>ERZ1026880.159-NODE-159-length-38915-cov-13.589115_pt1 | contig 38915 bp, 53 predicted proteins | sample MGYA00380170_ERZ1026880 | MGnify/ENA primary metagenome ERZ1026880 (study PRJEB33269, sample SAMEA4719806) | human gut metagenome | biome: human-associated habitat; feature: organic feature; material: feces | place: Cameroon | collected 2013-10 ...
ATTTCTTTTGGCATTTAATTTGATTTTCTTAGTGCATTTAATTTGATGTTCTACAGCTGAGGAACGGCAGAAGGCTGAACCAGAACGTTGCAAGCAGATCCATGGTCACGCTGGATGCAGACTTCGCAAAGAAGGACTTCACAGACATGATCGACCTGCTCTATCCGTACAGATGCTGCATATACAGCACACACAAGCACAGCCAGAACACCCCGAAATACCGATGGATCATCCCGCTGGACAGAGAAGTCACGCCGGAAGAATACGAGGCCATAGCGCGCCGTACGGCAGAGTTTATCGGCCTGGATGACTTCGACGACACGACATACCAGCCGTCAAGAATGATGTTCTGGCCAAGCACCAGCAGCGACGGAGAATACGTCTTTATTTCAAAGGACGGAGAGACGCTCTCAGCCGATGAGGTGCTGGCATCATACAGAGACTGGCACGACATCAGCACATGGCCAAGATCATCACGAGAGACGGACATCCGGGCGCACCTGGGCAAGAAGCAGGAAGACCCGCTGACAAAGCAGGGGTGGATCGGAGCGTTCTGCAGAACCTACACCATCCAGGAAGCAATAGCAAAATTCATTCCAGATGAATACATCCCGACAGCCAGCGAGAACCGCTGGACCTACGCAAAGGGAAGCACGGCCGGAGGCCTGGTGATCTATGATGACAAATTCGCATACTCGAACCACAGCACAGACCCTGCAAGCCAGCAGCTGTGCAACGCGTTCGACCTGGTAAGAGTGCATCTGTTCAGGGACGACCCGGACAGTCAGAAGAAGATGCTGGACTTTGCAAGCCAGGACAAGGCAACAAAGGAACAGCTGGCAAAGGAGAAGGCACAGGAGGCAAAAGATGCCTGGGATGACGAAATCAGCAGTCCAGATGCGAAAAACTCGCAACAGGAGGCTGAAAATGACACGCAAGACGAGGATGACAGCTGGCTGGAGGCACTGGAGATGGACAAGAAGGGCAACCTCATGGCCACGACGGACAACATCGTGCAGATCATGACACATGACAGAAAGCTGAAGGACAGCGTCGGCGGAACCGACCTGTTCCAGCAGAAGCCTGTCAAGGTGGGAAGCCTGCCATGGTGGACCTACTGCGACAACAGAACGTGGGACGACACGGACGATGCCGGACTGCGCTACTACCTGGAGAAGGTCTACAGGATCGTGGCCAAGGGCAAGGTGGACGATGCGGTCGCATTCGTACACGAGAAGAACAGCTTTCACCCGGTGAGGGACTACCTCAGTACACTGAAGTGGGACGGACAGGAGAGACTGGACACGCTGTTCATTGACTACCTGGGAGCAGAAGACAGCCCATACACAAGAGCAGTGGCAAGAAAGACATTCACAGCAGCCGTGGCGCGCGTATTCGAGCCAGGGTGCAAGTTTGACTGTATGCCGGTACTCATAGGCAAGCAGGGCATAGGAAAGAGCCACATGCTGAGCATCATGGGCGGCGAGTGGTTCAGTGATTCCATTACAAGCATCCAGGGCAAGGAAGGCTACGAGGCACTGCACGGCAGCTGGATCGTCGAGTGGGCGGAACTGTCCGCGGCAAAGAAATCAGACATCGAATCCATGAAGCAGTTCATCTCAAAGAGGGACGACCGCTACCGCAAGGCGTACGCAAGAAGAGTGACCGACAATCCAAGACAGTGCGTCTTTGTAGGAACGACAAACGACGACGAGTTCCTGCGGGACTTTACAGGAAACAGAAGATTCCTGCCGATACAGACAGACGCGACAGCAGCAGCAAAGAACATCTTTGACGAGCTGCCGCAGGAGCGTGATCAGATCTGGGCGGAAGCCGTGCAGAGATACAGAGACAAGGAGCCGCTGTACCTGGACAGGGAACTGACAGAGACAGCCACAAGGATCCAGGACGATCACACATACCACTCCGTACGAGAGGACCTCGTAAGAGACTACCTGGAAAGAAAGCTGCCGGAAGGATGGAAGGACATGACCCTGTTCGAGAGGAAGTCCTGGCTGGAGAACCCGGACAACCAGGGCACCGTGGAAAGAGACAGGGTGTGCCTGCTGGAGATCTGGTGCGAGGTATTCGACGGAAGCAAACTGAGCTTCAGCAACCAGGACCAGCGTGAAATGAAGGCAATCATGACAAGAATCGGATGGGACAGGAGCAAGAATCCTCTGAAATTTGGAGCACTGTACGGGTGCCAAAGGGCCTACTTAAAGCCGACAACAAGAAATGGAATCATCCGCAAACAGTGACAACAGTGGCAAGAAAACAGTGGCAACGGTGAACAACGATAAAAAAGTGTCACCGTTTACCACAAAAAACTGCATAAATAAAGGCTAAAACGGATGCTGACAACAGTGACAACAGTAATTCTATAACTTAATGAAATATATAAATTACTGTTGCATATGCGCACATATGCACGCATATATACACGCATATACGCATATACGCGCGCGAGCGTTGCACCGTTTACTGTTTGCATCACCAAAAAAACACAAGGAAAGCGACTCGGCGAGTCGGAAAAGGAGAACACGAAATGACAATAAACGACATGGAAAAAGAAACAAACCTGGAACACTACATGCATAGACTGAAAAGGGTAGTGAAAGAAGCTTACGGCAGCCCGATAAATATATTCAACAGCATCCGGAATTACATCGATCCGGAGATCAAACATAACCACGTGGAATACACGACCGACATCCTGGAATGGATGGCACAGCCATATGAAAGGCCGCTTCTTGATTCAACGGAAAAGAAGTACCTCAGCGAAGTAATCAGACCATTCAGAAAAGAAGTTACAGTAATTAAAAAATTAGGCACCCCTGCCGGGAAAGAATATATTTTAATAATTTTAAAAGACGACTGTATGTCTTTCCCAAGCTTTGAAAAAGGCAAGATGTACAAGGGAATGGGACTTGAAAAGAGATACACACCAGAAGACCTGGGACTCTAAGAGAAAAAGGAGAACAACAATGAGAGAGAAAAGATTATATGTCGAATGCGACAGATGCCACACAGCAATCACAGTGAAGCAGGATACAGAAGGCGTAAGAACACCGAATGCCGTCAACTGGATGGACCGCTACGAAGACCTGCCGGAAGGATGGGTAAGAACAGAAGATCACAGAGATCTGTGTCCGGACTGCGCAAAGAAGTTCGAGCAGACAATGAAGTCCTTCTACGGAGAACACAGATGATCGAGAACCAGGTAGAAAGACACCTCCACAGCAGAATCGGACTGATTGGAGGGATGTGCCTCAAGTTCACATCCCCGGGAACTGCAGGAGTTCCCGACAGGATCATCATCCACGAGGGACGTACGATGTTCGTCGAGCTCAAGAGACCAGGCGAGAAGCCACGCCCCCTGCAGGTGACAGTCTTCCGGCAGATGAAGAGAGAGGGCGCATTCATATACGTGCTTTCAAGCAAGGAGCAGGTCGACCAGTTCGTAGACGAGCTGAAGACCTACGCAAGATGTCCGAACATGAACAACTATGACGAGTTTTGAACCGCACGCCTATCAGAGAAAGGCGATAGAGTTCGCACTCGACAATGAGAGATGCGGACTCTTCCTGCCGATGGGAGCAGGAAAGACAGTGACCACGCTGACCATCATCCAGGACCTGATGCTTCTCGGACTGATCCAGAGAGTTCTGATCATAGGACCCGTCAGAGTCATCCAGAGCACATGGCCGGACGAGATACAGAAGTGGGACCACACAAGAGACATGACCTACTCGGTAGTTGCAGGAACCCCGAAGCAGAGAAGAAAGGCACTCGAGAAGGATGCGGACATATTCCTCATAGGCAAGGAGAACGTCTGCTGGCTGATTGACGAGACCTCAGAATTTGACTTCGACATGGTGGTGATCGACGAGCTGTCAACATTCAAGAATCCGAGAAGCCAGCGATTCAAGGCACTGCGCAGAGTAATGCCGAGAGTGAACAGATTTATCGGACTGACAGGAACACCGGCACCAAGAGGAATCCCGGACCTCTGGAGCCAGGTGTACCTGATGGACAGAGGAAAGAGACTGGGCCGGACACTGACGATATTCAGAGAGAACTACCTGCAGCCGGGAAGAAGGAACGGCTACATCGTGTACGAATGGCTCGTCCAGCCGGGAGCAGACAGAAGGATCTACGATGCAATCGGAGACATCTGCATGAGCCTGGACCAGAAGGACTGCGCAGAACTTCCGCCGGTGAAATACCTCGATTACAGGGTCAGACTGCCGAAGGAAGTGATGAACAGATACCACGCTTTCAAACGCGAGAAAGTCTTAAGCATTGAAGACGAGCAGGTGATGGCCGCGAATGCGGGCGTTCTGTGCGCCCAGCTGAAGCAGATCACTTCCGGAGAGGTGTACACCAGGGAAGACATGAACGGCCGCAATACGGGCACGAAATGCGTCCACAGCACGAAGCTGGATGCGCTCGACGATCTGATAGAGGCAGCCAACGGAAATCCGGTGCTCGTGTTCTACTGGTTCCAGCACGAGAAGGAACGACTTCTCGCACACCTGAAGAAGGACCACAAGGTGCGCGCACTGACGACAGCAAAGGACATCACAGACTGGAACCTGGGTGAGATCGAGGTGCTCCTGGTGCATCCGGCAAGCGCAGGGCACGGGCTGAACCTCCAGCAGGGCGGACACATCGCCATCTGGTACAGCCTGCCGAACTGGAACCTGGAGCTCTACCAGCAGGCAAACGCACGCATCTACAGACAGGGCCAGCAGCAGCCAGTGACCATCTACCGGATCATGGCCGAAGGAACGATAGACGAAGACGAGGCACGGGCACTGGAAACAAAGGACGTGACGCAGCAGGCGCTGATAGCAGCACTGAGGAGGTAACAGAATGGACTACAGAGAATCAATCCAGCAGCTGAGAGGGACGGTCTACTACAACCGCAGACTGATACGGGTCAACCAGGACATCGAGGTGCTGAGACACCAGATGACCGGGCTCGCCCGCTCAGGGCCCGTTCTGAGCCCGCAGCAGGCCAGATCGCCGCTCCCCCTTCCACACTACCAGCACGACCCGAATGCCTCGCCTGTGGCCCTGATCGAGGCCGTAGAGGCAAAGGAAAAGGAAGCGAGGATGCTGGCAAGGCTGATCATGGAGTGCGGGTGGATTGAAGATATGGACCAGCAGGACAAGGAAGCACTGATGGACATCTACCTTTTACAGCAGAACTACGAGCAGACAGCCATCAGGTACGGCTACACGAAGAAGGGGCTGTGGAAGCACCTGAAATCAAAAATTGAAGCCATGGATTGAAAGAGTACACCCGGTGTACCAAAAAACCGTGCTATTATGTAAAAGTCAAAAAAGGACAAGCTGATAAGGGGTTCCAAGCTGCCCCTGCAGCCTGTCCTTTTTTGCATGCCAGGAGGGACCTCCCTATATAGAACAAAAATGCTGTAATCGAAAATCTTGAAAATGCCTCCTGGCTCAAAGGAAAAGAAAGGACACCGACACTAATGAACATCAAATACATGACACCAGGTGAACTGGTGCCCTACGATAAGAACCCGAGAATCAACGACCAGGCAGTAGACCTGGTAGCAAACTCCATCCGCGAGTTCGGCTTCAAGCAGCCGATCGTGATCGACAGGAACAATGTCATCATTGCAGGACACACGAGATGGAAGGCAGCCAGGGAGCTGGGACTGGAGAGAGTCCCATGCATCATGGCCGATGATCTGACACCGGCACAGGTGAAGGCATACCGCCTGGCAGACAACAAGGTCGCTGAAGCCTCAGAATGGGACTTCGACCTCTTAGACGAGGAACTGCAGGAGCTGGACAGCCTGGACATAGACATGTCCGACTTTGGATTTGTGCAGGATGAGGTAGACACTGCAGAAGCCGTCGAGGACAACTACGAGCCGGACATCCCGACAGAACCGATGACCAAGAGGGGCCAGATCTGGAGACTGGGCGACCACAGGCTGATGGTTGGAGACAGCACAAGCAGACAGGACGTGGAAGAACTGTGCAACGGAGACGCCATGGATCTGGTGGTAACAGACCCGCCATACAACGTAGCCATCGAGAACAGCCAGGGCATGACCATCGAGAACGATGACATGGACAGCGCAAACTTCCAGGAGTTCCTGACTGCAGCATTTGAAAACATGAGCGACCACCTGAAGGCAGGCGGCGCTTTTTATATCTGGTACGCAAGCCGTACACACATGGACTTTGAGCAGTCCCTGAACAACGCAGGCCTGGAAGTCAGAGAGCAGCTGATCTGGAACAAGAACAGCCTTGTGCTCGGCAGACAGGACTACCAGTGGAAGCACGAGCCGTGCCTCTACGGATGGAAGGACGGCGCAAGCCACTACTTCACCAACAACAGAACGCTGAAGACAGTGATCGACGATGAAGAGATAGACCTCGACGCCATGAAAAAGGACGAGCTGAAGGCACTCGTACAGCGAATTCTGGAGGCCTATCCGGACGTTACAGTGATCAACGAGAAGAAGCCGGCCAAGAACGACCTGCATCCGACGATGAAGCCGATCAGGCTGATAGCAAGGCTCGTAAAGAACAGCAGCCGAACACGCGAGAACGTGCTCGATCTGTTCGGAGGCTCAGGATCCACGCTCATCGCGTGCGAGCAGCTGAACAGAAAGTGCTTCATGATGGAATACGACCCGCGCTACGCGGACGTCATCATAGACCGCTGGGAGCAGCAGACAGGAGAGAAGGCGGTGCTTGCAAATGGCTGAGATGAGTGAAGGAAAGAAGAGGCAGCTCGCGAACCTCACAAAGCCGTTCACAAAGGAAACAGCAGCAGAGATGGGACGACGCGGAGGAATTGCCGCACAGAAGGCCATCGCAAAGAAGAAGCACCTGAAGGACAGCCTGAAGGTCATCCTTGCGCTGGAGCCAAGCGACAGAAACAAATCCAAGCTGGCCGACCTTGGCATCCCGGAAGACCAGATGACAAACGAGATGCTGATGGCAGTGGCCATGTTCAACAAGGCCGTCAAGGGAGACGTAAGAGCAGCGGAGTACATCCGAGACCTTACAGGCCAGCAGCCGCAGTCCAAGCTGGACAGAGCCAAGACAAACCTCATGAACGCGCAGGCAAAGGCACTGACGGAACAGACAAACGGCGGAAAGTCAGAACTGACAAAGCTGGATGAGCTGCTGAAGGGAATCGACAGGCTGGCCGAGGACGACAATGGAACTAAGTGAGAAGCAGAAGGAATTCTGGACCACAAAGCCCCACAGATGGAACGTCAAGACAGGCGCGACCAGATCAGGCAAGACATGGCTGGACTACTACATGATACCCAAGCGCATCCGAGCCGTTGCAGGAAAGGACGGGCTGGTACTTCTGATGGGCAACACCAAGTCCACACTTGAAAGAAACGTGCTGGCACCGATGAGAAACATGTACGGCGGACGGCTGGTAGGAGGCATCCGGCCAGACAACACGGTCGACCTCTTCGGAGAGAAATGCTACGCGCTGGGCGCAGACAAGATCACACAGGTAGACAAGATCCGTGGATCCAGCCTCAAGTACTGCTACGGAGACGAAGTAGTGACGTGGAACGAGGAAGTCTTCAACATGCTGAAATCACGTCTCGACAAGCCGTACTCCTGCTTTGACGGAACGTGCAACCCGGACAACAAGAACCACTGGTTTCACAAGTTCCTGCAGAGTGACGCGGACATCTTCCAGCAGCACTACCAGCTCGATGACAACCCGTTTCTATCGCCGGACTTCGTAGAGAACCTGAAGACAGAGTACAGAGGGACGGTCTACTACAACAGATACATCCTTGGAGAGTGGTGCAACGCAGAAGGCCTGCTCTTCCCGCAGTTTGCAGACAACCCGAGCGAATGGGAAGTCAAGGGAGAACTGCCGCTCTTCGGACGAATCAACATCGGCCTTGATATCGGCGGAACGAAATCCCACAGCACGCTGGTGGTTACAGGAATCACGATGGACTGGAGCGAGATCGTAACATTTGCAGAAAGAAAGATCGTTCACAGCAAGGGCACGATAGACGCAGAGCGCCTGTGCCAGGAAACAGTGGCGCTGCTGGGAAGCCTTGAGCAGCAGGGATACTACGTGGCCTACGTTTTCGTGGACAACGCGGAGCAGGTCATTCTGAACAGCATAAGAGCAGCCGTAAGAAATGCAGGATTTGCGACACAGGTGGCAGACTGCAAGAAGGTCGAGGGGAAGACAAGAATCCTGACCTACAACATGATGCTGAACAGACACAAGATGAAATTTCAGGCCGTGCCGATGGTGGTAGAAGCACTGAGCACGGCTTTATACGACAGCAAGTCAAAGGAGGACAAGATCCTCGATGACTTCACGACGGACATCGATACCTTCGATGCCCACTTTTACTCATGGTCGACATTCATGACCGTGATCACAGGCAGGAGGGACTGATGAAACTACTTTTCACAATTTTAAGTGACCTGGGATACCCGGTCAGCGATACCATCCAGCAGTACTACACGGACATCCATCTGTGGGAAGACTGGTGGAGGGGATACGTTCCTGACTTCCACAACTACTGGATCAGGGACGTGCAGGACAACGGAGCACAGGTAAAGAGAAAGCAGATGCGCATGGCCAAGAAACTCTGCGAGGACTGGGCTAACCTTCTGCTCAACGACAAGACACGCATCCTCATCGAATGCGGAGAACACGAAACGAACAGGACGCAGGAGTGGCTGACAGGAGACACAGATGAGCAGAACGGAGGCATCCTGGGACAAACAGAATTCTGGGTCAAGGGCAACAAGGCCGTAGAAAGAGAATTTGCGCAGGGAACTGTCTGCTTCTACTGGCAGCTGACAGGAGCCACAGAACAGGGCGGGGAACTTGCAGGAGAAGGACTCCAGCTGAAGGTCATCAAGGACGCACAGATGATCGTGCCTCTGACATACGACGATGAAGACATCACCGACGTAGCGCTGGCCAGCAACTACACGCAGGACAGCCAGGAGCATCTCTATGTTCAGATCTTTAAAAAGATGAATGACGACGGAGAGTACCTCATCGCGAACCACTTCTACAGAGTGAACAGAGGCGGCGGATACGAAGAAGTACCTGGACCGCATGGAGAAGTGGAATCCTACGTACTGCCATGCAAGCCGTTCGTGATCATGAAGCCGAACATTGAAAACAACATCGCAGACGTACCGCTGGGAGCCAGCATCTACGCCAATGCGATAGACAACCTGCAGCTGTGCGATCTGAGCTACGACAACATGTTCATGGATACGCTGCTGGGCAAGAAGCGCGTCTTCATGGACCAGGCAGCCGTCCAGCTCAAGCCCAAGACCTACGCAAAGGACGAGCACGGACAGGACAGAGTCGTCCAGCAGGAGCCCGACATCGGAGCAACGCTGGAGAAGTCACTCTACGTGACCACAGGAGAAGCGCTCCCGGGAGAACAGAAATTCTTTAACGAGTACAACCCAAGTCTTCGAGTAGACGAGAACAAGGAGAACGTGCAGTTCAACCTGAATCTCCTGAGTGCAAAGGTCGGGCTGGGGCAGAACCGCTACCAGTTCAACCAGGTAAGCATGACCACAGCAACGCAGGTCAAGGCCAGCAACAAAGATCTGACGGAATCCGTCTGGAAGCAGAGAATCGCTATCCAGGAGGCACTGAAAGACCTGACAAGAGCGGCGCTCATCCTTGGCAAAGAAAAGCTCCACCAGCCGCTGGACGTGGACGCAAGGATCACAATTCAGTTTGATGATACGATGTTCGCGGACGAAGAGGCAGAAAGAATGAGATTCATGCAGGAAATCGCCGCAGGAATCCGACAGAAGTGGGAGTACCGCGTAAAGTACGACGGAGAAGACGAAAAGACGGCACGCGAGATGACCGGAGAAACGGCCGCTGCGCAACAGCAGACGCTGGCCGGACAATTCAACCCGGGAGACCAGAATGGCGCGAATTCGGGCCAGAACGGGGCTAATTCGGGCGCTTCAGACGACTAGAAGGCTGACGTATGGCACTGACACCAAGTTATCTGCAGAAATGCACAGATGGAATCGAAGGCGAATACCAGAAGCTGGTCACAGAAATCCTGGTCGACATGGCACAGAGGATAGCACACGCAGGAAGCATGACAAGCACGACAGAGTACCTGAACGCAAAGCTGAGGGAACTGTCACTCCAGCAGGAGTACATCAACAGGGCGCTGGCAAAGGTACTGAACACAAGTGAATCAGAAGTAGAAAAGCTGATGAACGAAAGCACGTACAAGAGCACCCGCGACACGATCGTACAGCTGGAGAAGCACGGGTACGACACCAGCGGGCTGTCCTTTGGAAGACAGATCGAAAAGAGCACCAACATCGCAAAGAACGAGCTGTCAAATCTGACACGAACGACAGGACAGCTGGCCACAGCACAGATGATGAATCTGTACGATCAGGCATACCTGCAGGTGGCAAGCGGAGCGTACAGCTACGATCAGGCGGTGACCAACGCCATCAGAAAGCTGGCCAAGGAAGGGCTGGGAGAAGTCACATACCCGACAGGAGCAAAGAGAAGCGTAGAGGCAGCCGTAAGAGTTGCAGTAAGAACCAGCGTGGCGCAGAACGCACTGAAATGCGAAGAGGACATGCTGAACGATATGGACATCAACCTGGTGGAAGTATCAAGCCACCTGGGAGCACGACCAAGCCACGCCGTATGGCAGGGCAAGATCTACTGGAGAAACCATCCCGAAGGAAACTACGAGAACTTCTACGAGGCCACAGGCTACGGAACAGCAACAGGTCTGGGCGGCTACAACTGCAGACATCAGTTCTATCCGTTCTTCGGAGAAGGAGACGAGCAGACCTACTACCACATCGACGAAACAAAGAACGAGCAGTTCTATCAGATGGAGCAGCAGCAGAGAGCCCTAGAACGCAAGATGTGCAAGTGGGACAGAGAAGAGAAGGTACTCAAGGCCGGAGGCCAGGACACCACGGAAGCAAGGAAATGGAAGAGCTACTACAAAGACAAGATCAATGATCTGATCAAGAGCTCAAACGGATTCCTGAAGCGTGACTACTCGGCAGAGAAGGCGTGGAGCCTTGGAAACAAGCAGCAAAGCTCACCGAAAACAAAACAAAGGACACCTGCTCCGGGTGCTACTTCTAAGCCTAAGTTGCTGAAACCACCTGCCGAGCGAAAGGACATAGGAAATCTCGACCCTGCAATCTTCGCAGCTGATAACCTGCAAAACAGGGAAGTTATTCTGATGAAGGAACGCGAGGAACATATAAAAGAAAACCATCCGGAAGCCTATGAGACTATTATGGCCAACCTTGAAAAACTTATTACAGATCCTGATCTGGTTATTAAAGACACAAAGAGGGCAGGTACAAGATGGGCGATATTGAATGTTGAGAATTCCACGATTAGACTGGTTCTTAAGCTAAGCACAACAAAAGATGCCGTCGGCTATAAAAATTCAATTATTACAGGCCAGCTTATCCAAAAAACACGTATCGACAGATACGTAAGAGGAACGAGATATGAGGTTGTTTACAAAAAACAGAAATGATGGTAGATTATGGGTACCAACTCCTAGAGGTGGAGGAAAGATGCATCCACACGCTCGCTGAGCCAAAAGGGACCCCGGGTACGCATCACCGGGCTAGGAGCTAGCAACAACGAGGACGGGTCACCGTCCTTTTGTTTTTGAGGAAAATCATATGTCAGAAATTAACAAGATCATCTACAGAATCCTGAAAAATCTACGCGACAGCATGAGCGCTGACGAGTTCGACGAGCAAAGGATAGCACCCGAAAGACTGGGAACAGACAAGAACACAAGAGATGCAATCCTCGTCCAGCTCCTGCATGCAGGATACATAGAAGGGCTGCAGGAAACGCAGTACATAGGGGATACAAAACCTACGCTGACAGACCTGCAGTACACAAAGATTACACTAGCCGGACTGGAATACCTGGAGGAGAACAGTCTCATGCAGAAGGCAGCCAGACTGGCGAAGGGCATCGCAGAGGTGATAAAGTGAGACAGAACGCAAGCAACAACGGACAGGATATCCTGAACTGGTTCAAGACAGACGAGCTGGAATTTGAATTCACGGAAAAGGGATATCCGATCATAGAACCAATCACGAAAGAAGAAACAGAAGGGGTAGAAAGAACTATCCCTTTTCATTTAGCAGCCAAGAACGACGACTGGGACAGATGGGTGCACTTCCACATTCAGGATTTCAAGTTTGAAAGAATCTGGAACGACCCGGACAAGTACATCCCGATGCTTCAGAAGTACCGAGGCATCATAAGCCCGGACTTCAGCATGTATACGGACATGCCTCGACCGCTTCAGGAGTACAACCACTACCGTAACAACTGGTTTGCAAGATACGCGCAGATCAACAATATCAAAGTGATTCCGAGCCTTTCATTCAGCAACGAGGAAAGTCACGAATACTGCTTTGAAGGAATCCCGGAAAATTCAGTGCTCTGGATCAACACAATCGGCCCGCTTCGAGATACAGAGGCGCGGCCTTTATTCTGGTCAGGATTAGACGCAGCTATAGAACGCCTAAGCCCGACCTTTTTATATGTTCGAACCGGAAGCACGGCCTACAGAGAAATGCTGGAGGACAGGCTCAAGGGCAGAGTCGAGCATGAATTCATAAAGAATGACAACTGGCTCTACGGAGCGTAGAAAGGAGAACGATGGGAAGCGGAGGAAGAAGAAGCCCGAAGGGCGGACTGAGCAATACAGGCGGAGCACAGAAGCTGAAATTCAAAGCCATGGATCCAGCGGCTCAGAACAGCATGCTGGCAGTTCAGAGACAGAAGCAGACAGGTGCAGCCCTGAAAGCCATCCACAACTACATTGACCCGACGTGCTACGCTTCAAACGGCTTCAACCACGCACAGAACCTCAATCAGGCACTGAACACAGGTAGACCCTTGACTGCGAAGCAGAAGGCAACGGAAAGCGGGCTGAAGAGCATCATGACCCCGATGCAGGACAACTACATCCTGTACCGAGGAGACCATGACGACATGCTCAGGCGAATAGGCATCAACATGCAGCAGTTCAACAGCACGCGATCGCAGGCAGGCGACACACAGCTCCAGCAGGCGCTGGTCGGGCAGTCCTGGGTAAACAAGGGGTTCACCTCAACCAGCCACACAAAGGGAATGTCGCCATTCCTTCCAGGAGGACCTGCATCCGGCGGACGAGAAGTAATCCTGAACATCAACGCGAAGAAGGGAACGAAGGCCGCACTTATTCAGCGAAGCCAGGCGGAAGTCTTGCTGGATACAGGAACTAGATTTACAATCACAGGTGCCCACTACACAGGTGCTACCGCCTACCCAAAGCAGGGCGGAGCGAAAAGGCAGATTATTATAGACGTTACAGCAGAATAAGGAGGAGAGTATGGCAAAGAAGAAAACACAGGCTGAACTTCAAAGAGAAGAGAATGAAGCGCTCGGCGGCTTTATCCAGGTAGATACACTGCCGGGAAATGTCATCGACTGCACACCACGATCAGTCAAGAAGAGAGCAGCACGAGTGATGAAAGCCCTGGCAGCACGAGAAGCCAGAGAAGCACAGCGAGAAAAGCTAAGCAAGAAGAAATAAGACGCCAGCATGGCGCCTTTTCTTATGCCCCGGACACGGCGTTTAAAAGGTCCACCGGCGCCCCAGCATGCGCTTAAAAAGGCTGACTCTAGAACTGGAGAGAACCAGATATAAAAAACGCAGGAGGAAATCATGGAGTTTTTAAAGAACGTGCTCGGCGTAGATCTCTACAACCAGGTCGCAGAAGCACTCAAGGGTCACGAAAAGGACATCAAACTCGCAAATCTAGCCACAGGCGACTACGTATCCAAAGGAAAGTACGACAGCGACCTGCAGGCAAGAGACACACGAATCGCAGAGCTCACAAAGGAAGTTCAGGACTACGACGGAGTAGACGTGAAAAAACTTCAGCAGGATGTAGCGGACTGGCAGAAGAAGTACACGGACGACATCGAAGCCGAAAGAATCGCATCCAAGGTACAGCTGGCCGTAGCTAAATCAGGAGCACGCTCAGAAAAGGCGCTTCTAGGAATGCTGGACTTTGACAAGATCACAATCGGAGACGATGGAGAAGTCAAGGGACTCGATGAACAGATCGCAGACATCAAGAAAGAGGATGACTTCTTATTCACAGAGGCACCAAAGCCAAAGAACCAGGTGAAACTCGGAGGAAGTCATGACAACAATCCACAGACGCCAGAAATTACAACAATCGAAGACGCTGTGGCGGATTACTACAAAGACTGACAAGGAGAAAAATAAATGCCATTAACACTAGCACAAGCCAAGGTCGGGCTACCAGATAAAATCGACCAGACAGTAATCGATGAATTCCGCAGGGATTCTTTTATTCTAGACAAGCTTACATTCGATAATGCCGTATCCCCAGGCACAGGCGGATCTACACTCGCATACGGCTACACACAATTGTTGACACCATCTGTAGCTGAAGGAAGAAAGATCAACAGCGAATACACAGCTGGTGAAGCACTCCGTACAACAAAGGTCATCAACTTGAAGATCTTCGGTGGCGCATTTGAAGTAGACCGTGTTCTCGAAGGAACAGCAGCAACATCTGAAATCAGCTTCCAGCTTCAGCAGAAATCAAAAGCCGTATCCAACAAGTTCCACTATGACTTCATCAACGGCAAGTCCACAAAGAACGGCAAGGCTGATACAGACACAACGCCATTCGATGGACTGGATGCACTCTGCACAGGCCTCTCTACAGAATACAAGCCAACAGCAGCCGTAGACCTTTCTACAGTTGATGCAATCCAGACAAACGCCGAAGCGTTCACATTCCAGATCGATACATGGCTCGCAACACTTTCACAGAAGCCTGATGTTCTTCTCTGCAATTCCAAGACAGCAACAGCCTTGAAATACATCGCCAAGCTCATGGGCTACTACACACAGAGCAAGGACGACTTCGGAAAAGGCGTAGACGCATACGACGGCATCCCAATCGTTGACATGGGCAGATACTACGACGGAGCAAGCAGCAAGACTGTCGATGTAGTCGGCACAGACGCAAAGACAGGCACAACAGCAATCTATGCGGTATGCTTCGGACTTGACGCATTACATGCAGTATCTCCAAAGGGCGGAAAGATCATCAACACATACCTCCCAGACTTATCCAAGCCAGGAGCAGTCAAGAAGGGTGAAGTTGAAATGGTTGCCGGTATCGTCCTCAAGGACAGCACAAAGGCTGGCGTCTTCAGAAACATCAAAGTCGCAGCAACAGCCTGAGAGGTGAACCATGATCGTAACCTTTGAGGAGTACAGCAATCTAGGCGGAAGAGCCATCACATCCAAGAAGGACTACGACAGACTGGAGCCGCTGGTTGAAGAAGTCATCGATGCCTACATTAAGACCCGCATCCCGTACTGGAGGGTAAGACCTCTGGAGGAATACGGAATCGAGCTCAAGACACCAATCGCAAGACAAATCGAATTTGTAGATGCGCATGGCGGTCTTGACTATTTCCAGGGAAATAATGACATGGCACTGAAGACGGTAACTACCAGCGGGTTCAGCTATTCCATGGATGACGGCTCGAGTACACCAAAGCTGTACAACCTGCCACTGTCACCCGTTGCAAAAACGCAGATTGACTATGAGCTGATGCGTTCAGGGCTCGGCTCAAGGGTGCTCCTATGAGATCACCAAGATGGCTGAGACCGCACACGATCAAGGTAATCAATGTGCTGCCAGAGAAGGACATGCAGGAGCAGCGCTCCGAAGCAATCCTGGAAAGGGTCAAGGTGGAGCTCGTCAGAAGCTCCAGCCGTGGAACCACCGGCAGAAGCAGCCAGGATGGTGTAAGCGTGGTGATTGATGCAAATGACATCAAGGCAACAAAGGAGTACCGCGAACCGCAGAACTTCACAAATCCTATGCGAGAGTTCACACTCCGCGCAGGAGACCGCCTGGAGTACCAGGGACAGGAATACGAGATAACGGGCGTGACTCACACAAACCCGCTGAGAAACGAACCGGAATTCATAGAGGTGCAGGCCGAATGATTGATACAGAAGTTACTGTCGACTTTCCTGTTGACAGCATCGCGGCACGAACGAAGAGGTGCCTGAGAAAGATCAAGCCAATGGTCAAGCTGAGAATCATCAAGGACTGCAACGCAAATGTACCGCTCAAGACAGGAGCTCTCAGGAACTCGGCTCTGAGATGGGCACCACTGACAAATGACTATATCGTGTGGGATACGCCTTATGCGCACTTCCAGCATACCGGTAAAGTCATGATTGGCGAAACCAGCCACAGTCCGTGGGCACACTATGGTGAAAAGAAGATCTACACAAACCGCAATCTGACCTACAGACAGGGCGGATCACGATGGGTAGAAAAGACGTTCACACAGAGAAGCGCATCCTGGGACAGACTGGCGGGCGCACTTTTCAAGAAGGAGTTCAATCGATGAAACTGGAAGACGTAAAGCAGATCGAAGACGGACTGTACAGATACATGTCAAAGATTGACATCAACGGCATTCCGTGGAACCTCGAGTACTTCGAAAACAGTACACAGACAGCCCTGCTGTTCAAGAGGCAGGGATACGGACGGGAAAAGGAATCATATCTGGGCGGCGGATACCGCGCAGAATTTCCGTTCGAGATCTACATTCAGGCAAGCAGAAAAGATACAAAGGCAAGGCTGGACCTTTCCAGAATACTGGAGGCCATCCATCAGGTGCTGGAGGAAGAGCAGAGCGCAGGCTTTCCAAACCTCGCGCTGGACGATGCCGTGGCACAGGAAATAGAAATGACCACACTGCCGGCAGACTACACAGGAGAAGGCACCAAGCTGTCTACCTTCTACTGCTCATTCACACTAACCTACGAAAAGAAAGGAAAATGGGACTGATATGACACTACCAAACAGAGAAATCAAAGTGGAAGAGAACCTCCACTACGTAAAGTTTGACAAGGAATATGTCCTCGCAAACAAAGGGCTGACTAACTGGGAACAGGCTCTCAACCCGGAAACAGACGACGGTGTGCAGTACATCGCCGAAACAAACAAGACAAGCCAGATCACAGGCTATGCACCAACGGTATCCTACGAAGGAAGAGCATACCCGGGTGACACATTCGCATACTGGCTCTATTCCGTCGGCAAGGAGCAGAGGATCCATGCAACATTTGAAGAAGTCGAAGTGGAAACATGGAACGAAGCCACAACAGGAGCAGGCGAATACAGGGCGTACCACAGAACGTATGAGGTACAGCCTGACAATCCAGGCTCAGGAGAAGCTGGTGCAAAATTGACGGTATCCGGCACATTTGCACAGCAGGGAGCTCAGGAAGTCGGCACATTCAACATCAAAACAAAAACGTTCACAGCGGACGCGACAGAATAACACTTCAATGACAGACAGGAGGCAACCATGGAACTGAAACTGCAGAAGGAAAATATCAAAACACTGAATATCGAAGGTGAAACATTCCAGATGGACTGCAACAGCATGAAGGCGCTGCAGGCCGCTGATGAATTCACAAAGGCAACAGCCGAAGTAGAATCCATCGATGATGCACTGATTGATCTGTGCCACAGAACAATCGACAAGATGCTGGGTCAAGGCGCATATGCGCGCCTATTCAAAGGCGTTAACACAAGCGTGGCGCCTTTTTATCTATGCTTGGACCTGGTCAGAGTTCTTCAGGACGAATTCATGAAAGACGAAAGAGAAGCACGCATGCGTGACACACAGACTGCGGTCAGCCAGCTTGACCAGATGGCCAAGAGTCTCGAAACACTGACAAAGGCGCAGAATATCGCACAGGCAAAGTATGGAGCAAGCAATGCTCGCAATTTCGCAGGAAGAGCTACCTACAAGAATCACCGCAGATAAGCTGGAAATTCCAGTCTCTGCAGATTTCAGAAGCTGGGTAAAGGCGGACCTCATCATGAAGGACCGTCAGATTCCAGAGGAAGCCAAACTGCCTGTCATATGTCAGTACATCGGCCTGGATCTGTCACGCCTGGACGTGACGATACCAGACCTGTGGGCTGGCATTTTTAAATTCTACATGTGCGAGCAGGAACCAAAGGAAGAAGCGGTAAGCGCAAGCAATACAACAGCCTATCGATTCGACTGTGACTGGTGGCTGATATATGCAGCATTCAGACAGCAGTACGGAATCAACCTGCTGAAGGCAGATCTTCACTGGTTTGAATTCAGGGCACTGCTGGACGGGCTGACAGAACAGACGCAGTTCATAAAGGTCGTGCAGGCAAGGCTCCGTGATACTTCCAAGCTGAAAGGCGAGGAGAAGACACAGGCAGAAAAGCTGAAGCGATACTGGAAGGTTCCAGACGACAGCGCACAGGAGGAACGAGATCCGCACGAAATCGAGGCGGAACTTTTAGCAAAAATAAGCACCTAGAAAGGAGGAAGCATGTCAGCATTCACACAAACTGACGGCCAGATTACGATCCAGCTGAAGCTGGAGAGCGACGGATATGAAAAAAGCCTGAAGAACGCAGCCAAGAAATCCTCCTCTATGGCAGACATCATAAAGGGCACCTTTGTAGGCAAGACACTTTTCTCGGTAGCCTCCAAAGGCTACCAGCTGATAGCCGGCTCCGTCGGCAAGGCAACCGCAAGACTTGACGCAATGGGCAAGGCCACAAACGTCATGTCTATTCTTTCAGGAAGCGCAGAAAAGGCCTCGCAGGTCGTACAGGGGCTGACAGATGCCGTAAGCGATACCGCATACGGACTTGATGCAGCCGCTACATCCACACAGAAGCTGGCAACTTCCGGTCTTGATCTTGACGGTTCAGCACGCATGGTCAAGAACCTCATGGACGCTGTCTCCTTCTACGGAGACGGAACAAATGAGACGCTGGAGAATGTAGTCGACGCAATGGCGAAGATGAACTCAAGCGGTAAGATCAGCGCTGACCAGTGGCAGAGACTGACAGATGCCGGAATCCCTGTACTGAAGATCTTTGCGGAAAAGACTGGAAAGAGCATGGCCGAAGTTTCCGACGCCTTCTCAAAGGGGAAAATCAGTGCGCAGGACTTTGATGCCATTCTTACAGATGCTCTCGAAAACGGAACCCAGAGCTTCCCTGCAGTTGCAGGAAAAGCGAAGGAAATGGCCGGCAGCTTTGCAACGAGCTTCTCCAACATGAGCGCAAGAATTGCAATCGGCGTGGCCAATGTAATCACAGCATTCAACAACTTTGTACAGGATTCAGGACTTCCAAGCATTCAGACCATGATCGCAGACTTCGGGTCTGTGATTAAGAACGGACTGAACTGGGCGGCAGACAACATGCCAGCGATCCTGAACGGAATCATTGACCTCGTGAAGAAGGTGGGCGATTCCATGCCGAATCTTACGAGCGCCATACGAACCGCAGTCGATTACGTCCAGCAGAACGCAGGAGGAACATTCGATGTAATCAAGGAGGCACTGAAGTGGCTCATTGACAACATCCCAACGGTAACTGGAGTATTAGATTCTCTTGCACCTGTGATCGTTGCAATCGGCGCAGCGTTTGCGACGTGGAAGTTTCTAAGCACAGTGAAGAAGGTCGCAGGAGTTCTTCAGATCAACTTCCTGAACGCAATCTTTAATGTTTCAAAGGCGTGGAACCTTTTGTCCGCAGCCTTTACAGCTAACCCGTTCGGAATCATCATCACGGCGATAGCCGCGCTGGTTGCCGGATTCCTGTATCTCTGGAACACAAGCGAGGACTTCAGAAACTTCTGGATCGGGCTGTGGGACACCGTAAAGACCGCAGCAGGAACAGTCGTGGATGGGGTCGTAACATTCTTCACAGAGACAATTCCTGAGGCATTCAGCAGCTTTCTAGAGGCGTGTCAGAGCGTAGCAGACAGCGTCGCAACATTCTTCACGGAAACCATTCCGCAGGCAGTCTCGAGCTTTGTACAGGCCGTAATTCAGTTTTTCACGGTAGACCTTCCGTACAACATCGGATATGGAATCGGCTGGATCATTGGAAAAATTGCGGAGTTCGGTCAGAACCTGCTCGACTTTGCGACAACGACAGTCCCGCAGTTCATCCAGAGCGTAATCGACTGGTTTATGCAGCTGCCGGGACAGATCGCACAGTGGCTGGCTGACACCCTCAGCAATATCGCACAGTGGGGCCAGGACACGATCAGCAAGGGAACAGAAGCAGCGTCTCAGTTTCTGACAAATGTGATCAACTGGTTCCAGCAGCTCCCGGGAAGAATCGGGGACTGGCTGACATCGACGATCCGCAACATCAGAAACTGGGTAACGGACATGAAGAACAAGGCCATAGAAGCAGGAACGAAGTTCAAAGACGGGCTGGTCGATGAAGTGAAGAAGATACCAGGAAGGATGCTGTCACTTGGCGGAGACATCGTGGATGGTATCAAGAACGGCATCAAGAACGCCTGGAGCGGACTGACAAGCTGGTTCGGAAATCTTGCCAGCGGTCTGATTGACGGCTTCAAGGACGCACTCGGCATCGGCTCACCATCGAAGGAATTCGATAAGGAAGCGCGATGGATCGGACCTGGTGTCATAAACGGACTGAAAAGGACTATGCCTGATGCCATCCGCTACATGGAAAAGGCAAGCGCAGAAATGCTTGGAGTATTTGACAGCGACAGCCTGGCAGCAAGAATCAACCTGGAAGGTCATTCCTTCAATCCGGGAGAAGCAAGGGCCACAGGAAACACATACGTGGTCAATCAGACAGTCAACTCACATGACGCACTGTCACCATCAGAGATGGCGCAGGAAACGAAGAACGCTATAAGGAGAGCAGCATGGCAGTAATCGTAACATATACAAATGAATACGGAGACTCCATAGAGTTCTCCAGAAACAGCGCTATCAGGATCACGGGCATCGATGGGCTGTCGGCCAACAGCATAGAGCTGAGCGAGGCAACGGTAACCAATCAGGTAGGCTCAAGCATCACCGGAGCATCTGTGCAGTCAAAGAGCATGACGATCGAAGGGCGATATTTCTATACGCCTGCAGTTCGAAAAAGACTTCTGGCCGTTATTCTGCCAGGAGTTTCTGCAAGACTGCGATATCAGAACACAAAGGAAAATATCGATGTCTACTGGGAAGGACAGCCTACAAAAACACCGGACATCTCAACAAATCCAGTGTGGCAGAATTTCCAGTTCACGATGAAGCTGCCATATCCGTACCCGCGGACGACAGAGGAAGAAAACAAGAGCTTCTCCTATCTGCAGTCAGGCTTCAGATTTCCGCAGGCCTACTCTTCAAAGGTGCCGTGGCAGATTTCATCCAGAATCATCGAGCCGCTGCAGACAATCACCAATAGAGGCGACATACCCGCAGGATTCACTGTGACGTTCAGGGCACTCACGGATGGCGTGAAAGCGCCAAAGCTGCTGAACGTAGATACGAGAGAGAACATCTCGTTCTCCCAGCTTACGATGAACAGCGGGGATGAGCTGACAGTCAACACGATGATCAACGCAAGAGAAGTACTGCTGACCACATCCGAGGGCACAAGGAACGCCTTCGAGTACATGGACTACGACAGCACATTCTTTCTGCTGGCAAGAGGGGATAACACTCTGCGCTACAGCGCACAGGAGAAAGAAGCGAATCTTGAAGTTACTCTCAGATTTGAAGAATCACTGGCAGGTGTGTAATGAACTATTTGATTTATGATCAGAACGGTAAGAAGCAGGCTCTGCTCCAGAATGTAACATCTATCCAATGGAAGCCGAGATACTGGGAAAGCGGCTCTGCAGAAATTCACGCAAGACCGACAGACGAGAACGTCAGATACCTGGTGGAGCACAACAGAGTTGTCTGCCAGGAGAGAAATGAGATCCTGTTCATTGACTACGTACAGAGAAGCGACCAGAACGCAGACGGGGATGACATGATCATTCATGGCAGCCTCGACAATCTGGGAGACCGCATCAATACGGGTACGGTGGCAGTAACAAACGTGGAGGAAGGACTGAGAAAGCTGGTCACGAACAACCAGCGAGGACTGGACATCACGCTGGCACCGTCAAAAGGGCTGACGGCCAAAGTGACAAGAACAGAAACCACATGGCAGACACTGAGGGCATCATTTGCCGATTTCTGCCAGGAATCGGGGCTGGGATGGCGCGAAATCGTAAAGGACGGACAAATGAACGTTCTTGAAATATACGAGGGAAAACAGGCCAGAAATGCACGATTCAGCGACGATCTGGGGAACATAGCCAGCCAGGAATACACGAAGGATCTGTCCGAGTACTTCAACTACATCTACGTGCTGGGCGAGGACAACGGAACCAGCCGGACGAGCGTCGTCATTGATGCAAGAGGTGAAGGCGAAGCGGCCATCGAGAAATATGTAGATGCAAGAGACCTGCAGTCAACCTATGAGGACGACAACGGTAACGAGCATACCTATAACACCGAGGAATACAAGGCTCTCCTCAAGGCAAGAGGACAGCAGAAGTACGCAGAGATGCTGAGCAAGGCCTATCAGTTTGAGTGCGAGCTCAACGAAGAGAACCGCATCGCAGTTCTTGGAAGAGACTATGATCTCGGCGACATCGTTCCCGTGATCAGCAAGAGATTCAAAGTAGCGAATCTTGCACGAATCACAGGGCTCAACATCGTCGAGGAGCAGAACACAAACACGAAGATCACGCTGGTACTCAGCATAGAACAAATGGAGGTACTGAAATGACACAAAAAGCATATCCGCTGGACGATACCAACTACCTGGCTGAGGACGTCCGGCTTTTCCATGTAGCCAGGACACCGGGAATCTTCAATGCAACAGGAAGCGACCTCCAGGTATCAGCAACAGGAAGAATGGCCGTGGACGTAAAGCCCGGCTATGCCTTCCTTCTGACAGCCAAAGGAGGAGTGGGCGGAATCACCTACGGCAGTAACGCCACAGAAGGACTGACAATCCCGACTGCAGAGAGCACGACTAGATATGACTACATCGCCGTACGCTACACGAAGGACACGAACAAGTGTGTACTCGTGAGTGTGAAAGGCAGCGGATCTAAGCCAGCTGGACCGGTAAGAACTGCGTCAGTGTACGAGATCATCCTCGCCATAGTTCGAGTGCGTGCAAATGCATCAGAGATCACAGCCGAAGACATCGAAGACACAAGACTGAATCAGACGTACTGCGGGCTGGTGATTGATGGAACAGACAGAATCCCGACGGCTGGATACGATGCACAGTTCACAGCATTCATGAGCAGAGTAAAGACAAACTACGAAGAAATCTCCAAAGGCATGATACCGATGGAGAGCGCAGACATTGACTCCGCCACAGACTAGTGGAGGAGCTCATGGCCGATTTACTATTCAAAAGAGACGTCGAGGACACCCTGGACTCCCGGAGCACTGACAAACCATTATCCGCAAGACAGGGAAATCTTCTGCTGGCCATGGTGAAGGCAAAGACACCATCCGGAGAAAAAGGAGACCCCGGCCCAGAAGGACCACCTGGGCCAAAGGGAGACCCGGGCGAGAAAGGAGATCCAGGGCCTAAAGGTGACCCTGGTGAGAAAGGTGACCCGGGTCCTAAGGGTGATCCCGGAGAAAAGGGAGATCCCGGACCAAAAGGAGACCCCGGAGACGTCACAAACATACCAACAATAGACACTGCAGATATCGATGATATCTGTACATAAAGGAGGAACCCAATGGCAATTCAAAGATATTCGACCCCGTCCATCCACATCACTGTAGATCCTACAGCAGTGGCGGACATCTGGGTAACTCTTTCAGAAGGAGACCGAGATGAACTGTTCACATACACACGGAATGACATGATACAGGACGCTGACGGATTCACATTGAAGCTGAAGCAGGAAGATACGGCACAGCTGCAGCGTGGACCAAACGCTATCGTGCTGATTCAGGCGCGTGTCCTGTTCACGGACGGAACTGAAATGGGAAGCGAAGTCTACCAGACAAGCGTAGGAGAAGTGCTGAAGGAAGGAATCATCACATGATCGATATCAAGATCCAGCCGATGGAACTCCCAGTGCTCACTTTGAACGGGGTCATCATCAATCACGTCGAAAACAAGGACTATGAAGAGCTGGAGAACAAGCCAAGGCTCAACAGCGTAGAGCTTGTCGGCAACCGACAGCTCAGCGAAGTCGGTATCGACAAAATCACAAATACGGAAATTATAAAGTTATTAGGAGACTGAAAAAATATGAAATTTCTAGACTATGACGGCCTGCTCTATTTCTGGCAGCAGGTAAAGGGCAAGCTAAACAACAAGGTGGACAAGGAAGATGGCAAGCAGCTGTCCTCAAATGACTACACGACCACAGAAAAGAACAAGCTGGCTGGCATTTCATCAGGTGCACAGGCTAACGTGATCGAAACAGTGCAGCTGAACGGAAACAGCATCACTCCGGCAGACAAGACGGTAAATGTGCAGGTCTCAAAGTCCACTGTGGGTCTGAACAATGTCACAAACGATGCACAGGTCAAGCGTTCAGAAATGGGACATGCCGATGGAGTGGCTACACTCGACAGCGCAGGAAAGGTGCCGGCAGCACAGCTTCCATCCTACGTGGATGACGTAATCGAAGGCTACTACAGCGGCGGAAAGTTCTACACAAGTAAGGACTCCAGCGGAAACTACTCTGGTGTGATCACAGGAGAAACAGGCAAGATCTATGTCAACCTGAACGACAGCAAGACATACCGCTGGTCAGGTACAGCGTACGCAGTTATTTCTGAAACACTGGCACTGGGCGAAACTTCAAGTACAGCCTATCCAGGCAACAAGGGTGCCGCTAACGCATCTGACATCGCAAAGATTAAAGACGGCACAACAGTAGTACCAAAGGCAGCAAGCGCAGCTAATGTCAACGGCCATACAGTGGAAACTAACGTACCAGCGGGTGCAAAATTCACGGATACTACATACAGTGACATGAAGGGCGCCACAGGAGGTGCAGCCGGAACACACGGCCTTGTACCAGCACCGGCAGCAGGAGCTAATACAAAGTTCCTCAGAGGCGATGGAACGTGGCAGAACACACCAAACACGGACACACACTACTCGGCAAAGAACGTACTCAGTAACTCCAGCTCAGGACAGGGTAACGCCGAAAACGCAAGCAACCCGTTCCTGAACTTAATTGAAAACGGAGCAGTTCGAAGCTCTCATCAGATCAAGGGCGGAGGCTCAACAACAGTCACAACAGATGCCAATGGCAATCTTGTAATTTCATCCACGAACAGCACGTATGATCTCAGCGGATACCTGAAGAAGACAGATGTAACTGCAATCGCCAATTCTGAAATTGACACGATCATCGCCAGCTAGGAGGAACCATGGCTAAATATTTAGATCAGACAGGGCTGAAATACTTCTGGGGGAAGGTTAAGGACGCCTTCTGCAAGAAAAGTGATGTCCTCAGTTATTCAAGTATCAGTTCCAGCATGAATCTAACGGATAAAATTGCTGGGGCAAACGCCCTGAAGGATGCGCTTACCGCAAAGCTAATATGGACAAACGCCGCGCCAAGCGCAGGATTTGTCAGTCAGACCATCACCCTAAGCGGCAACTACGACGCAATACTGGTCGTGTACAAAACCTGGTACACCTCAACTCCAGTATCCATACGAATGGTATTCAACAACAACACCATCACTGAGTTAAACGTTACGGACTCTGCTATCTCTTACCGAAGATGCAAACTGAACGGTAAATCTCTGTTTTTTGAATCCGGAAACAATGTCCGTCCATATGGAAGCGCAGGCATCGCAAATGAAATAATTGTACCGACACATGTATATGGTTTAAGTTTAAAGAGAGGCTGATATGAGATACACAATTAACACTGATGAAAATGGTTATATTTTATCGATTGCAAACACAGAGAAGGACACAGATGAAATCGATCTAGGGGCCCTGGATTTAAACTTTCTGAACTGCTATAAGTACGAAAATGGAAAAGCAGTCCTGGATGAAGAGAAAAAGCAGAAGATGCTGGACGAAGAAAAAAACAAGCCTTACGTTGCAACCTACGAGGAAAGACTGGATGCCATCGATTCCGCAATTGAAGCCCTGGCTGAAATGATAGGAGGAAGCGAATAATGGTTAAATGGTATTTATTACAGATTCAGATGAATCGAATGACACTGGAAGAAGTGCCAAAGAGATGGCACGATGCAGTGGCAGAAGCACTGAAGCAGACAAACAGCTAGCACAGACTTGAGGAGAAGACCTCAAGTTTTTATTTTGTCAGATTAAGGAGGAAACACTATGACAATGAACGGTATCGATGTATCAAACTGGCAGGCAGGCCTGAACATTTCAGATGTTGCCTGTGATTTCGTGATTGCAAAGGCAACAGAAGGCCTCAACTTCGTAGACAAGTACTGCGACAAGTTCATCCAGCAGGCAATCAAGCTGGGCAAGCCTTTCGGTTTCTACCACTTCGCAAGACCTACAAATGACGCAGTCAGAGAAGCAGAATACTTCTACAACAACTGCCGCGGCTACTTCGGAAAGGGAATCCCTATTCTCGACTGGGAATCCGGAAACACGAGCAACACTGCCTGGGCAAAGAGATGGCTCGACAGAGTATATCAGCTTTCCGGCGTAAAGCCTGTGATCTACATGTCCGAATCCGTGGTCAACGCGAACGACTGGTCATCAGTTGCAGCAGCAGACTACGGCCTATGGGTTGCAAAATACAGAGACAACCAGCCGGACTACAACTACAGCATGGCCAATGCCGGAAAACGACCAAGCGTAAAGTGGTGGAAGTTCTACTGCATGTGGCAGTGGACAAGCTCCGGCCGTCTGAACGGCTACAACGGTAACCTGGACTGCAACGTGTTCTATGGAGACGTAAGCACATGGAACAAGTATGCAGGCAAGAGCGGAACAGCATCACCAGCACCAGCTGCACCAGCTCCAGCAAGAAAGTCAAACGAAGTCATCGCACAGGAAGTCATCAACGGCGCCTGGGGCAATGGAGATGACCGTAAAAAGCGTTTGACTGCTGCAGGCTACAACTACACAGTGGTGCAGGCAATCGTCAACCAGAAAATGGCCGCAAATCAAGCCGTTTACTACACGATCAGAAGAGGAGACACACTGTCAGCCATTGCGGCAAGATACGGCACAACGTACCAGAAGCTGGCCGCAATGAACGGCATCGCAGATCCTAACCGCATCTACGCTGGACAGAGAATCCGCGTGAAGTAGACAGACGGGAGAAGCAAACACACATGAACCGCAGAGTAAACAGACGATATCAGACACCACTGCCTCCGGACTTCGTACACTTCCTGGTCGAAGAACAGGGGCTGAGCGAAAGACAGAAGGCCGTGGTGTATCAACTGCGAAACAAGACGCAAGACAGCGAATGGCACTACCAGGATGCAAAGATGTCAAAGGATGAGTTCGAAGAAACGGTAAAAGACCTGAATGACTACTACTGGAGACTGCTGATCTCTCTGGCGCTTTCCGCATTTGAGGCACAAAAGAGGAACAGAGCGGTGGATCCGCAGGGTATAAGATGATGCTGTAAAGGAGAAATACACTATGACACCATTTCAAGGATACCCGCAGGCACCCGGAGGATTTGGATTCCAAGCCTTCCAGCAGCCTCAGTCCATCAATCAGGTGCAGTACGTCAACGGCATGGAGAGCGCAAAGGCCTACAGTCTGAGACCAAACGAATCCGCCATCCTGATGGACAGCAACAATCCAATCTTTTACCACGTGCAGGCAGATGCCAGCGGCTACAGAACCATCAAGGCCTATCAGTTCCAGGAGGTACATGAAGACAGGCCCGAAGACATCTATCTGACAAAAAAGGAATTCCAGGAATGGATCTCCTCGATTCAGAACAGAAAACAGAACGGAGGAAGCATCGATGAATCCTCTAAGAAATAACAATCAGAGAAACATGCTCCAGCAGTTTATGGACTTCAAGAGATCAATGCAGGGACAGAACCCGCAGGCGGTTCTGAACCAGCTGATGAGCTCGGGAAGGTACACACAGCAGGACCTCGAAAGAGCAAAGGCGATGGCGGAGCAATTCAAGAACCTACTAAAGTAGGCAGTTCTGCAGACTGGAAATAGAGATGAAAGGAGAACACACATGGACAATATGACATTGTCAGACATTGCGGCAGTCATGCCAAAGAACACGGCTGACCACGACGGGTTTCTGGAAGGAAACGGAATCATTATTCTAATTCTTTTCTTCCTGATCTTCGGATTTGGAGGATGGGCAACAACGGTAACGGCAACCTATCGGCTGATATGCAGCGAGGCTTTGACACTCAGGCAGTCATCAGCAAGCTGGATGGATTGAGCAGCGGACTGTGCGACACAGCGTATGAGAACGCAAGACTCATCGAACAGAACACAGTCACAAACATGCAGGGATTCAATCAGACACAGATGGGAATGATGCAGGGCTTCAACGGCGTGGACAAATCACTATGCCAGGGCTTCGGAAACGTACAGGACAGCATCAACAACCTGAGCCATCAGATGGAGCAGTGCTGCTGCAACCTGAAGACACAGATGATGCAGGATAAGTACGACACCCTCAACAGAGACTATCAGCAGGCATTAAGTGCAATTACTAACGCCACACAGACACAGAACATCCTGAACAGCCTTGGAAGATACGTAACAAATCCTCCATGCTACGGAGGTTACGGCTACGGAAACTTCTACGGATGCCCTGGAGCTACTCTACAGTAGGTGATAAGCCATGCTAGTAGCTGTTAGTACAACGCAGACAGCGCTGAGCGCAAACCAGAAGATACCACTAGGATCCGCGGGCATCCAGACGAACCAGGAGGCAAGGCTCAACAACGGCAGCATTGAAATACGAAAAGCCGGAACATTTGAAATCCTTGCGAACTTCGTATTCACAGCCACTGCGGCTGGAGACGTCACAGTACAGATGCAGGCAGGCGGAGTAAATGTGCCGGGAGCAACAGCCACGGCTACCGCTACAGCAGGCGGAACAGTTACACTGCCAGTGCTAGGCGCCGTACAGACACGCCAGAGCACGCCAGGAGCCACAGTACCGATCAGCTGGACAGTCAGTGCAGCAGGAACACTGGTGAGCGCCACAGCAAGCGTAAAGCGCGTCATTTGATGCGTATACCCGACAGAAATGCCGGGTTTTTATTTTTAAAGGAGAAACGTATGAACAATTTATTCAATCTAGAATGGTGGAAAAGAGCAGGCACAAGAGCAGTCAAGACAATGGCGCAGACAGCCCTCTCACTTTTCACAGTAGGCCAGGTGATCAAAGACGTGGACTGGGTGATGGTGGCCAGCGCTTCAGCAGTTGCCGGTCTGTATTCATTGCTGACATCTCTCGCTGGTCTGCCAGAGATGGACGATGGAAGCGATAAAGACAGTGCAGACTAGCGCGGAGGCATCCTATGGAAACAGGACAGATCATAGCGCTGGCCAGTCTAGCAGTAGCACTGGTCGGATTTCTAGTCGGAAGACTTACGGCAAGCAAGAAGGACGGACAGCAGGTGGGCACGATACTGACAAAACTGGACGATCTCACAGAGAACATCACGCGCCTGGAGAAGCAGATCGACAAGATCAGTGACAGGCTGGACAACCGTGTGGCGACGCTCCAGAAAGACCAGAACGCGCTACGAGACCGGCTGGCCTCCCTAGAGGGCAGAGTGGCAGTCCTCGACGGAGGCTCAAACGGGAGGTCTTGACTTCATGAGAGGAGAAGACTAGTATGGGCTCAGGTGGACAGAGAAGTGTGAAAGCACGAGCTGCAGGCGGCGGAGCCACCACAGTCGCCGCAGCGGCGACCTCAGCAGGAAGCACAGGCGGAGGAAGCGGGACATTAAACAGCACGCCACAGTCAACAGGTAGAACACTTTTCGGTACCGAGACATTCTCTACTATGACCAGGAGCCAACAGGAACAAATCGTTAATAACTCACTCAGTGCACCTCAGAAAAAGAGACCTAGTGCCTACGACTCGGGGTACCAGAAGTTCATCAACAACTCCGGACTGGACGGGAAGCCTCAACTGATGGACTCGGATGAGTTTGACAAGGCGAGCGGACCGGTAATCTACAGAACTATCAACACTGACCCTTGGGGCATGAAAGCAAAGGATATAGTTGAAAGTACGGCTAATGATGATATCTTCCTGTACAATGCAGGAGGAGGAATGGCTCACGGCGTGGGACTGTACACAACGCCAAGCTACGACGGATCTAGGATCTACGGTGACAACTACAACAGTACGAAGACCTCCATGATGCGCTTCAAAATCAGGGACGACGCAAAGATAGGAAGTGCACCGGATATCAAGGCGCAATACCTGAAAGAATCTAAGAAGAGGGGCACCCTCGCATACAAGCTGGCCAATGATCAGCGCATAACGAGCAGAGCCTCCGGCAGAAGCCACATGGACGACTCAAGAATCGGCATATATGCGGCAAGCAAGGGATACTCCGTACTTGTAGAGTCGTCAGGACTAACTACACAGAAGCAATTCAGACAATTACTTTCTTCAGGTAGCGACGTATATACGGTTGTTCTGAACCGAGGAGCCCTTATCATGGACAAGAACGCAAAGCAAGTCAAGCGAAATGGTTCTGGAGTGAAATGGCAGAACTTCAAGACAAACTCAAAGGTTAAGTAAAGGAGAAACATCAAATGGGATATCACAATAAACAATTAAAGTTTAACATCAATAGCTACGATCCGATGGACACGGGAGCCATGGCCCAGATTATCAAGAAGACCAAAGGAATCCCCAATGACGATTACAAGGACTATCCTGACGAGTGGGAGGATATGCTAGAACACTGCAAGGATGCGGTAAACTCCATTCCTTCAATGGAAAAAAGGGAACGCGATGCAGTTCTTGCGGCCTACGACAACTACTACGCACAGAAGAACAAGAAGAAGTCCTCTACACGTGACACGGTCGTGGCTAAGGTCAAGAAATCCAGAGGCAAATAAGCAGAAACCCGGAGAAATCCGGGCTTTTTTAGTTTGCAGAAAAACGCGAATCATTCGCTTGACTATATACTGTACTACAGTATACTGTGGGTGCTAGAAGAAAGGAAAAACACACATGGAAAGCAAATTTGAATACTACAGCAGGCTCGAAGATGAAATCATCAGAACCTACAGAGAAGCAAAGGATGAGGAAACAAGAAACGCAGCGCGAATGCTGATGAAGGAACACCAGAACAAAATGTTCGAATGGGAAACGCCGGACTTCTATGAAGTTTACCGGGCGTACAGAGAAGCCGCTGCGGATGGAAACGAATTCCTGAATTTCGATTCAGTCTTCAATTCAGAAAAGGTAAAATCATACGTTAGAATCATGAAAGAGAATGGAATAAAGCACTTCACATATTCCTCCACTTGGACGGATTCGATACGGTGTGTCTGGGATTTTGAACAGGCTGGAGCACAACTGGAAAAGGTGACTCAGATTCAGTACAGAGATAAAGAGATCCCAGCGATCCAGCTTAAGATAGACTAGCAAACCTCTGTATTATAAAATAAGGATGGAGGAGAACGAGGATGGCCGTATCAGAAGCCCAGAAAGACGCTACAAACAAGTGGCTGTCTGAGCACTACACAAACAAGACCGTCAAGCTGAACATGAAGCTGGACAAGGATATCCTGGATCATTTAAAGAAGATAAACGAAGAAGGAACCTCGACCAACGCATATCTGAAGCAGCTGATAAGAAAAGACATAAAGGAACGCCAGGAAAAGTAACCTGGCGCCTTTTTGTGATGCACAAATGATGCACAAATGATACACAAAATGGTAATATTAAGAAAACTAAAGAAAAATAAGGGAAAATATACAACGAAAAAGTGCGGAAAATAAAGAAAAAAGAGAGCAAAGAACACAAATCACGGTAGTCCCGTCAGCTCCACTTTTATTTGAAAAAGCCGCATAAATAAGCGGTTTTTCTTTTTTTGTGATACACAAATGATACACAAATTTAAAAAAATATCATTCAAAATGTATTTTAACTTGTGGGTGTAGAAAAAATGGGAGGACATATATGATTGCAGTTAATATTTATTATACAGGTACAAATGGTTCCGCAAGAAAATTTGCAAAGGAAATGATGGAAAGTGGAACAGTACAGAAAATCAGAGAAGAACAGGGGAATATAAGATATGAATATTTCTATCCTGTTGATGATGAAGAAACAGTTTTATTAATTGACTGCTGGGAAAATCAGGAAGCAATTGATGTTCATCATGCTTCAGAAATGATGAAAGTGATTTTGACATTACGTGAGAAGTATGATTTGCATATGAAGGTTGATAGATTTACTTCTGATGAAATTCCAAAAGAAGACCAAGGGTTTATTCAGAAGTGAAATATTTACAAATGTGATCATTTATTGAAAACATTTTCAGAAAAATATTTGCAAAAACTGTTGACAAAGAAATGGGGTGCCTTTAGAATCTTAGTTACATTCAAAGAACAGAAGAGTAACCTATCTGAAACTTGAAGCGAGTCGATACAGAGTGTGAGGTCGATAAGGGAAGGGTTGGTGAAGCGCATCTGGGAGAAGCCCTTATGAAATCATAGTAAGGAACGTGATATCTGCGTTAATGATAAGAGTGATTGATGAATTAGTTTTTATCAATAACCAGTGTGGTACCGCGATTTATAGTCGTCTCTGGAATATATCCAGTGACGATTTTTTGTTTATAGGGAGAAAGTTATGAAAGTCCGACGCAGAAAGAAAGTGATTCAATTTATCTAAGTAATTTAAAACAGAAAGAGGAGAAAAATTTATGAAAAATATGAATAAGGTATTTGCCGGACTTATGGCAGCAGGATTATTACTCACTACAGGTTGTGCATCCACTTCTTCAAACAGTTCTTCATCAACAAGTGATTGGTATACAGGACCTGGTTATGACAAATTATATGAAGAATTAGGAAAAGCAGATGTTGATCTTTCTAAAGCTGATGGAAAGCTAAAAGATATTCTTGATAAAGGTCAAATTGTATTGGCAACTTCTCCTGATTATCCACCAAGTGAATTTGTGGATGATCAAGGAAATGTTAAAGGATCAGATATTATGCTTGCACAATATATCGCAAACAGCCTTGGCGTAGATCTAAAGGTTGAAACAATGGATTTCAATGCAGTATTAACAGCTGTTGATACAGGAAAAGTTGACATTGGTATTTCTGGTTTTGGATACAAAGCAGATAGAGCTGAACAGTTTGAACTCTCTCATGGTTACCAGTCATCTTCAGCAGCTGCACATCATACATTACTTGTTCCTGCTGAAAAAGCAGATGAATATAAATCACTTGCTGATTTTTCTGGAAAGAAAATCGACACTCAGGCAAACTCTTTACAGGAAATGTATGTAACAGATCAGATTCCAGATGCAGATTTACAGAAAGTCTCTACATTGGATCAGGCAATTCTTGAACTTCAGACTGGTAAGATTGATGCGATTGCATTAGACAGTACAACTGCTAAGAACTATGCAGAAACAAGTGATGGAATGTTTGTCAGTGTTTATGAAAAGAATGGTGTTGAATTTGATTTAAGTCAATATGCTGATGAATCTGGTAACGTTGCTGCAGTCAAGAAAGGTGAAACTTCTTTGATTGATGCAGTGAACCAGGTGATTGATTCATTAGCAACAAGTGGAAAATACGAATCCAATTTATATACAGATATGTACTATGCCGCATGTGATGCAGCTGGTGTATCTCCAAATGAAGAATAAGAGGGAAAAATGAATAAGGGAATTATTGAAGTCTGGTGTGCTTACTATCCAATATTTTTAAAGGGTGCCATTGGTACTCTGGAATACGCAGCAATTGCGGTTATCTTTGGTTCAATCGTTGGTACTTTGATTGCAATTTTGCATTTATCTAAAAACAAAGTCATTGGTGCAATCGCAAATGTCTATGTTACGGTTTTAAGAGGAACACCTTTACTTGTACAGATGTATATTGCGTATTTCTTCTTGCCAATTGCTTTACCAGCATTGAACTTTATCACAAAGGAACAGTGGGTTGTCATTTCATTGATCTTGAACTCTAGTGCATACGTATCTGAAATCATTAGAGGTGGTATCTTATCTGTTGATCCAGGCCAGATGGAAGCAGCCAGATCTTTAGGTATGAGTGCTAAAAACTGTATGATCAAGATTATTCTTCCACAGGCAGTGAAAGCGATTCTTCCATCTTTAGCTGGTGAATATATTTCCATGATCAAGGAAACATCCTTAGCTGGTACATTTATGATGTATGAATTGATGTATACAAGAGTATTACTTGCAAATAAATTCTTAACATGGCAGCCATTGTTTATCATTGCAGGTATGTATTTAGTTATGACAACTGTATTAACGTGGTTGTCAGGATTATTAGAAAAGAGGTTGGCTGAAAGTGACTGATATGAAAAAACCATTGATCGAGACAGTCGATCTCAAGAAGAACTTTGGTTCTCTACAAGTATTAAAAGGAATTAATCGAACAATCTATCAGGGAGAAGTTGTATCTATTATTGGACCAAGTGGCGGAGGAAAGAGTACATTTCTAAGATGCTTGAATCTGCTGGAAACACCAACAAGTGGAAAGGTTATCTTTGAAGGACAAGAATTAGATCCAAAGAGTACTGACCTAGATACACATAGACAGAAGATTGGCATGGTTTTCCAGCAATTTAATGTATTCCCTCATTTAACTGTATTGAACAATATTACAATTACACCAATGCTTGAAAAGAAAGTATCGAAAGCGGATGCTGAAAAAGAAGCAATGGAGTTATTAAAACAGGTTGGGCTTGAAGAAAAAGCGAACGAATACCCACGTAAATTATCAGGTGGTCAGAAACAGCGTTTAGCAATTGTTAGAGCGATGGCTATGCATCCTGATGTGATGCTGTTTGATGAACCTACAAGTGCATTGGATCCTGAAATGGTTAAAGGTGTTTTGGAAGTTATCAAAAATTTAGCTGAAAGTGGTATGACATGCGTCATTGTTACGCATGAAATGGGTTTCGCAAAAGAAGTAAGTGATAGAGTGCTATTCATTGATGGTGGTGTCATTGCAGAAGAAGGCACACCAGATGAAGTATTCAATCATCCAAAAAATGAACGTACAAAAGAATTTTTATCCCAGGTACTATAGGAGAGCAGGTATATGAAAACAACATTTCAATATGATCATTACTATAAGTATGATGAAGTGAAAAGTAATTTAGAATATTTTGCTAATGAATATCCTGATCTTGTGAAACTGGAAGTAAATCTAGTTACAGAAGAAGGAAGAAATCAATATGCAGTTACACTTACAAATACGAAGAATGGTTCTGCAGACAGTAAACCTGCATTATATATTGATGGTAATATTCATGCAGGGGAAGTAACTTCTACAATGTGTGCAATGCATACAATTGACTATCTTGTTACAAATTATGGAACAGATGATGAAGTTACTAAACTGCTTGATGAAAAAACATTCTATGTCATTCCTCGTGTGACACCAGATGGTGCAGAAAAGTATTTATCAACACCATATTCCCTGCGTTCTGCACCACGTCCATACCTTGAAGAAAAGGGCGGCATCCAGAAAGAGGATATTGATGGTGATGGTGTGATTCGTATGATGCGTATCAAAACGCCATATGGTGCCTGGAAAATTGATCCTGCTACGGAATGCTCTATGACATTAAGAGGACCAAGTGATGTAGATGGTGATTTCTATGATATTTATCCAGAAGGTGTTTTTGAAGCATGTGATGGTGATGAAAATCTCAAGACGAAAAAAGATGTCTGGGGACTGGATTTTAATAGAAACTTCCCATTGGGATGGTTTCCAGATTCTAGACAGCCAGGTGCTGGTAAATATCCATTGAGCAATCCTGAAAACAAGGCACTTGTTGATTTTGCTTTAGCACATAACAATATTGGCGGTGCGGCAATTGGCCATACAAGTGGCGGTATGTTGTTATATCCTCCTGGAACAAGAGCTGAAAAGTCTGCGCCAGAATTAGATATGACATGCATGAAAGCAATTGCGAAAATGGGTGAAGAAGAACTTGGATATGTTGCGATGAATATCTTTGATTCCTTCATGTCAGATCAGGAACATTATGATTCTGGTGCATTTGATGACTGGTTCTATCAGTCACAAGGTGTTCCTGCATATACAATGGAATTCTGGGATGTTGCTTCAAAAGCGGGTGTTCCTCATATCTGGAATGGAAAACCAGAAGATCCAGCAATAATGTTTAAACGTTTCAATGCTACACTTGCATGGGTGAAAGAACATGCCCCACAGTATTATTCTCCTTGGAAAGTATTTAATCATCCAACATTTGGAAATGTTGAAATTGGAGGATTTGATGCGAAATTTACTGTACAGAATCCTCCTGAAAATATGCTTTGTGAAGAATGTGAGCATGATACAAAGTTCAATATTCGCTTTGCGAAATCTTTGCCGGCATTAAAGATTGAAGAAGTAACAAGTGAAAAGGTGAGTGATGGTGTATATAAGGTTTCTGCAGTTGTTGGAAACCGTGGATATCTGCCAACAAATCTTACGGAAGAGGCAAATCAGCTGCGTGTGAGTAAACCAGTGACTGTCTGTGTTGAGGGATGTGAAGCTGTAAGTGGCAAAAATGAAGAAAACATTGGAAATCTAGATGGTTTCTCTGCAACTTCTACAGGTGCATTCTATGGTGACATCACAACATATGCAAATGCGAAAGCAAAGAAGAAAGTTTCATGGATTGTAAAAGCAGAAGAAGGTTCTACAGTTACTGTGACATGTAAACAAGAAAAAGCTGGAACAGATACAAAGACAATTACGTTATAAGAGGGGCTGTAACAGTTGAACAAGTTTAAAGTTCAAAGCTGTTACAGCTTTTTCTATGCACTCTAAAAACAGTCAGACTGATGTTTCTGCGATAAAAAAAGGCGCATGTAATCATTTTTGCGCATTATAAAAACAACTATGAACATCTATGCTTTTTCAGCTCCTGTATTCTGTCTGATTGTGATGCATCGACAGCCAGCGTCTGTAATATTTCAGTAAATCATATCCCAGGCAGTTCAGTATGAATTCCATTCTTACATTTTTCAAATTCTTTCTGTGGAATCTGGTGAATTTCATGTCCTGCTTCATAACTCCAAATGCTCCTTCAACCTGTTCGCTTCTTTCTGTCTTCAGCCTTATGCCTTCTTCTGTTGAAAGATTCTCTCTTACTTTGCTTTCAAGTTCTTCTCGTATCACATTTTTTGTAATTGTCTTGAATCCGCATCTGTTGCTTTTATTCAGACATTCTTTCTTCATTCCACACTTCGCACAGTGTCTGCCTTCTGTAAAGATCTGCTGTATGACTGTATTGCCGCAGCGTGTGACTGTTTCCCTGTCTGCTCCACGCTGATCGAATACTCTTCCTTTCGGACAGACTCTATATCCATCCTCACTGGTTTTCCAGTTCTGCGGCAGATATTTCCGGCTGGTAAATTTTTTGTCATGTTCCTTTCCGTACATCGGAAATTTCTGTACCAGTTCAATTCCCTTTCTTATGTTGTACAGATAATTGTCATATCCACCGTATCCTGCATCAGCTACAGGCTTTTCCGGATATGTTCCTGTATATTTGTTCCATCTGTCCATGAACGGGATCCATGTAACTGCATCTGAAGGCGTCTGATATACTTCGCTGTTTACGATGATTCCATCTGCTACTGCTATCTGGCAGTTGTAGCACGGTCTGGTTACACCGCTCTGATTATAGTAGTCCCATTTTGTTGCCATGAATGTCGCATCATGATCTGTTTTGGAACAGCTGTTTCTTTCTCCCATTTCACTGAGCCAGTATTCATATTCATCCAGTTTCAGCGCATATTTCAGAAAGCTGTCATAGTATTCCTGAAACTTGCTCTTGCGATGACCTTTGCCGTAGTGAAGCTCGATATTGTTTCCTGTCATCACCTCCATCAGATACTGCGCGATATAGCCGATTTCCTGTGCACAGTATATATCTTTGACGGGGTAGCAGTATCCGTATGCATGGTCCAGCGATTTTATTGATTCTGTTATCCTGAGTGAAAGACGTTCTCTTGCATTTACAATTCTTTTCCTGTATACGAATGTATTTTTCTGTGCATTGGCTTCTATCTTAGTGCCGTCAACAAACTGCGTTGAAGTATCAATGTCCAGCAGTGCTGTGATTTCTCCGGAAAGGTCAAAGAACAGACTGTCTATGCTTGCCATCAGCTGATCACAGACCCGGGAAAATGCCATGGCACTTGGTCTTTCCTCATTGGAAAGATAGAGATAGCGAAGATCGGTACGGCACAGTCTGGAAAGCTCATTCACAGATTCAACTCCATTCATATAACCAAAAAGAAGAACTTTTACAAGCATGCCGCGATCATGACTTCTGGTATTGTTAGAAGTGATTGGACGCACATAGCGTGAAAAATCAATACTTTCGACCGCTTCGAGAAAAGCAAAGACAGGATCATCTTTTTCAAGAGAAATCAGAGTATTGACTGGCAAACTCAACTGAACAGCATTATAATATGTGTGCTGATCTGGTTGGCCTAAAACTCGTTCAGCATTTTTATTTTCCATAAATATATTATAGTATCATTTACATCGAAGTTAATATTTCAGCATAAATAAGCATAATTTCACATATTCAGTGGAAAACTTTTTTGAAGCTTTAACTTATCCACACTAAAAAAGAGGAAATTCTCCAATTTAAGAGTTTTTCCTCTTTTTTTGAGCTGTTTCAACTGTTACAGCCCCTT
>ERZ1026880.160-NODE-160-length-38884-cov-8.415205_pt1 | contig 38884 bp, 27 predicted proteins | sample MGYA00380170_ERZ1026880 | MGnify/ENA primary metagenome ERZ1026880 (study PRJEB33269, sample SAMEA4719806) | human gut metagenome | biome: human-associated habitat; feature: organic feature; material: feces | place: Cameroon | collected 2013-10 ...
AACTATAGCTTTGAAGTTATATAAGGAGACGTCATGTTTCAGGGAATGGAATACGTATATGAAGTTTATAAACAGAAGAGTTTTTCCAAGGCGGCGGCCAAGCTGTACATCTCTCAGCCTTCGCTGAGCGCCAATGTGAAACGGATTGAGAAGAAGGTGGGCTATCCCCTTTTCGACCGCAGCACCAAGCCCTTGGAACTCACCGAATGCGGCAAGCAGTATATCCAAGCGGTGCATCAGATTATGACCGCCACCACGGAATTCGAAACCTTCATCAATGACTTTGGAGAACTTCGCACCGGCTCCCTGCATTTCGGCGGAAGCAACTTCTTCTCCTCTTGGGTGCTCCCGCCCCTGCTCGCCCGATTCTCCGCCAAGTATCCGGACCTGGAAATCTCCCTGGTAGAAGCGAAATCCCGAGAACTGGTGAAGCTGCTTCAGGACTCTCAGATTGATTTTATCCTGGACAACAAGGAACTGGACTTGAAGGTCTTTGACCGGCACCAGGTGGGCCGGGAAGATCTGGTCCTGGTGGTGCCCAAAAACTTCGCCATCAACATGGGACTGCGAGACTATAAAATTCCTCAGAAGGCCATTCAGGACGGATCCTTCCGTCAAGAACAATATCCGGCCGTGGATCTCGCTCTGTTCCAAAAGGAGCCTTTCATCCTGCTCCATTCCTTCAACGATACCGGAAACCGCGCCCGGCTCCTCTGCCAGGAATACGGATTTAAGCCTCGCATTGCACTGGAACTGGATCAGCAGCTCACCGCCTACAACGTGGCCGGCTCCGGCCTGGGAATTGCGTTCACCGGAGAACTCCTGATCGGCAGAGCCACCCCGGATCCCAACCTGGTGTATTACAAACTGGCGGGCGAGAACATCACCCGAAATCTGTACTTCTATTGGAAGAAGGGCCGGTACCTCACCCAGGCCATGCAGGTCTTCATGGACACCATCGTGCGCCACACCCACTTCTAGACACATAAAAATCCTAAAATACAGTACTCTATACCACAGAGAACAAGCCTTACCGCAGTTATATTAGTTAGCTACCATAGGATTCTTATTTACAGACATTTTTGGGCATGCTCGCTTGGTTACATATCTTTTGATTGGGAAGCTATTTAGTCTATAGCGACCTAGTTTTCAATGAGCGATTGACCGAATTTTTCGGTTGACAAATACAGCCTTCTTAACACACTTAATAAACAAACTACAATACTATTACACTTCCTTCTTTTGCTATTACTGAATCTTTACTATTCAATATAAACCGAATAACCTTTTTAGCATTAGTTGTAAGCGTTACAGCTTCTTTTGATACAATAATGTACTGTCCGTCAAAAGAGTTCCTGTCGAGCTTATCTGTAAGGCCCTTTTTAAGCAAGGCATCGTTATATTCATTAAACTTTATTACATCTAGTGAGTAAATGTTGGGATCATCTGTCTTTACAAGCTTAGCTATAACATAATACCTACTCTGATAGATAATATATACTTTATTCTCTTCTATTGTAGTAATGTAATCTGGATATACCACATTATCAAAACCAACATTATTTCCATCATCAGAACAGATATATGTTCCCTTAAATTTAAATCCATTTTCTGTGTAATAGAAAGATTTAGCCAACAAACCTAATAACACAAGCACCATTGCAATGAGTATTATTGCAATGCAAGTTAATCTCTTGATTTTCATTTGTATGACCTCCTTACATACTCGGCACCTTTGACTATTATTAGACTGTAATTAAAGCGTATTCACCATACATAGGTTTTTTATAAGTATAGTTATTTTTATCTACTACTTTATTTGTATTTTGATTGTATACATATCGTGTTTATATAATTGAAAATGGGGGTGCGGACAAAATCCTGGACTCACATAGGACCCTCGAAGATGAATGCGGTCGAATCTTCTTGCCGCCCACACTGTACATCCGGCCGAAGGAACCTTCGTTTCTACTATAATCATTATACAGAAAAGTATTACAAAAATGTTAAGATTTTGCACACTGAATTATTAGGATTTCTTAATATTTACATTTTTTGAAAATTTGCGGTAACAAATTAAACACATTTAAAATTATTAGCGTCGGGCGGTTCAAACGGTTTGCATGGACATGTATTCACCCTACATTTCTCTTGTAAAGGACATGAAACGAGAGTGCATCACGAAGATGCACTCTCGATTATTTTACCCGATTCGTATTGTCGAAATCCTATTTGCAGGCAGCCAGGATTGCTTTCAGGTATTCCCATGTTCTTGCGGTGGATGGGATGGACAGCTTCTCGTTCGGAGAGTGAACTTCCATCATCTCCGGTCCGATGGATACCGCGTCGATGGCACCCCACTTCTCCGCCCACTTTCCGCATTCCAGTCCGGCATGAACCGCACCCACTTCCGGCTTTCTGCCGAAGTGCAGTTCGAAGGTGTCCACGCAGATGTCCAGCAGTGTGGAGTGGTTGTTGAACTCCCATGCGCCGTAATCGCCGGAGAACTCGCACTTGCCGCCGTATGCTTCGGAAACCATCTCTACGCGCTGGCACAGGTTCTTCTTGCGGCTGTCCACGGAAGAACGGATCATCGCACCGGTCTTCATGGTGTCACCTTCCAGACGGATAAATCCGATGGACATGGATGTCTCTACGATGCCCGGAAGCGCTACGCTCATGTGGTGAACGCCGGTCGGAATCACGAAGAGATACTTCATCAGGTTCATCTGACATTCATCCGAAACGACTTCGGTTTCCATCTCGCCAACTCTTTCCATGGTGATTTTCAGGCCCGGATCGGCAATTTCGTACTCTGCCTTCAGCTCTGCCGCAACTTCGCGCATTGCCTTCTCGAATGCGATGCAGTCATCCGGATGTACCAGAACTTCACCGGATACCTTATTGCAGATTGCGTTGGTAACGGCACCGCCGGTGAGGCTAACGATATTCATTCTTGCTTCTTTCAGGCAGTCCAGGAAAACACGACCGGTAAGATCGATGGCATTGCCTCTCTCTTTGTCGATATCCATTCCGGAGTGACCGCCCTGCAGTCCGTCCAATGCGTACTTGTAGCAAACGCCGGACTTCGTTACTCTCGGAGTCTCAAATGTTGTAATGCAATCTACCGCACCGGCACAGCCTACGGTGATAACACCTTCGGACTCGGAATCGATGTTGATAATTCTGCGAGCGGAAATCTTAGAAGGATCCAGGCCTTCTGCGCCCAGCATACCGATTTCTTCATCCACGGTAATCAATACTTCCAATGCCGGGTGGCTCACCTGATCCGAAGTCAGTACAGCCAGTGCCATTGCGATTGCGATACCGTTATCCGCACCCAGGGTCGTTCCTGCTGCGGTTACATAATTTCCGTCTACGTAGATTTCCAGCGGCTGGGTTTCGAAATCGTGTTCGTAACCTTCTGCAACAGCGGCAACCATATCCATGTGGCCCTGCAGCATCACCGGTTCAGCGGTCTCATATCCCGGAGTCGCGCCTTTATAAATAATCACGTTGCCCAGCTCATCCTGGTAGTATTCCAGATTGTTTTTCTTCGCAAAATTCACCAGATATTCGCTAATCTTTGCGTTGAACTTGGATGCACGCGGAACTGCGCTAATCTCATCAAAGTACTGGAATACACTTTTTGGCTCCAGCATACTTACATCACTCATTACCATAATCCTCCTTGTTCCATTTGGAATAAATCATCAACAATATTATACATTTTTTATACAAATAAACAAGTCGATTACTATAATTTTCTAAATAACAATTATTGATTTTCCGATTCGGACTAATCTCGAGGTAAAAGAATACAGTCGTACCGCACGGCTTTTCCGGAGATGGAATACCCCGGTTTGCGCCCCGCCAGCCACGGTCCCTTCAGCGGCCGCTTGATGAGGATTTTCCTCGGGCCGGCCGCAATCGCGGCGTTCAGCAGGGTCTCCTCCTCCATGCAAGGGGACTCCAGCCGGTGAATCAGCTGGAATTTCTTCTTCACCAGGGCGCTCTTCTGCCGTTCCGGAAACATGGGATCCAGCAGCACCAGGTCCGGAATACCCCCGATGGAATCCTCCGCCCGATTCATTGCCTCGATGCTGTCCCCCACGTGAAGCTCCATGCGGGAAACCGGCTCCCGAAGCTCCGGCACCGCCCGGGCCCGCTCCATGGCATCCAGCAGTAAAGCAGCGATAACCGAGTTATACTCAAAGAGGTGTACTCGGAATCCGGCCGCCGCCAGGAGCAGGGAATCCTCCCCCAGCCCGGCGGTGGCGTCGATGGCCACCGGACGCTCTATGCCCTTCATTCGGCCTGCTTTTACCAAAAACTCCCGGTTCAGATTGGAGGGGCGAAGCCGCGGAATCATGTGGGTGAAATCCCCTCGCACCGACAGCTTTCCCTGAACCAGGGAAAGCCCCCCTTCGTCCGCCTGCAGGTGGAGCCGGTCCGGAGACAGCTCGGCGGCATCTGTAACCACCGGGAGCCGCAGCATTTCGGCCCAGCGCTCTCCCGCCGCCGTATATTCTTTGGATGGAATAAACAGTGTTAAATTCATCGTTATAATCCTATTCTAATTATTAAAAACACTTTTCCAGCATGTCCTCGTCCGGCACTTCCTGCGCAGTCCCACTGCCCACCGCGAAATACACGATTCCGCCCAGCACCAGAGCCGCCACGATTTCGTGGATACCCAGCGGCAGTATTTTTACCCGGTTGAAAAAGACAAACGTAATCAGCCCCACGGTAGTGGATGCCAGGCAAGCTTTGCTGTTTCCCTTCCGCCAATACAGACCGCCGATAATCGGCCAGAAGAACGTGGCCTCCAGGCCGCCGAATGCGAAGAGGTTGATCCAAGCGATTACGTCCGGCGGGTTCAGCGCAATCAAGCAGGTAAGGATTCCGATCACCGCCGTAATGCCGAAGCTGATTTTCGGCACGTTGGCCGCCGCTGCCGGATGCGTTTTCATCAGCTCTGAGGAAACGTCCCGAACATCCTCTTCCTCCGGGCACACCTTCCGCTTCACGATGTAATTCAAATACAGATCCTTCAGAATCGTGGCCGAAGAAAGAATCAGCAGGGAGTCCACCGTGGACATCACCGCCGCCAAGGGTGCCGCCAGGAAAAATCCCGCGGCCCATCCCGGCATGTATTTCATCACCACGTACGGAATCACCTGATCCGTGCTGGCCAGATTCGCGTTCTCCACCAGGGGATACGCCAGAGTTCCCGCCAAATGCATGCCAATCATCAGGATGCCAATCACCACCGTTCCGTAGATCATCGCCCGGTGCATAGAACGGGTATCCTTGAACCCCATGCAGCGTACCGCCGTCTGCGGAAGCCCCAGCACCGCAATGCCCACCAGCACCCAGTAGGAAACCATATACCCCGGCTGAAGGACCGCAATGTCCTTCCCGTAGGCGCCCTTTCCCATCAGGTCCCAGCCCGGATTGGACACGTTCAGTTGATTCACGATGTCCTCCATGCCGCCGCATTGGCGAATGATAAAGAACAGCATCAAAAACGTTCCGCATGTCATCACGATTCCCTGCAGAGTATCCGTCAGCACCACCGCCCGGAATCCCCCAAAAGCAGTATATAAAACCACCACTGCGCCGAACAGAAGGAGTCCGGCCCAATAGGGAACGCCTGTCACCGTCTGAATCAAGGTGGCTCCGCCGATAAATTGCCCAATCATCTGGGTGATGAAGAACACCACCAACGCCAGGCCGCAAAGGACCACCACCGCCCCGGATTGATACCGGGCCCTCAGGTAATCGGAAATGGTTACCCCCTGAATCCGCCTGGAAATCAGCGCAAATTTCTTTCCCAGCACCCCCAGCGTCAGGAACGTGGCGCCAATCTGCACCCCGGCAATCCAAGATTGAGACAGGCCGAAGGTGGATGCCAACCCCGGTCCTCCCAGGAAAGAGCTGGCACTGGTATAGGTAGCCACTAAAGTCATGGCCAGAACCAGACCTCCCATGCCTCGAGATCCCACGAAATAGGAGCTGAGGAAATTTTCCTCCCCCGCCGTCTTTCGGTTGATATAAATTCCGATTCCCAGATTAATCAAAAGGTAGGCACTCAGAATTGCCAGCACAATCAAATGCTTACTCTGCATGATGGGCACCTCCCTCCGATTCTTCATCCAGGTCAAAGTCCACGAAGACCTTGCGCACCAAGAAGATTACTCCCACAACGGCAATTACGAACACCCCCGGAGTGCTGAGCATCCACCACAGGGGGAGCCCTAGTACCCGGACGCTGCAGCCGGACAGACCGTAGGCGCAGCCCACATTCCACACAAAACAGATCAGAAAGAGGATAATAGTTGCTTTCGCTTCCCGACGGATCTGTTTCTCCTTTTCACTTTTGGACATCTTGTTATTCATTTTTTCTCCTTTCGGTATAGTTTCAACAAAGAATACCATCCGCTGACTATTTTCCCATTATTTCGGCCCGTTGTAAAGAAAAAATAGTTCCTTACATCTTCCTCATTAAACATCTGAGCTAAAAATAGCTCGATTCTAATTGCATTATCTGTTTTCTGCGCGCGCATTCCCATGTGCCTAGAATTTTGAGGGCAGTTCACGCTTTTTGGCATAAAAAGAGAATTTAGCGTGAACGAAAATCTCCGAATTTGCGGAATTCTAATTTTGCCTCAAGGGAGTGCGACCTTTTGTTCACGCTGCAAAGGGGGTCCCCCTTCAAAAAGCGTGAACTGTTTTCAAGAAACCTCTTTGCTCTCCGGAACTTGAATGGCGAAATCGTGCTGAGTCAGAACTCCGTTCACGCTAATCCGCCGAAATTGTAAGATTAGCGTGAAGTTGTTCCGAAATTCTAGGCATATTTAATTCATTCCAATTGCAGAACTCTAATTACCGGATGGACACTCAATGCAGCATCCTCCGCCAAATGAAATTAAGGGGCAGCCTTTCGGCTGCCCCCGGTGGATTCACGTATGCTATTTTGCTTTCTTCATAACCACGGTGGAGTATGCACCGTTGTACGTCTTTTTGCCGGACTTTACGAAAGCACATACCTTATAGTAGTATTTCTTGTTCTTCTTCAGCTTCTTGTTGGTGAAGGACGTTGTTTTGGAAGATGCGGTCTTGACACATTTGTACTTTCCCTTCTTGGAAGTTGCCCGGTATACCTTGTATCCGGATGCTCCCGCCGTCTTCTTCCACGCAACCTTCATGGCTTTTTTCTTCGCGGTCAGCTTCACGCCGGTCACCTTGCTCGGCAGAACCACCAGCGTTTTGGACATGGACAGTCCGGAACCGGCCGCCGGTTTGACGGTTACTTTCGCGACGCCCGGATATTTTGCCTTCAAAATGCCATCCTGGGTGGCAGAAATCACCTTGGTGTTGGAAGACTTGGTGGTCTGAGAGTAGAACAGATTCACATCCATCGTCTCTTCCGCTACCCGGTTGTAGTTCATCACTACGTAATAGTAGGTGGCGCCCTTTGTCAAGGTGTTCTTGTTGTAAAGGTTAGCGTTCTTGTCGCAGAGCAGGCCCTTCACGTTCAGGCACTTGTCCATTACATTGAAGGCCAGCGTGTATTCCCCTTCGGAAAAATTGGAATCCGTGTTTTCCTGCTTTTCCGACTGATAGAAATCCACGGCAACATAGCAAAATCCGGCTTCGCTGCGGAAGACGCCAACCCATCCGGACTTCCACTGATCCTCCAGAAGTAATTTCTTTTTATCCGGATCCAACTTGTTGAACCAGGTGTCGATAGTTGCACCAGAGTCTTCGTCATAGAATCCAATGATAAAATCCGGTCCGGCCATTCCGGAAGGACGCATGGCATTGTAGTATACCGAGATTTCTCCCGCACGGGTAATCGCCATTTTCTCATAAGTGTTATTCCATACAATTCTGCTTTTTCCGTTCGCGTCCCGGTACTGATTGATCAGATCCATTGCCCGGCTTCCGGCGCTTGGACATATATCTCACCTGGTACAGGCCGGAATCCGCCACTGCATTTACAGAAGCTTTCGCCTTCCGTGTCTTCCCCACACTTGCTTTTGCGGAGGTGACTGCGCCGGACTCATTCTCTGCAATCGCGGTTGGCACACTGCTCTTTCCGGCTGCGGATTGAATTCCGGCGTGTGCATCCGCCGATACCGCCAGAGTACCGAAAAGCATGATTCCTACGGTCGCTAAAAGGACCGCCAGTACATTTCCTTTTTTCATAATGTTTTTCCCTTCTTTGAATTATGATTTAAGAATTAGCTTTAAATGTCGCTTCTCAGAAAAAAATCATCCAATTTCTCTTTTCCGATAAGCGGAACTCTTGGGTGACCGGGCTTCTGCCCCTTTTTCTTTCCTACAAATTTCATGCATCTTAGAAAACGCATAAATCCAAACTGCCCTTCGCTGACCCAGAAGGCCGGTAATCTTTTTCCCTTCATATACACATATATTACCGGATAAACCCCCATCCTATACGACTTCATCTTTACCTTGCAGTATTTAATATCGCAAAGGTTCCAATACTTTCTCCGATTAAAAATTCTCCTGCAAATCGTGTACTCATCGAAACAAATTTCGTACGCATACGGAGTACAGCCTATTGCAAAGACGATGATATTAACAATAAAAACACCGGCGCGCATTGAATTGGTCATCGATTGACCATAATACGTTAAATAAATAATCCAAAAGATGCAACCAACAGGTACCACCGCTTCAATCGGTGTGGTGTCCACATTCGAACGAATTACAACAAAAATTGTTTTTTTCTGGTTTTTTCTACGACTTGATTCATCTCTCCAACAATGGGCTTGTCTCTTTCGCGCAATTCTCCAATTTATAATCGACGAAATTAAGAATACAATTAATACTATTATCATATTTATTATCCTCTTTTTCTATCCATACGATTCATGATTGCCTGTGCTGCATTTAATAGAATAGAAGGAATAACAGCATATGCGATAATTAGGCGACGAGATGTATCTCTGAATGTTTCTACAATTTCGACATCTTTCAAATCACAAAAATACATACCCCAAATATACTGCTTTATACCAACCAACAACAGGCTGCACATCAGTTGTATTCCCAAAATATTGATTATTCTCGATTTATTAATTGCACGTTTAAACTTTTTATACTCCGGCTGATTTACCGGATAGTATCGGTCATACCACAAATATAAGAGACTATATAGACAAAATGGATGCTTACTCTCATATTTCTTCAGCCCCTTCCATTTCCCATATTTTCTTAAAAGAAATCGAGCTTCATTTGCTCCACAAACCGATGAACTGAGCACAGAAATTGCGAAACCAATGAACATGTAGTAAACTTCCCAGCTCAGTATTTCTTTCCATAATTCGTAGTTCATTATCGGTTACCGAGAAACAGGACTATCATCCTCGTCCTCTTGTTCCAGGATTGGGATGTTTTCTTCGGATATTCGCTGACAAAACAAATCATATCCTTTCACACCACAATACACTTTAAACGCTTTTCGATTTCCTTCTTTGAGATATGCAGCTATTGCCTTTTGGGGTACTCTGTCTTCAAACGTCAGTATACTCTCGAAATGATCAATATCTTGGAAACGCCACTCCTTTTGAATAACAAAGAGATTTGTCTTACGAATCACATCACCATCCACCTCAAGCTGCTCCATCCCCGGAATTCGCGACGCGCTCATATATATCGCCAATACCTGCATCAGAATTAACATAATACAAAATTTCATTGGGGGATTACTATTCAATAAGAATGGCAATATTGTAGCCACTATAGCACATCCAACCCCTCCGAAACATGATGCCTTCGATGCTCGCATAACAAAATGATCCGCATCATATATATCTTTCGCTTGAAGTCCTTTCATGTAACATATTATAGACAGCACCAGATTAATTAAACAAATGCATTTTAGTATCATAAGTATCATAGTATTCTCCCTTCTTCTCCATATTTAAAATATCCAATGTAACTTGCGTCGGAATCCATTTACACGCATAGATTTTTGTTTCTTTATATATTTTCTATGGAACCGATCAATTGTTGTAGATATTTTTTTGCTTGCATATGCCTTTAAAACACGGCCGGTTCGAACCATTCTTTTTGCTCTCCGTTTCACTGCATGATAGGCTTTTCTTGCCTTAGTAAATGTCGCTTTTGCGAGTCTTTTTATAGCTTTCTTCGCAGATTTTACCTTAGATTTAACACTTTTCTTTATTGCTCTGATTCTTTTTCCAATTTGTTTTTGAGAAGTCTTCTTCTTTACAACAACACCTCCATGATTCTTTCTTTTAGAACCAACTAGTTTACTCCATTTTCCTTTTGTCATTTTCGAAGTTAACTTGACTGCAGCCCCTGCCGATTTCATAACAGCAGTACCACCTACTGAATCTATCGCTGCATATTTCGCAGATTCCACCACATCATGGTCTGACATTTTTCCTGATTCTGTCATGGTTACAACCATATTTTCCAAAGTTCCAACAAAGGCATCCATACCTATTAGTTTAAGCAAAGCAGTATCTGAAACCGAAGCATAAGCTCCAGTAATAGCTCCACCAGCTGCTCGTGCAGCAACAGACTTCCAATTAATATTCTTTGCGCCTTTACTATACCATTGATCGGCTATTTCAAAAATCGCCCCCATCGATCCACCGATTATTGCACCTGCAACCACGGTTGGCATTTCGCCTTCCTCATCGGTGTATTTCAATGGATTGTTGACACAGTATGCATAAATATTCAGGCTCAACGGATTATCCACACTTCCGCGAACACTATCCCGGCTCGTAAACCTTCCACTTTCAGAATCATAGAACCTTGTGGACAGATAATACATTCCAGTGCTGGAATCATACACGGCCCCTGTATACAGAATTTCATTATAGAATGTCCCCTCCACAGAAGGCTCACCGAATACACTGTAGTAACAGGATTGCACTACATCACCATTATCATCCGTAATGGACATGATGCTTCCACGGATATCTGCATTATAGACATAAGATTTCGTTCCTGTCCGTATCGTCAATATAATGTCTCCGTTAATACCAAAAATATTGGTGGTGTGCTTGGAAACAATCTCCCGGTTCGAAGAATCCGTCGTATAGGAACTGATTAGATTTCCGTTGGCGTAGACGAAATATGTTGTCTCACCGTTCACAGTACGAGCCACTCTTGTTCCATCCCCATTATAATGGTTTTCTGTGACAGTTTCTACTAACTCGCCATTTTTTCTTGTCCTGGAAACAGCTTTTAACATGTTTCCTTCCAAATCATACGAATAAGTAGTTTCTGTACCGGCTTCAGCATTAATTTCAGATACTTGATTGCCGTCTTCATCATACGTGTATTTCTTCTGCTTTTCGGATTCTCCTTCTTTCTCTACCCATAGCAATTCATTCAAATCATCGTATCCATAGGCATACTTTATTCCATCTTTGGTCTCTGTTTTCCGGTTCCCCAGGGCATCATATGTATAGGATGTTTCATGGGTCAGCGTTCCGACACCATCGGAATTTTCCCCTTCAATGCGATACTCCTTCAGATTTCGAAGTTCATCCAAGTCGTTATAGGAATACTTTCTGAGAATATGATAACTTCCCTTATCCGTAAGTTCCTCTTCCGCTATGGTTTTCTTTTCGATTCCCCTCAAGATTTCCTCAGATGTAATATTTCCACACACATCATAGGTGTACTTATACTTTTCTTGAAGACCGGTTTTGCTATCCCTTATTTCAATATCCGTTGATTGTCCACGGCGATTGTAACCGAAATTTTTTGTTACAGAATGATTTGCCGATGTGTAATCTTTGACGGATTGCACTCTGTTATCCGCACGATACCTGTACTCCCGGGCAGTTCGTTTTTCACCGTCCGCTGTGTAAGATACTTTTAAAAGTCTATCATATACTCCATACTCGTATTCCACGTTTTCTATTCCGGTGCTTTCGGGATAGCGAATATTCACCAGATTTCCTTCTATATCGTAGGAATAATGAATCCAGGCAGCATCTGTTTCATTCGCTTTTTCTTTCCCTTCATAAGACTGAACCAGCCTCTTCATTCCATCATATCGATACTGGGCTACTCTCTGAAGTTCTCCATTTGTATAATCTTTTCGCTCCGTCTGCATTCCCAGATAATCATAAGTATACTCACTGTAATCTCGTGCTTTTCCATCTTGTTTCCGAGTAATCTTTCGAGTTACATTCCCCATGCTATCATATTCATAGGAAATGATGCCTTTTGCTTTCTCCTCAGTTAACATATTCCCATTGGCATCATAAGTATACCGGATTTCAATCTTCTTTCCGGTGTTTTTTCCTTTGTCTGTAATGCGAACGGTATTTCCGGAAGCATCCTTCTCCTCCTCGGACACCTGATTCAGTGCATTCGTAATCTTCGTAATTGTATTTCCATTTTCACCCGGAATATCATATGAAGCACGAGTAATGGATATGTCTGAAGCCTCCGTTGTATCCGAGGTATTTATCGTCTTTGTTGTTCTTGCATTTACATCATATCGATACTCTGTTTTATGCCCCGACGGATCTATCTCTTTGCGAATGTTTCCAAGGGAGTCATACTCATATTTCAATACCGAAGTATCCTCTCGAACAAAATATGCTTTTTTCTCTTCATCATATCCCGGTGCGATAATATTCGCCGTATTTTCTCCGTACTTGTCGTAATTCGCAAGCACCGTAATACCGGTTCCAATTCCTGCATTTTGTTCTTCATCCTTCCCCAGAGAATACACCTCCGTGATATTTCCGTCTCGGTTATACCGGAAAGATGTTATAATTCCCTTATTGAATGTTTTTACAATGTTTCCTGCCTTATCCTGACAGCTGATAGAAGTGACTACGCCCTCTTCATTCACTTCGGTTGTGACAAGTGCGTTCTTGATTGGCTCATTTCCACTTTCAAAATAGCGGTCGATATCTTCTACCGTATACACATACTTCCAAGACATGTGCTCTGTATCTTTTCGAACTTCTTTTTTAGTCACCCTGTCCATGCAGTCATACTGATAAGTCGTCACACGACCTTCTCGATCTGTCTCTTTTGTAAGATTTCCATTGGCATCGTATTCTTGGCTTTCGGACACTGAGTTTTTTTCTTTGCACCAGTTTTCAAAAGCCTGAAGCCGTTCAGACGCAGATTTCTTTTCAGAAATGTCCACATCACACTTCTCGAGATAATACAATGTCATAGTTTCACGATTCAACACGTCATAACGATGTTCCGTTACATAATTCTCTCCGTTTCTTTCAAATCGCACCTTTCCATATTCATCATTAATTGTGTCATAGGAAGAAGAGGTATCCCCTTCTGAGCTTTCCTTTTCTTGGAGCTCTTCACCAACAGCGTCATAAGTATACGTTGTTTTCTCTCCCTTTGTTCCGTCTTTCAGATACTCTTGTTCTTCTTGGAGTTGACCGTCTGAGTCATATTGGAACGAAATGCTTTCCCCTGTACTTTCATCCTCTGCCCGCAGAATATTACCGTTGTCATCATACGTAAAGCGTTCTTCACTATTCGTTCCATCTTTAGCAATGGTCTGTATTCGGGTTGGATTCCCTGCATTTGCAGCAGATTTGTCACCGTACTCATATTTCGTAACGTTTCCTTCTTCATCTGTTTCCTGAGTTACGTTTCCCTTTGTGGAGCTGACTTTGGAAGCAATGGTATTGCCATCCGGAATCCGATCATATTGAATCTCACTGGTGGTTTCAGCAGTTCCGTTTTGAATAACCCCCGATTCATCAATCCGGTAGGTACAAGAAGTTCCTGTTGTTTCAATTTCAAGGCCCAAAGAGTACTTGGATTCTACTTCACCGCCTTCAATATCTCGGCTCCAAATAACATTTCCATCTGCATTAAAACGATATTCGGAAGATCCAATTTCTTTCGGCACGTTAAGCAAACCGGCACGATAGCTGGTTTGTTCCATAGAATCGTATAGAAGCACATCATTTTCTTCCTCTGATTTCATATATGCAAATTTTTCTCGATCTCCATTTGGATAAGTTACCATTCGGCATCGGCCCGGATTTACCGAATCCATATCGTATTCTATGCTTGATTTGTTTCCATTTGCATCTTGGATTCCCGTTAACAGTGTGTCGCCGAAAGTATATTGATACTTTGTTTCTATTTTCTCTGAATCTTTCGAATCTTTGTTGTACAATATGCTATTTACCAAGACTTTGTCTTCGTTATACTCATACTTCACAGTTTGACCGCCCGGAAGTTCTACACTCTGAATCAGTTCGTTTTCTAATTCTGCTTGACTATTCTTATAGTGAAATATAATTCGGCTCTTTCCGGTTGCCTCCGTTTCCTTCCCGCTGCTTCCTGTGTTCGGATTCTCCACCGACTTCAATTTTCCAACCGAATCGTACTCATAGAACACTTTGTTTCCATTGGAATCCCGAAATTCTTTCAGCTGACTGCTTCCATTGAATACATACGTATCCCCTTCTAAAGTCTCTATCTCGTAGGTTGTTTCTCCATTTTTCTCTATTTTCTTCAAATGGATGTACACACCAATCGGGCTCTGATAATGCGTAATTCCATTCTCCGAATCTGTGGCATTTTCAATAGACCGGAATGTATAGATGGTCCCGGAACCATCTTTGAACAACATGCCCGTTTCATCTCCATATCGGTCATAGGTCGATAACAGAGTCGGCGAAAAACTAAAATCCCAACCATACCCCAATGCTGTCATTCCGGTAGCCATGCTGTTATAGGTTCTTTCCATGGATAAATCCATGACTTTGCCTTTTACATTGGCATCCGTCTCCTGATACACAAGGTTTCCGGTACTTTGTTCAACATATCCGTCTCCCATACCGATATCTACACTGGAGTAACCCAAATAATCTTTTTTCCCCAGTCTTTTTGCATATTCGTTCATCGCAGGAAGTTTTACCCAGTCTTCATCAAACCCGCTCTTTCGAACATGTTTTCCTTGATTATGCACTGCACGTACACGGTAATACAAGTCTGCATCTCGGATTTTCCGCATTCTTGCCCGGGTGCCCTCATGATCATTCATGTTGTTTCCCGCATCTACTACGGCATAATTGTCACACCAGTAGTGTTCTTTTACCTGACTTTGAACACATTCTGTCTCGTTCTCATCAAAATCCGGTGATGTACTTCTCTCAATTTCATAGCTGACATTCTCCGCATCTTTATCCGTTTCCCAAGTTATTTTCACCTTTGAATTAAGAGATGGAATTGCCGTAACATTCTTCGGTGTATAGTCTCCCATCATGTCGACGATACATTCGTCTCCTTGAGAAAATCTACCAATTAGCTGCCAGCTTCCACTCTCTTCAAGTGACTTCCGGTTACCCTCAGAATCCCGGGCAAACAGTTCAATTTTTCCAATACTCGCCTCCTCACTGTTTCTTAGGGTATCCAATAGAATTTCTCTGCCCGGTATAATTTCCTGTTCTTTCGCTCCATTGTAAGACAAATAGTAATGGTTTTCCGAATCCTTTTCCACATCCAGGCTCAGTGCCAAAAGTTCCGGCGTATCTGTAATCGACGAAGTAATTTCTTTCTCTGCAGAGGAAAGGAGTTCGTATTTTAGGGTAGTTACACCGTATAGAACACCATCTGTCCTGTTATCATATACGACTAATGAATGCTTGGATCCTTCCGGATAGATTTCTGGATTGCTGCAATCGATTCCATTTGATCCATCCACTTGCTTTCCATCGACATACCAAATTGGATTTTCCGGCACATAGGTTTCTCCTTCCTTTTTCAACAGAAATCTCTTTTTTTCTGCTGAAATGGTCAGCGCATTCTTTCCGGATTTATCAATCTCAAAATCCGCAGGAACTTCCTGCGCATCCTTCTTTTCGACCGTTATATACCTCGTTTCTTTATTCCCGGCACAGTCTTCTCCTTGAATGCGAAGGGTATACGTCTGATTCGGTGGATATGCAGTTTCGTCACTTAAATCGAGCATTCCAAGATATGGACCTACATTTGTAGCACCATCATTCAGCGTCTCCGTTTTCTGAACTTGAAAAGCCGCTTTGTTCGTCGTTTCCCCGTTTGCTACTGCCAGCGTATATTTCTTCAACTTCTTATCTTTTATGATACCGCGAACAAACAGCATTCCGAATACAACAGATTTCTCTGTAGGCGAAACCAGTTCGATTTCCGGATCCGTATTATCTATAGTATACGTCAAGGTCCGTTCTTTTCCCGGATTTCCTTTTGCATCCAGACTTCTAACACAAATTGTATATTCTCCATCAGGGAGATCTGTGGTTTGAATCGAAGTAGTCCCTTCTTTCTGTGCTGTTTCTTCTTCCGCAAATGTCTCATAATCGGAATCTGATACGGTTTCACCCTTACTAATAAGGGCATACTGTAAGGCTGAAATTTTCTTAACCGTTGCATCGCCCGATGGATAATTCCATTCTAGATTTAGGTTGCTTTCAGAAGTTCCGATTTCTTTATCCACCGATATTTTCGGTGCTTTTACCGGATTCGAAATGTGAATCACTCGCTGTGCAGTCTCACTTTTGTTTCCCGCCTTGTCGGTAGCAGTAACCTGAATCGTATATTCTCCATCTTCATATTCCGTACTGTTGAAATTAATAATCTCTTTGGATTCAGACAGAACGCGGTCCACGTCCTTTCCAATTAGTCGAACTTCTAAGTTGGAAAGGTCCCCTTGATTCTCCGGCTGATCAGCAATCGTCAAGGCAACCTGGACCATACCTGATACTTCTTCGTCATCTGTTGGAGACACTACCGTGACCTCCGGTTTTCGATTATCCATATTGAGGGATACTGTCTGCTCCCGATAACCGGAATCTTCGTCATCTGCATAGAATCTCCAGTGAACCTCATACTCCCCGTCTTCCAGCGATTCGATGTCAAAATCTTTTTCGATACTATAGTGCTTCACTACCTTCAGATGCTCTTCATCAGAAAGAATATTTTTCTCCTCGTATCCTGCTACTACCGTTCCATCTTTCTTTGTAATTTCCGCTGTTATTTTTCTAAGGTTTCCATCGTATGTCACCTTCCATGATGTATCCGTATGATGGTTTCCTTTCGAAATCCAAGGATTCTTCTTCAGTGAACTATTGAAGTCCTCCTTTCCGACAAACTCCGGAAGATTCAAAGGCTTCACGGTAAATGTTTCCGACTTTCCTTCCACACTCCGATTTCCGGTTAAATCTTCATTTGTTGCCTTTGCGTACACATCTATCCCGGACTCCACATTTTTAAAAGTCGCTGTACTATCTGAATGTGATAAGGATACAGTTTCTCCAATTTTTTCATTGTTGTCCGCATTGTACAAAGTTACTTCAGTTTTCGCAATCCCAGAAGGATAATAGGTCGGATAATCTTTTCCCTTCTGCACAGCAACTTCCACTTTCGCGTTTTCTGATGTTGCTTCCATTCGGGAAGATTGAAGTTTGCCCAGTATCGGTGCATCGGGAGACGTACTGTCCACATAAAACAATGCCAGCGTTCCGTCCCCGGTATTCCCCACTTTGTCTTTTCCACGAATAACAACCGCATACTTTCCTTCGGCTAATCCGGAAGTATCCAGCGAATAAGAACCACTTTTGCCGGAACCACTGATATCTTTGTATGCAAACACCTTGCCATTCGCATTGGCTAAAGCGTAGGTATTATTCTGCTGACTGTACTTTACTAATTTGACCTGCGCATTGGCAAATACGTTGCTTTCCAGGCCGCTCCACTTCACTGTAATGTTCTTGGTTCCCTTTGGTATTGCATTTCGATCCACCGATACGGTTGGCTTGCTTGGAACTGCTGGTGAAGGTACGGTATAATTTACGGTCAGTTTCGGCCGTTTGCTGGCAGTTCCATACCGCCCTCCATAGAATTCACAGAATGTTGCGGAAGAACTGCTCTCCGATGTGGCTCTAAGAAGCATTCCATAATTCTTGTAACTTCCCTTCGCCCATCCCTGCACCAGAGAAGTGACGTTCAATGTATGACTTGCGGTTCCTCCGGTTAATTTCGCCGTTGCCACCGCTGTTCCGTTATATGAAGGTTGACTGCTGTATTTTATTTTTCCCAAGTCCCAACTTCCGGTAACTCGGTAAACTCCTACCGTAGGATATGGTTTGGTGTTATTCCGCTCATTTAGTTTTAATGTTGCACTAGAAATATATGCTTTGGAAATCTTAGACTGGAGATTCGGAAATTTTACATAAGTTCTGCAAACACCATCTTTGGGTCCATATCCAATGCACATCTTAATAATTCCACTGCTGTAATAATTTGAATTTGCATGTTTGCTGAGTACATATACATCCTTAATTGTTGCAGAATCGTTCAGTGTTATTGTAGGATCTATAGTAACGGGATATACCCTGTTATCATCTTTCAAATAGTCTTCTGATACAGTTAATGTCACTTCATAAATTCCTTTATCAGAATCTATGACCGTATAGTCATACTCGGCATCCTCACTAAATCCTTGGTTCTCACTATCCGAAGCATCTGTCATAAACGGTTCCGACAGCACCCCTTTTACTTTCTTCGTTTCATTATCTCGAATCAGAATTGCACGATGTTCTTTTTCAAGGTACCTTCCTCTGCACTGTAAGACGAACCGAAATTGATTCACTTCCGGTTTCTTCTTTAAAACGATATTTTCTTTCAGCCCGAAATCCGTTGGAAAATATTCATACTGGACTGCAGCATCTCCTCCCACATACCTAATGCCGGTGGTTTCTTCCTGCGTTTTATAATACAGATTCTCTGTTTTCTCTTGGATTGTTTTATCCATTTCCAAGGTCGTGTTCTCTTCCTTTCCAACTGGGTAAAAAGAAACTTTATTTCTCTTTTCCTCTAGTTGTACCGGATTTTCTTTCGTAATAGTCTCTGGGAGAGTGATATCGGCAAAACCATTCTGGTTCCTATATACTGTTTTTCCCTCTTCATCTGTTTTCTTAATGGAGTTGTCAATATCCTCAAGTTCACCATTTTCATCTTGCGTACGCACATCTGCTTGATAGACATCCATACTTCGGGTTCCATCGGGATTCTTGAAAATCGTGTAATCGGTTCCTTTTTCCAAAACTTCGGATTTTGACAAATCGTTTGGAAGAGTTTCAGAAGACTCTTTCGTATCAGTTGCATTCGTATCACCATAGGCGAACCACTCTGCGGAACTGAACAAAATTTCAAAAGTAAGAATAAAAATTAAAAAAAATGAAATAGACTTTAATCTTCTGGAATAGGCATGTGTCATCGTGGAGTCTCCATTCGGGCTTCAGGGGCTATGTCTTTCTACTCCATGTTTATCATATGTACACATTTCTATACAAGGGTCCAAATTTGATTATCGTCTTTCTTCGTGAAAAAAAACGGAAGCACCACACATTCGTGTGATACTCCCTGTTATCGCATACTTCCTTAGCGCCAGTGCATTCTGAATTACTTGCCCAGAACCGCTATGGCTTCCTTTCGGCTTTCCGCCTTGAATACTGCCGATCCGGCAACCAGGATGTCGGTGCCGACGGATTTCAGCTCTTCGCAGTTCTGAAGATTGACTCCACCATCCACTTCGATGACGAAATCGTATCCGTTTGCCTTCCGGATTTCATCCAGGCGGCGAATTTTGTCCAGTGCTCTCGGAATGAATTTCTGTCCGCCAAAACCTGGGTTCACGGACATAATCAGAATCATGTCCACTTTGTCCAGCACATCCTCCACCATCACGATAGGGGTGGCCGGATTCAGGGCAACGCCGGCTTTCACTCCGGTGCTGTGAATATGCTGAATCGTCCGGTCCAGATGACGGCAAGCCTCCTGATGAACGGTAATGAATTCCGTGTTCGGTGTCACGAAGTCCTCGATGTACCGGTCCGGATCCTCAATCATCAGATGTACATCATATGGAATGGTTGCCACATTATTCAAACTTTTCATCACGCCGGCTCCGAAGCTGATGTTCGGAACAAAGGCGCCGTCCATAACGTCCACATGGATGTAATCTGCGCCGAATTCACATATTTCCTGTACATCCGCTCCCAGTTTGGAAAAATCTGCCGATAGAATTGATGGTGCTACTTTTGCCATTTCTGAACCTCTTCATACATTTTTAAATAACTGTCGTATCTCGTCCGGCAGATTTCGCCCTCTGCCAGGGCTTCCTTCACGCCGCATGCCGGCTCGTTAATGTGCACGCAATCGCCGTAGCGGCAATGAGCTCCGGGTTCCCGGAATTCCGGAAAGAAGTTTCGAAGCTCCCGAGGATCCATCTCCGGCAAATCCAGAGACGTAAATCCCGGCGTGTCGTACACATAGGTTGCGTGATCCAGTGGAAAAATTTCCACGTGCCGCGTGGTGTGCTTTCCCCGGCCGGTCTTCTCGCTGAGGTTTCCGGTCTCCGCATCCGCATCCGCAATCAATGCGTTCAGCAATGTGGATTTGCCCACGCCCGACGGTCCCGCCAGAGCCACGCTCTGTCCCGCAACGGCCTTGCGAAGGTCGTCCACGCCCTCTCCGGTAACGCTGCTGATGGGATATACGGGATACACCTCCCGGTACATATTCTCCAGCTCTCGCATCCGCTCTTCCGATGCCAAATCCGCTTTTGTAAAAACAAGAATCGGCCGAATCCCGGTAATCTCGCAGTACACCGTCAGCTTGTCCACCGCTAGGGGAATCATCTCCGGCGTTTCTGCCGAAGAGACGATGACCAGCGTGTCCAAATTGGATACCGGCGGACGCTTTAGAATATTCCGGCGCGGGAGTACTTTGGTGATAATACATTCCCCATCTTCCGGACGAATTTCATATTCCACCTCGTCTCCCACATAGATGGTATCCTTCTTTCGGCGCTTCAGATTTCCCCGAGCATTTCCTTGAATGATTTCTTTTCCGTCGGAGACGTAATAGAAGCCCCCGATTCCTTTTACTACTTTTCCAATCATATGCTAATCGTCCACCGAATTGCTGCCGTTATCGTCGCTGTCGGTATTCGACGGCTTCTTGTTCGGCTTCTTCTTGTCGTTGGTCTTCGGTGCGCCCTTGCTGACCTCGATGTCAATCTTGGTACCCTTGTTCAGCTCGGTATTTGCCGCATACTGCTGCCACATTACGTAGCCGCTGCCGTATGCATTGCTTTCTTCATAGGTTACCTTGCCCACCTTGAAGCCCGCACTTCGAAGCGCCTGCTTCGCCTCGGTGAGGGTTCGTCCGGTAATGGACGGCACGGTGGACTTCTGAACGCCCTTTCCGTCGCTGACCACGATGTTCACCTGAGTCCCGTGATCGGCTTCCTCGCCGCCGTTCGGATCCTGGGAAATGATGGTGCCTGCCGCTTCCGTGGAAGTCTGCTGTTTAATCGTACCCAGCTCGTAATCCGAAGACTTCAGCATCTCTTCCGCTTCGCTTTCATTGTGGCCCACCAGATTCGGCACCGTTCCGGCCTGCGGTCCCTTGCTCACATGAACGGTGATGGAAGATCCCTTCTTCGCTTTCGAACCGGACTCCGGATCCTGCTCCGCAATCTGGCCCTTGGAGTAGTCGTTGGAGTAGACCTCCTTACCCTCCTTCAGCTTAAATCCGGCCGCTTCCACTTCCTTCTTGGCTTGTTTTACCGTCATTCCGTAGAGGTCAGGAACGTCCTTCTGACCGGAGAAAAGGCCGTTGAATCCGGCAACCGCAACGCCCAGGCCCACTGCCAGTACCGCGGCTATCGCAATCAGGATGCGGCGCTTCTTCTGCGCTTTGGTCAGCTTCTTCTTCGGTTTTTTCTTCTTCTTTCGGGATTTCCGGTCGTAGGACTCATCGTCGTCCTCATCCTCGTAATCCTCGTCCTCGTCGGTCTGACCCTTCCGGCTCTGTTCCACCTGTTCGGAGGCTTCGTTAAAAATAGAATTACCTACCATACGGGTAACGAATTCAATATTGTTCAGCTCTTCGATCAGCTCGTCCGCACTGCTGTAGCGGTTCGTCTGGAACTTGCTGGTGGCCTTCAGCACGCACTGCTCCAGTGCCGGCGGAATACCGTCCACCAGCTGGCTCGGCGGCGTAATCTCTTCGTTGATGTGCTTGAGGGCAATGGTTACCGGATTATCTCCGTCGAACGGAACCTGTCCCGTGAGCATCTCGTACATAACGATTCCCAAGGAATAGATATCCGAACGCTCGTCCACGTAATTTCCCCGCGCCTGTTCCGGCGAGAAATAGTGAACCGAACCGATGATTTTGCTTCCGGTGGACATGGTGGCATCGTTCACCGCTTTGGCGATTCCGAAATCCGCCAGCTTCACGATTCCATCCGTCGTAACCATGATATTGTGCGGCTTTACATCGCGGTGAATGATTTTGTTCCGGTGCGCCACCCGAAGTGCCGCCGCCACCTGTTTGGTGATCTCGATGACACGGCGATAATCCATCGGTGCTTCTTTCGCGATAATCTCATTCAGGGTCTGGCCTTCTACCAGTTCCATCACGATGTAGTTGATGTTTCCTTCTCTGCCTACATCGTATACCCCGACGATATTCTGATGAGCCAGTCCCGCTGCTGCCTGAGACTCCCGCTTGAAGTTCTCTACAAACGTCGGGTCCTTCGTAAATTCCGGCCGCAGAATCTTGATGGCGATAAATCGGTTCAGCAGTTTGTCCTTTGCCTTATACACAACGGCCATGCCGCCGTCTCCGATTTTCTCCAGCAGTTCATAGCGACCCGCCAGCAATCTATTACTCATAATTGTCCTCCACCATACTTACACAAATAACCGAGATGTTGTCGTTTCCACCGTTTGCATTTGCCCGATCCACCAATTCCTTGGCACAGGCCTTCATATCATCGGTAGAAGTCATCAATTCCAGAATTTCCTCTTCCGATACTTCGTCGTACAGCCCGTCGCTGCAGAGCAGAATTCGATCCGTGGGTTCAATATAAATGTTGAAGCAGTCCGGATTGTTGTAGGAATTCGCTCCGATGGCTCGTGTGATTACGTTCTTCTTCCGATGGTGCTCCGCCTCGCTTCGGGTAATTGCACCCATCATAACCAGATCGTTCACATAGGTGTGATCCACCGTAATCTGATGAATTTCCTTTCCGTGAATGAAGTACACCCGGCTGTCTCCCACATTCGCGATGTAGAGAATCCGGTCTCGAACGTAGGCAAATACCAATGTGGTGGCCATTCCGGCACACTCCGGAACGGAATGGGCCATCTGCTTAATGGCTTCGTTCACGTAATCCACTGCATCCTCAAAATACCGAAATATCCGGTCGGATCCTTCCAGCGCCTCAATGGGGTTGTTCTCAAAATATTCGCTCACGATATCCAGCGTCCTATTGCTGGCAATCTCTCCGGCCCGGTTTCCGCCCACGCCATCCGCCAGCATAAAAACATTATGCCGCGTCAGCACGCGAATCGCATCCTCGTTCTGGGTTCGCTTTTTTCCTTTGTCTGTATAATATCCTATTTCCATTATTTTCCCCGTCAATTTACTCCGGCTTCTCCAGTACGGTATAGAAAAAGCCAGTCTTATTATACGGTAAAATCAGCCTTTTTTCAATAACCCGACTGTCCGGCATGCTTTTTTGGAATGCCTCCACGACTTTTTCATTCTCTTCTTTATTAATTGTGCAGGTGGAATACATCACTCTTCCGCCCGGTTTTGCATATTTCCACGCGTTTTCCAGAATCCGGCGCTGAATCTTCACCAGACCGGCGTACTCTCCGGTATGATCTCGAAGCTTGATTTCCGGCTTCACCGGGATGGTTCCCAGCCCGGAACACGGCACGTCCGCCACCACCGCATCACAGCAGCCTTCCAGCTCCGGATAGAATACGGTGGCATCCTTCACTGCGGTCTCCACGGAATGAAGGCCCAGTCGCTCCGCATTTCTCCGAATCAGCTCCGTCCGATGGGGATGAATATCCCAGGCTTCCACCGTGCCGCAGTCCCCCATCAACTCAGCGATTCCCGTGGTCTTCCCGCCGGGTGCCGCGCACATATCCAACACCTTAGATCCGGCTTTCGGCGCCAATGCCTGAATCGCCATCTGAGAGGAAATGCCCTGCACCGAATAGTGCCCCTTTCGGAACAAATCGTTCTGAATCAAGGCGCCCCCTTCCGTCAGGATGCCGCTGTCGCACTCCGCCGAAGGCGTCCCCTCAATCTCCAGCTTCCGGAGCTGCTGCAGAAGCGCTTCCCGATCCTGCTTCAGCGGATTGTTCCGAAGCGCTACGGGTACCGGCTGATTAAAGGCGTCCAGAATTCGGACTCCCTCTTCCGATCCGTACTGATCCAACATCAGCTTCACCAGATTCTCCTGACAGGAATACCGAACGGCCAAAGTGTGTCGGTCGCTTCCGCCCGGCAAATTCATTTTTTTACCGCCCCGAAGATAGCTTCGGAGGACGCCGTTGATAAAACCACGATTGGGTCTGTCCACGGCGCCGGCCAGCTCCACGATTTCGTTGACGCATACCGCATCCGGGATGCTGTCCACTTCGTTCAGGAGAAAAATTCCCATGCGAAGAAGAACCTTCGTCCGGCTTTTCATGCCCCGGAGTCCGTTCCGGCAAAGGCCGGCAATGACGTAATCCAGGGCCATGGAGCGACGAAGGATTTCTTTCACAACATAACGAACAAAGCCGGGAGAACAGTTTTTTCCGTCCTCCAGGGCTTCGTTCATCGCAATATTCGAATAGGCTTCCTGAGAATAAATCTTCCGAAGCGCATTATAACTCACTCGAAAATCTTGGTTCATCTATCTGTCATTACTTCCGCGGATCAGCAGGATCCGGATAAGAGATGCAACGGCGGTTGCCAGCGCGGCCACGTACGTCATCGCCGCAGCGTGAAGCACCTTGCGGCTTCCGCTGTAATCGAAATCGCTCACCATGCCGATGGAGGTCATCTGCTTCAGCGCCCGATTGCTGGCATTCAGTTCTACCGGCAGTGTTACCAGGTGGAACAGGATTACGAATACAAAGCACAGCGCTCCCAGATTGAACAGCAGGGAGCCGTACCGGCTGGAGGTGGAGAAAATCAATCCCAGCATGATCAGCGGCCAGGAAAAGGTGGACGTCAAGTTCACCAGCGGAACGATTCCGTTCCGGATTCGTACCGGTGCGTAATTGGTGGCATGCTGAATCGCGTGGCCCACCTCGTGACAGGCAATGCACATGGCCGCAATGGAATCCGTGTGGTATACCGCCTGAGACAGGTTTACCGAGTTGCTTCTCGGGTCGAAATAGTTATTCAAATCGTCGCCGCCGTTCAGGATGTTGATCGGCACGCCGGACAGCCCATTGGCATCCAGCATCATCCGGGCCGCTTGGGCACCGGTTAGGCGCCGGCTGTTCTCCACTTGAGAATATCTGGAATACGCCCGCTTGATTCTGCCCTGGACAATCATGGTAAAAATCATCGCCGGAATCAGTACAATCATCGAGCTGTAATATCCCATTCCTCCGTAGTACATAGTCTATTCTCCTTTCGTCAGCCGATCTCCCACGGACACGCCCGCGCCCCGCAGAAAATCTCCTGCACTCATTCGTTTCTTTCCCTGCAGCTGGACTTCCAGAATCCGAAGTTTACCCTTGCCGCAGTCCACCGTGAAGGATTTTTTGTCCACCGCGGAGATTACACCCCCGTCGTGGGTACCTTCTTCTTCCGACACTTCCGCCCGGAAGAATTTAATCTGCTTCCCGTTAAGGAAACTGTACAGCGCCGGCCACGGGTCGTAGGCACGAATCTTTCGTTCCTCCGATACCGCATCCCCGCTGAAATCCGTCAGTCCGTCTTCCTTCCGAATCATGGATGCATAGGTATGTTCTTCCTCGTTCTGCGGAGTATAGACGGCCGTTCCCTTCACAATCTCCGGAATGGTCTTCACCAGAAGCTCCGCCCCCAGTACCGACAGTTTGTCCGCCAGTTCATGGATGGTCATGCCTTCGATGTTCATTTCCGCTTTGGAAATCATATCTCCCGTATCCAAGCCTTTGGCCATCTTCATGATGGTCACGCCGGTGGTCTTGTCCCCCTGAAGGATGGAGTACTGCATCGGCGCCGCACCCCGAAGTTTCGGGAGCAGGGATCCGTGCACGTTGATGCAGTCATATTTCGGTGCATTCAATACCCGTTCCGGAAGCAGCTGGCCGAAGGCCGCCACCACGATGAAATCCGGTTCCAGGGCTTCCAACTCCTGCATGAATTCCTCATCTTTGCGAATCTGCTGCGGCTGTGCCACCGGAAGTCCGTGCTGCAGCGCACATTCTTTTACCGGGGAGAAGGTGACCTTGCCCCGATTGCCCCGGCGGTCCGGCTGGGTGACCACCATCGGAATCTCGCAGCCGCATTCAATCAGCTTTTCCAATGAAGGCACCGCAAACTCCGGCGTTCCCATAAAAACAATCTTCATCTACCGCTCCTCTTCTTCCTGTTCTTTCAGGATTTCCGCATATTCCTCGTTGGTCATCACGTTGTCCGAACGGTCGGTATAGAGAATTCCGTCCAGGTGATCGTATTCGTGACAGATGCAGGTAGCCGCAAAACCGTCAAAGACCAGATCCTGCATTTCGCCTTCCGCATCCAGTCCCTGAATGCGAACCTTCTCCGGACGAACCACGTGTCCGATGTATCCCGGCACGCTGAGGCAGCCCTCCATGGAGTCCTGCTGCCCTTCCTTCTCCAGAATTTCCGGATTGATGAACACGTAATTGTGTTCCGGATCCTCCAGTTCCGGACGGCACACGAACATCCGCTTCATGATTCCAATCTGAGGCGCCGCCAGGCCTACGCCGTCGGCTTCGATCATGGTGTCAATCATGTCACGGGTCACGGTCTGAATGTGCTTCGTCACCTCTTTCACCGGTTTGCATTTCTTTGCGAGGATCTCGTCCCCTTTCTCTACGATTTTACGAATAGCCATTGTTCCTCCTACACGATGCCATACGGATTGACATCAATTTCAATATATATTGTCGACTTCTGCTGAATCATCCAATCCCGATACCGCATGTACATCTGAATGAATCCACTGCGGGACCCTTTCGGCGCTTTGATCAGAAAGGTCACCCGCTTCCGTTCCGTATTCCCCCGGAGCACTTCCTCCCGAGGCCGATAAATCATGGATTTATCCGGCAGATTCTGCATATTTTCCAATTTCCCTTTAAAATCCTCCGCATACTCCATTGCGGTCCGATTCCCCGGTCGGTATTTTTCCCCTTCTGTAAAGGATACCGCAATTAAATCGGAGTATGGTGGATAATTCATGATATTTCGGTGGAGTAATTCCGACTCATAGAACCCGTCGTAATCCCCCTGAGCGGCAAAAGCGATGGCTTCCGCCTCCGGATTGTAGGTCTGAATCACCACCCGGCTGGATTCCGAACTCCGCCCCGCTCTTCCGGACACCTGAGTCACCAGCTGGTAGGTGCGCTCCGACGCCCGGTAATCCGGGATATTCAGGGAAATGTCCGCATTCACGATGCCCACCAGCCCCACATTCCGAAAATCCAGACCTTTTGCCAGAATCTGAGTGCCGATGAGAATGTTCGTCCGTTGGTGTACAAAATCCGACATGGTGCGGTCGATTTCCTTCTGGTTCTTCGCCGTATCCAGGTCGAACCGCGCCACCTTGTATTCCGGAAACATCTCCTGCACCACTTCCTCCACCTTCTCGGTGCCCACGCCCCCGTACCGAATATGAGGGCTTCCGCATTCCGGACATTTCTTCGGCAGCGGAAATTTCTTCCCGCAGTAGTGACACACCGCCGCATTCTCTCGCTTGTGGTAGGTCAAGGAAATCCCGCAATCGTCGCACTGATAGCGATAGCCGCACTCCACGCACTGAATCTGAGGCGCGTATCCCCGCCGGTTCAGGAACAGGATTACCTGCTCCCCCTTCTCCAGGCAGTACCGCATCTCCTCCTGCAGCCGCAGGCTGATCATCTCATTCCGACCCCGGACCACCTGTCCTCGAATGTCCTCGATTTCCACATCCGGCAGACGGCTTTTTCCCACCCGGTTCTTCAGTTCTATCAAGTGATAAATTCCGACGGATGCACGGTAAAAAGAAACCACGCTGGGCGTCGCGCTTCCGAGGACCACCGTGGCACCGAAGGTCCCCGCTCTCTTATACGCCACGTCCATAGTTTCGTATTTCGGGTTGTGGTCGGATTTGTAAGTGGACTCGTGTTCCTCATCGATGACCACCAATCCCAGATCCGTGACCGGCGAAAAAATCGCCGTCCGGGCACCCAGAATCACCTTGGCCGAACCCTCCCGAATCCGAAGCCAGTTCTCCAACCGCTTCGAAGTGGTCAGCTTGCTGTGCAGGATGGCCACGTTCTCCGCACCGAAGCGGTTCTGAAACCGCTTCTCCATCTGCATGGCCAGAGCGATTTCCGGCACCAGCACGATGGCACTTCTGCCTTGGGCCAGCGCATGCTCCACCGCATGCATGTAAACTTCCGTCTTCCCGCTTCCGGTCACTCCCTTCAGCAGAAACACGTTTTCCTTTCGACGATCCAGGGACTCGTTGATCTGCTTCACCGCAGATTCCTGTTCCTCCGTCAGCTCCCAGGGCTCTTCCCGGAGCGCCGGCGCCTTCACCAGCTTCTCCTTTTCCCTTTTTCCGCCCACGGTGAACATTTTGACCCCGTCAATATACTTGATGCCGTACCGCCGCCGCATCCAGATGGCGGTATCAATCATCTCTTCGGAAAGAGAGCGCCTCTTGTCCACAGATTCGATTTCCCGAATTTTGTTCTCCGGAAGATCGGTTTCCACACCGGTTTCGAATACGTACGCATCCACCGGCTTCTTTCTGTTACTGAACAGGGCGCTGACTTTATCACCTACCGCCACCGAATCCGGTGCGCGGTAGGTGAAGTAGGTATCTGTTAATTCACTTTTGTTATCGATTACAACATTGATGTATTGCATTTCTTACAGTAGGAAAATATTGTGCTCTGCGCACTCCTCAATCATATCTTCCGGCCATACCGATGCCTGTACCTCTCCGATGTGCGCTTTCTGCAAGAAGAACATGCACAGACGGCTCTGACCGATTCCGCCGCCGATGGACAGCGGATACTTTCCGGTGATGACACCCTGATGGAATGGCTGCTCCAGACGGTCTTCCTTTCCGTCAATCTTCAGCTGGCGCTTCATGGATTCCGCATCTACACGGATTCCCATGGAAGAGATCTCAAACGCTCTGTCCAGGACATCGTTCCACACCAAAATATCACCGTTCAGTTCCCAATCGTCGTAGTCCGGTGCTCTTCCGTCGTGCTTCTCGCCGGAAGCCAGGACGCCGCCGATTCTCTTGATGAATACGGCACCGTATTCCTTGGTGATCAGGTCCTCCCGCTCCTTCGGGTTCTTGCCCGGATAACGATCTTCCAGATCCTGAGAATCGATGAATGTAATCTCGTTCGGAAGCTCAATCTGAATATCCCGATAGAGACGGTTTACATAGTCGCCCAGGTTCTTCAGTGCGTGATAAATCGTCACCACGGTTTCTTCCAGATATTCTTCATTCCGCTGTTCTCTGGTGATTACCTTCTCCCAGTCCCACTGGTCCACGTAAATGGAGTGGAGGTTGTCCAATTCCTCATCTCTCCGAATGGCGTTCATGTCGGTATAGATGCCGTGACCCGGCTCTACTTCATACTTGTACAAAGCCATTCTCTTCCACTTTGCCAGGGACTGCACGATTTCCACCTGGCGCTCGTTCATGTCCTTAATGGTAAAATCCACCCGGCGTTCCACACCGTTCAGCGTATCGTTGAAGCCCGTTTCCGGGAATACGAACAGCGGCGCGCTCACACGGCGAAGCTGCAGTCCATAGGCCAGCTCCTGCTGGAAGTAGTCCTTAATCTTCTTGATGGCTCTCTGAGTCTCCTTCAGGCCCAGAATCGGCTCATAGCCTTCCGGAATAATTACGTTACTCATAGTTGTTTTTCTCCTTGTCCCCTTCATAACCCTTTGGCATTAGCGTACCTTGCATAGTCGCATCCGCAGAATCGCTGGCGATACAGACCATACTTCTTTGAAAGTTCCACACTTCTGCCAAAACCGTTCTTCTTCTTAAAATCAATCGGCAGGTAACAGGTGCCCGTCTCTGCGGCAAGTTCTTCCCCCGTCTTTGTGAGAAGGTCGTAGTTCTTGTGCGGGCTCACCGACATGGTGGATGTCCAATAATCTGCGTTTCTTGCTTTTGCCACACGAGCCGCCTCTTCATATCGGAGCCGGAAGCACTCTTCGCAGCGCCGCCCGCCTTCCGGTTCATCCTTCAGCATCGCCGTTCGCTCCAGATATTTCTCCGGTTCGTACCGTCCCTCCAGATAATGCACCAAAGTCCGGTCCTTGTACTCTTCATTAAAGAGACGGAGGAATTTCTCCAGATTCTCTTTTCGAAGATAATACTCTTCCGAATCCGTGATATTTGGATTATAATAGAACACGGTCACATCGTAGTCGAATGCGGTTCGCTCGACACAGGCTGTAGCACAGGGGCCGCAGCATGTGAGGAGAAGAAGCGTTGGTTTCTCTTCTAGCATGAATCTGTTTCCCTTTCAAATAATAAAAGTAATTATATCACGTTGCCCTTTGTGTAGCAACGATTTTGGAGGAAACATGCAAGGCGGAGAACGATATTTTTCTATAAGCAATTATTTCAAACAAACCTTTGGCGAAAAAACCATCAAGCTCTCTCTGGATGCGGGATTCACCTGTCCCAACCGGGACGGAACCCTGGGCACCGGGGGCTGCGCCTTTTGCTCTTCTTCCGGTTCCGGCGAGTTCGCCTCGTCCATCTCAGAGCAGATTGAACTCCTCAGTGAGAAATGGCCCCATGCCCGGCACATCGCCTACTTCCAGAACCACACCAACACCTACGCACCGGTGCCGGTTCTTCGAAAATACTATTACGATGCTCTTTCGGATTCCCGAATCGACGGCATCGCCATCGCCACCCGGCCGGACTGCCTGGGGGAGGACGTGCTGGATCTTCTGGAAGAAATCAACCGGGAACACTTCCTCTGGGTGGAACTGGGCCTTCAGACCATTCACCCCAAAACCTCCGAAGCCATGGGCATCGGTTACTCCCTGGACACCTTCCACGAGGCGATTACCGAACTCCACCGGCGGGGCATCCGAACGGTGGTTCACGTCATCCTGGGGCTTCCGGGGGAAAGTCGGCAGGACATGTTTGATACCGTGTCCTACGTGGCCCGGGTCCACCCCTTCGGCATCAAGCTTCACATGCTGAACATCGTCCGAGGCTCCCGTCTGTACGACATGATGCCGGACTACGTTCCTTTCCGATCCATCGAAGAATACTGCGAGCTGGTGGTGGACCTCCTGGAAATCATTCCGGAAGACATCACGGTGCACCGACTCACCGCCGACACCCAGCGCGGCCTTCTGGTGGCGCCGGAATGGAGCTACCGAAAGCGCACCATTCTGAATCGAATTAACCTGCGTCTCAAAGAACGGGATACCCGCCAAGGGGCTAAATGCGGCGCGCACAATCAATAATTCACTCACAAAAATAGGTTCGGCTCCCCGGAAACGTCCGGAGAATCGAACCTGTTTTTTTATTTCGGCAATTTCGTGGAAGACGGCATACTCTTGTACACCGGAATCTCGAATACCAGCTTCTCGCCGGTGAGGCCGTAGGCTTTGTAGGCCTTTGCCATGGACTTGGATTCCGTGTACGGTGCCGTGATGTTGGTCATGTACTGATGGGTGCCCGCCCGCAGCCATCCGTTCTTCACGTTGAACCGCTGGTAGTAGCTGGTGTTCTGCCCCCGGTTGATGTAATCCTTTGACAGCACCTGGGCGCCGCCGTACACCGCTTTTTTGCGGGAGGTCCAGCCATTCCGATATGCGTACTTCAAGCCTTTCATCACCGGATTGGATCCCGAGGCAGCGCCGATGTTGTACGGATTGTACACCGTCTTTCCCTTCATCCGGTATCCCCGAATGGCGATGCTTCCGCCGCCGGTTTCCTGCCGAGCCCGAGATGCCAGGAAAATCGGACTCACCTTGTACTTCTTGCCGGCGCTCACGAACAGAGACGGTGAGAATCCCCGCTTCGGCAGCTCCGTTCCGCTGAGGACTTTGTTCACCGTGCCCGTGTTCTGATAAGAATGGTAATTCAAGGACAGGTACATGTAGATGTTCCGGTCGTTCAGGAAATGACGGGGATCCATGTAGTAGGACACCACCTTTTTGTTGGCGTTGAACCAGGTGGAGCCGTCCTTGGCGATGTACTTTCCGTTCCGGTAGCTCTTCCGGCCCTTGTCCCGATAGGATTTCGGGTAGGATTTGTAGATCAGAGAGACCCCGTCCCGGGTTTCCCGGGACAGCACCGTGCTGTAGCTCAGGTTGACCTTCTTCGCCCGAAAAATCCAATTCGGATGCTCGTTATGAAGTTTCTTCAAAGATTTCCGATAGGATGCCGGGAACCCCTGAGACTTCAGGTAAGCGTCGTAATCGGAGGTGCTCACCTTCGTCAAGGAATCCGCGATGACATAGCGGTACTTTCCGTTCACCAAAACCTTATCCCACCATGTCTTGGCCCCCTTGTACCGAGACCGAAGGCGCACGGACACCACCGCCCCCTTGGACAATTTTTCCTTTGCCTTCATGGATGTTTTCGGTCCGATTCGAGCAGGCACTTTACGGGAAGCTCGGCCCAGCACCGCCTGATAGCGGATGCCGTCCACCCGCTTGGCCAGCACGTATCCCTTCTTCTTTCCCACGCCGATGCGGTACCAATGGTACCGGGAATCCGTCCGAGTTCGATGGGTATAGACTTCGTAATAAACGGTAATTTTCGTATTGTTCCGAAGGGTTCGGATTTTTTTCGATGAGGTGGATGCCTTTTCCCGCAGCACCGTTCCTGCCTTCGCATTGATGGACGCGGTGGCATTTCCCGGTTTTGCTTTTATCGCGGCATGGGAAAAATTCGTTCCCGCCATCCACAGGCAGAGGAACATCATGCCGATTACCATCATTCGAATTCCACCCCCGCGTTCTGCGAATCGCCGCACGCCTGTCTCCTTCCTCGACCTAGTCGTCTGCCGACAACCTTCCGTCGTTGTAATGCTTTCGGCACAGAGAGGCGTACATGTCGTTGCCGCCAATCGCGATCTGATCTCCCTGCTTGATAATCTTTCCATCCTGAATTCGGGCCACCATGGTGGCTTTCCGACCGCACCAGCAGATGGTCTTAATTTCTTCAATCTTGTCTGCGTACACCAGGAAATAGTAGGACCCTTCGAACAGTTCATTCTTAAAATCATTTTTCAGACCGTAGGCCAATACCGGCACGTCGAAGCTGTCTACGATTTCCGCCAGCTCCTGCACGTGATGCTTCCGGAAAAACTGGCATTCGTCCACCAGCACGCAGTCGATCTGATGCCGCATGTTCTTCTCGATGAACAGCGTCATGATATTCGTATCGTCATCCACCGTATAGGCCTTGTGGCTCAGTCCCACCCGGGAGGTCACCATATCCCGCTCGTAGCGGTCGTCCACCTCCGGAACCAGGCACATCACCCGCTTGCCCAGCTCCTCGTAGTTGTTGGCCACCTTGATGATCTCCAAGGACTTTCCCGCATTCATCGTACTATATCGATAATACAGCTGTGCCATTTTGCTCTCCTTATCACAATTATTATCCAAACATTTTACCACGAATGCGTCGGAATGAAAACTTCATTTCTTGACGAAAGGAAAAGCGGGAATGCCTCTGCACCCCCGCTTAGCTAATCATTTATGATACTACTTCCAAGTACCCATTCCACCCTGCAGGCAGATGATTCTGCTTTCGTCTACACCCTTATTTACCATGATGTTCCGAGCTTCATCGGCCTTGGCGTTACCGGAATAGCATACCAGAACGTAGAGACCGTTCGGGTTGTCGTTTACGGCCTTCATCACTGCCGCTCCATCGCCGGACGGAGTGGATACCGCACCCTTAATGCACGTTTCCGGATTGTAATCCTTTGCCGCTCTTACGTCCATAACGGTGAATACCTGCTTGCCGTCCACATCGGCCTTCAGGTTCTCCGGTGTGATTCCGTTTGCGAAGTTGATTCCCTTGGAAGAAGTGTGCTTTGCCACAACGTAGCTTGGATACTTTTCATTCCATGCCTTCATGCCGCCGGCAGCGGACTGCTGGGAATCATCTCCGCCCAGAGTCTGGATGTTTGCATTCTTGATACCGTAGTTCATCAGAAGTCCCGTTGCTACCTTGGCATATCTGTTGCCGGAGTAGCAGATAACGATGTACTTCTTATCCTTGCCGTATTTGTCTACAACAGCCTTTACGTTTGTTGCTGCAGCATCCTTGTTGTTGCCGGAAACAATACCGTCAACGTCTGCGGAAACCGCGCCCGGAATATGTCCCTGGATATATCCGCCACGGCTTGCATCGTCCATCTTTCTGGCATCCAGAATTACGTAGGAAGAATCCTTCAGCTTGTCGAATGTAGTTGCGGCGTTGGTGTAGTTGTAGTGATCCAACGCTTCACCGGCACTTCTCCATGCACCCATGCCACCGGTCAGGATAGCAATGTCGGAAACCTTTACGCCATTCTTAACCAGAACTTCTGTCGCAGCTTTCGCATATCTGTTACCGGAATAGCAGATGACGATGTACTTCTTATCCTTACCGTACTTGTCTACAACAGTCTTTACATTTGCGTCTGCTTCGTCCTTGGAGCTGTACTTGTTGTCAATGTAGTATCCTACATCTGCAGAAACTGCGCCTTCAATGTGTGCATCCTTGTAGTCGTCTGCTTTTCTTGCATCAAGAATAACAGTGTCAGACTGCGCTGCCTTCACACCAGCTACATCTGTGTAGTTGTAAGCAACTACTACTTCATATCCGGCAGCTTTCCACGCCTTCATTCCACCATTGTCAGACTTTCTAGCCTTGTCTCCACCCAGTGTGAAGATGTTGTCATTGCTTACGCCTAAGCTTCTAAGCTCAGCAGAAGCAGCCTGTGCATATCTGTTGCCGGAGTAGCAGATTACTGCATACTTCTTGTTCTTTCCATACTTGTCAACGACAGCCTTAACGTTTGCCTTAGACTGTGCTTCTGTAATAGACTTGTTAACAAATCCATCCATGTCTGCGGATACTGCACCGTCAATATGTCCTTCTGCAAAATCTGCAGCTTTTCTTGCATCCAAGATAACATAATTATCTGCATTGTCCTTCAGAGTCTTCGCAGAAATATAGTTATCTGTCTGTGCAGTATATGTAATGGTTACAGTTGTACCCTTTGCCGGCATGTTCTGTGGAACGAATGGTTCTGCCCATGTCTTGAACTCGTTAGTAACAACGCCTGCGTAGCAGGATGTGTTGCAAGTCAGGCATCCGGATCCAGCGTTGTGATTATTTGCAACGTTGGAATAAATCATGCTGAAGTTATCGTTATCTTTTGCACCCTTCAGTGTTTCAACCATTTTGATGGTCTTATTTCCATTCTGAATGTTGATATCCAACTTAGTGTAGTTCTTGTTACCAACACCGGACTGTGCCAGTTCATCAATAGTCTTGTCGCCAGCCTGTGCAACTTTTGCATTCGTCTTGAAGTTTGGATTTGTGTTCCAAGCCTTTGCAGAAATCTTACCGAGAGCTGCATTCAGCTCTGCCGGGGTTGCATCGGTTACAAAATAAGATGTCTTTGCTGCACCACCGTTCTTATATACAACGTAGTGCATGCTCTTTTCTGTCGCATTGTTTACTGTCGCAGTTACAGAAACAGACTTATTCGCTTTGTCCACTTTAATTCCGGATACAGTTACTGCACATGTAGCCTTCTTGCTGCCACCCTTCTCGGTTGCAGTAATAGTAGCCTTACCTGCCTTCTTTGCAGTTACACTACCCTTACTGTTTACAGTTGCAACAGAAGTATTGGAAGACTTCCAGGTAACGCCCTGGTTGTAGAATCCTGCGGATCCCTTCACGGTTGCCTTCAGCGTAGTCTTATCGTTCGGGAAAAGAATTGCAGAAGTCTTACTCATTTTTACGTACTTGGCCTTCAGATTCGTTACTTTAATCTTGATGGTCTTCTTTGCTCTTTTATTCTTCTTGGAGGTTGCTGTAATCTTTACAGTTCCCTTCTTCTTTCCGGTTACGTAGCCGGATTTGGAAACGGTGGCAACCTTCTTGTTGCTGCTCTTCCATTTAACGGACTTGCTTGCCTTGGAAGGTTTTGTTTTATAAACAGATACCTTTACTTTACCCTTGATATCCACTGTGGTAGAAGTGGCCTTGAGGTAAATCTTCTTCGGCTTCTTCGTTGCCGCATTCGCGGTAACGGATGCCATAGCCATGGACAGTGCCACGCACAGTGCCAACATGACTGTGAACATTTTCTTCGAACGTTTCATGTTCAAATTCCTCCTTCGTTCATCAATACTGTACAATTAATTGAAGGGTCTCCCCCCTTTACGGCATTCCAAAAGCGGAAGCCGTACGCTATAATTATAGCTATTTTTCATTGAAAAATAAATTATAGTTCGGTTGTTTTTATGAAGTATAGTAACAATCTATATTCTGCTGTCTTTTTATTGATATTTTCTATACTTCCTTGTGCTTTGCCACCCACACCTGACGGATCAGGGTAACCAGAATCGCCAGTGCGAAGAGGCACAGCAGTCCGATGAAAAGTTTCTGCGCTCCGCCGGTGAGCATTCCGCCCACATAGGAATACACGATGCAGGCCGGCAGCTGGCCGAGGCCGGTTGCCAGCATGAATCCGCCGAAATCCATTGCGGTCAGGCCCGCCGCATAGCTGACGATATCAAAGGAAATAAACGGAAGCAATCGGGCAATCAGAATGCATTTTTTGCCGTATTTATCAAAGAACTTCTCGATGGACAGAAGTGCGCCCTTCGTACACAGCTTTTCCACCACGTCTCTTCCCAGGATTCGAGCAATATAGAAGCATACTGCGGCACCCAGCATAGAAGACACCCAGGACAAGATGCATCCCTGCCACCATCCGAAGAGGTTCGCGTTGGTCAATGTAATGAAGAATGCCGGCAGCGGTGCTGCGATGGACTGGAATACCATCAGGAAGGCTGACACAAGCATCGCCCATTTTCCGTACTTCGCAATGAAGTTTCTCATCTGATCGAAGTCGCCGGACTTGAACATGGCAACCACGTTGTTAATCCAAGTGTGTACCGACGGCACTGCAAAATAGATTACAACGCACGCGATGAGAAGTCCCACCAGGACGATTTTTCCGGTATGCTTCTTCTTTGGAGCATTCACTTCTTTCTCGTTCATCTTTCTATTCCTCCTAAACTCATAAAACAATCATACTGATTAATTGTAACGGCTCTTCACAAAAATAACAAATAGGAATCGACTTTGTTTTCGGTGCGGAACTATTGATTATACCAATACCTCGCCCGAATACACCGCAAACGGGCAAAAGAAAAACGGTATGCAATGCATACCGTTCGTGGTGCCCAGACTCGGAATCGAACCAAGGACACAGGGATTTTCAGTCCCTTGCTCTACCAACTGAGCTATCTGGGCATATTACCTTATTCAATAAATGGTGGGCCATCAGGGACTTGAACCCGGGACCTGCCGGTTATGAGCCGGATGCTCTGACCAACTGAGCTAATGGCCCATATGTTGGGTAAATGGTCGGGGTGGCAGGATTTGAACCCGCGGCCCACTGGTCCCAAACCAGTTGCGCTACCAAGCTGCGCTACACCCCGATATTTAGTACAGTCCTTAGTGAATTGGCAGGGGCAGTAGGATTCGAACCCACGGCACGTGGTTTTGGAGACCACTGCTCTACCAACTGAGCTATACCCCTAAAAATGTGGCGGAGAAGATGGGATTCGAACCCATGCGGCCCTAATAACGAACCCTAACGGTTTAGCAAACCGTCCTCTTCAGCCTCTTGAGTACTTCTCCAGATCATGTGCATTCTTGGCGGAGAGGGTGGGATTCGAACCCACGGTCCCTTTCAGAATCACTGGTTTTCAAGACCAGCTCCTTAAACCACTCGGACACCTCTCCGGATGTTTTAAGAGTAATGGTGACCCATCGGAGACTCGAACTCCGGACACCTTGATTAAAAGTCAAGTGCTCTACCACCTGAGCTAATGGGTCGCAATGGCTGGGGTAGCAGGACTCGAACCTACGAATCACGGAGTCAAAGTCCGTTGCCTTGCCACTTGGCTATACCCCATAATCAAGTCGGTCTGCTATACTCTCTCTGTTTCTTTTAAAAAAATAGTGGTGAGCCCACAGGGATTCGAACCCCGGACACACGGCTTAGAAGGCCGTTGCTCTATCCAACTGAGCTATGGACCCACATGGAGCGGATGATGAGAATCGAACTCACGCTATCAGCTTGGAAGGCTGAAGTTCTACCATTGAACTACATCCGCATAAAAGATGGAGCGGAAGACGAGATTCGAACTCGCGACCCTCGCCTTGGCAAGGCGATGCTCTACCCCTGAGCCACTTCCGCATATTGGTCGAGGGAGATGGATTCGAACCATCGAAAGCACAGCTAACGGATTTACAGTCCGCCCCCTTTGGCCACTCGGGAATCCCTCGATAAAATTATTGGAGCTGATGGAGGGAATCGAACCCCCAACCTGCTGATTACAAATCAGCTGCTCTACCGTTGAGCCACATCAGCTTATTGTTATAAAAAATGGCGACCGGGAACGGGCTCGAACCGTCGACCTCCAGCGTGACAGGCTGGCATTCTAACCAACTGAACTACCCGGCCAAAATGGTGGACGCTATAGGGCTCGAACCTATGACCCTCTGCTTGTAAGGCAGATGCTCTCCCAGCTG
>ERZ1026880.161-NODE-161-length-38842-cov-87.515791_pt1 | contig 38842 bp, 37 predicted proteins | sample MGYA00380170_ERZ1026880 | MGnify/ENA primary metagenome ERZ1026880 (study PRJEB33269, sample SAMEA4719806) | human gut metagenome | biome: human-associated habitat; feature: organic feature; material: feces | place: Cameroon | collected 2013-10 ...
AAACCCTGAAGGTTGTTGCAGAAGACGCAAGAGCAGAGGGACAGAGGAAAGGTGAGGCAATCGGCGTTGCAAAAGGCGAGGCAATCGGCGTTGCAAAGGGTGAAGCGATCGGCGTTGCAAAGGGTGAAGCGATCGGCGTAGTAAAAGGCAGAGCACTTGGTGAGGATCGTCTCGCTTCCCTTGTCTCTTCGATGGTACAAAGCGGTGCCGATCAGGAAGCCATTCTGAAGGCATCGACCGATCCTGCGTACCGGAAGGAAATGTATGCCAGATATCACATTGAATAACTTACTCAGCTCCGCAAACGGCTTATCCATCACGTTAGCGGAGCTGTCACATTATTTGACTGATGAAATGATCCACCAAAAATCCCGTCAGATTCTTCACTTCAACATGTACGAACAGAGTTCCCACTCCACGGTTTGTTGTACTGTATAATGGAATTCAGGAAAACGATGATACCGTTCTTTCTCTCTCCGACTGCTTCGAAAATCCCGGAGGCGATATCGATGTAATCGTGCATGTATACAACATCAACCCGGGGCACCGACTTCCGGGTTGCTGCAGACCGCTGGAGGACTACTCCCAGTTTGTAAGTGCGTACAGAGACCGGATTACATCTGTCGGTGCGGAACAGGCAGCAAACGAGGCACTGGATTCCCTTCCGGAGGGAGAGGTCAAGAACTACATTCTGTCACAGAAAGGTGAGGTGATCGACATGCTGCTGACCGAATACGATGAAGAGGAAACCCTGAAGGTTGTTGCAGAAGACGCAAGAGCAGAGGGACAGAGGAAAGGTGAAGCCATCGGCATGGCAAAGGGCGAGGCAATCGGCGTTACAAATGGTGAAGCCATCGGCATGGCAAAAGGCGAGGATCGTCTCGCTTCCCTTGTCTCTTCGATGGTGCAAAGCGGTGCCGATCAGGAAGCCATTCTGAAGGCATCGACCGATCCTGCGTACCGAAAAGCAATGTATGCCAAATATCACATTGATTTGTAACAATCTACAGAACCATTATAGTTCGTCTGATCCTTCAGGACATCCAGCGAAATCTGAACGTCATCATCCCGTCCGTCTGCGTGGCTGTATTCGTATTCCACTTTACCGACATCTGCCGTTGAAATTCTGAAATCATGCATTTACCTGGATGAGGTTTATGAGAAAACCCAAAACAAAAAGCAGTCGACGGACATCCTCATCGACTGCCTTGCCTTCTTCCATATCTCTATTCCGCTTCGGATCCGCTTATATCTTCTGCATCCGGTACAGCCGGATCCTTTTGATTTTTTCGGAAGATCAAACGGAACACCAGCCTTCCGAGCGGTCCCCCGAAGAAAATCTGCCATGCGAGCGCCATAGGAAAATTCAGCGCTGCAGTCTGCAGCCAGGTTGCGATCAGACCTGCGGATGAATAATCCTTGAAAAGGAGCGACGCAATCAGACTCATCGCCGGGCACATCAGGCAAACAGTAAGCGAGCAGCGGATAAGAAGAATCCAGAGAAACGGCATTTCTCCGGAAACAATTCGCTTTGTAAGGTACATCACAGGTCTCTCCATGACAAACAGCTCCAGCACAATTGCAGCAGGCCACATAATGCACAGTTCGCCGAATGCCATGAGGAATACCTGATCGGTCATCCCGCCGATATTCAGCGAGATATTGTAGCAAATCATAGCGTAAACCATGATAAACGCCATAATTACAGTAAAAACAAAGTTCTCCAGCTTGGTCTTGGGCATAAAAAAACACTCCTTCTCTTTGTGATTACTGTGTTGTTCGTTATCACCGAAGGAGTGTGCGTTTCCAATAAAACCAGTATTCTGTTAATGATTTTCAAATGCAACCTTATGAGTGTACCACTATTTTGCAAATAAGAAAAGTTCTGCGCGGCGAAGCTGTCTAATTCTTGATGAATTTTCTGTCTGTCTCCGGAATGCCGTCATCGGACACATAGCGTTCCACCCTCATGTGGAGATCATATTTTTCCCTTAATTTCATAATGGTATTCATCATGGGAGATGCATGATGGAGATCAATCGCTTTCTGATTTTCCCAGCTGTCGATCAGCAGCACCGTTTCTTCCTCTTCTAACGGCAAAAAATATTCATAGCATAGGTTCCCCTCTTCTCTCCTGATCGCGTCCACCGTTCCGCTTTCCGTCATTTCCTTTGCAAATTGTTTCGCGGCGTCCCCAGTTCCTTTGTAATAGATATGGATTGTTATCGCCATTGTCATTTCTCCTCATGCTGCGTCTGAACAGTCCTTAGAATGAATTCTGCATCACTTCGCTTTCGGCGTTATGTTGTACCAGGTTTTCCCTTCGTCTCTGGTTTCATAGACCGCCGTGGGACTCACATAAATGAAGCTGTTAATCGAATAATCCTCTCCATACGTGTAGTAGGCGAATCCGTCTGCCGTAGCTGTGCCCGTCTTTTTATCCTGAACATTATAAAACGGGCTGTTTTCATAGGTCGATGGCTGCAGGGTCCAGTTCGCAAGTGCTTCTTTAAATGGTGCTGCTCCCGCATAGTAGATTCGAACCTTAACCTCTTTCGAGCCAATTCGGAAGGTCTGATTTGAGAAATAGGCTGCATTCGTATCCATATTTCCCGTACTTTGCAGGGTATTGTAATTCAGAAACTTATCCTTTGAGAATGCAATCGTTCCTGAATAACCTCCATTCCAATTGAAAATTGCACCGTAGTCTTTTTCATTAAGAAACCATGCAAATACCGTTTGCATCCGGTGTGCCAATCCAGTTATCGTTTCCTTTTCCATGAAAAGTAATACCGCCAATGGTGATGGGCAGACCTGTCTGCCAGTCATATTGCTTCTGCTTCAGTTTTACCGGAATCGGTTCAGGATTATTCTCTGTACCAATCACCTCGGCCATAATCTGCGCATAAGCGGCGCGGACATTGGCCAGATCGGTTGCCTCTCTGGATTTCTCAAGTTGTGAGGAAAAGACAGGTATCGAGATTGCCACCAATACACCAATGATGGCTACCACGATTAAGAGCTCTGCCAACGTGAATCCATCATCCTTCTTCATAACAGGACACCTCCGATTTCATCGTATTTTCGTCTCACTATTATTATGGAAGGGACAGAAAATAGCAAATGAAATAATTATGAAGCACGAAGGGCCAGGACATGGCAATCATATTCCCCCAGTTTATAAGCTTTTCGCGAAAGTATCTGTTTTGCTGGTAACTGGTATAGATTATTCCGAAATGGTGATTGTCGAAGTAAAATCTCCGAATGATGGATTCGCTGATTATAATGATTGCCATTTAGTAAGCATGTAAGATTGTAAGATGATGGACCAGTCTTCGATGCAATATAGTTCATTATAGCTGAGCTTCTCGTTGTAGTAGCAATCATCGACGTTTTAGTCGCTATTAGTATCCCAATTTTCACATCACAGCCGGAGAAGGCAAGAGAGGCGACTGATGCAGCTAACATTCGTGCAGCTTATGCAGAGGTTGCCGCTGATGCTTTAGATGAAGCTACGCTTGCAACAGCTAAAACGGGTATCACCGTAGATTTAAAGCAGCAGACTGATGGATGGGGCACAACGCCAGATATCGGTGGAATTGCTGCTGATATTATCGGAACTCCAAAGAAAGATGGCACATGTCAAGTTAAATGGGACGATACAAAGAATGTTATCACCTTAACCTATAGTGCTGTTTATGCAGTTTTTTTGCGGTTTTTCTTTTATTTTGAAGTTGTATCCTTGGGTCTACTACCCCCGGGGTACAATTTCGCGATTTTTTACGTAAAAGGGGGCGCCGTTTTCTGGCGCCTTGCTCTGTAGAGATTCAGACCGCCCCCGCCTTGTGGAGAATTCATAAGCTCTTCCTCTAAGATGTCTTGCTGTTTGCAAGACATCAGATTACAATGAATTCAACAGGAGGTATATATCATGAAAGATTCAACTGTAAGCGCTCGCGTTGAAAACAATGTAAAGATCGAAGCAGAAGATATTCTTCAGAATCTCGGAATTCCTGTATCTGTTGTCATCAATTCCCTTTACCGTCAAATCATTTACCATCATGGCATTCCTTTCTCATTAACGATCCCTTCGGAGCCGAGAACTATCGACACGATGTCTGATGCCGAACTTGACGCTAAGCTTCAGCAAAGCTATGTCCAGTCCATTGCTGGTGAAGGCCGTCCCATGAATGAAGTGTTTGATGACCTGGAAAGAGGCCTTAAATAAATGAATTCCTATGAAATCATCATCACACCGGATGCTGAAGCAGATCTCTTTGAAATCCGCGATTACATTGCCTACACTTTAATGGCCCCGGAGGTGGCTCTGAACTATATTCGTGCGCTTCGAGCTGAAATGCAAAAGCTGACTTATATGGCTTCCAGTATTGCACCCGTAGAACGGGAACCATGGCGTTCCAGAGGTGTCCGAAAGGTTGCCTCAAAAAACTTTTATATCTATTACCGTCCAGATCAGGCATCCGGCAAGGTATACATCCTCAATGTAATCTATTCAAAGCGCGATCAACTCAAGGCGTTAAAGCAACTAAACTTAAATTACTAACGAAAAGCAGTCCTTATCTGTAGGGACTGCTTTTATCAATCACCCATCTCGTGATGGATCTTGTTGTGACAGGATTTGCAAAGGCTCATGAGGTTGCTTGGGTTGTTGGTTCCTCCTATTGATACCGGCACAATATGATGCACCTCGTCCACAGGGGCAAGGATGCCGCGCTTAAAGCACTCCTCGCAAAACAGATGGGCCTTTACATACTGGTCACGGATTCGTCTCCACGCTCTTCCGTACTTCTTATGCACATCAGGGTCACGGCTGTACCGCTCATAGTTCCTTTCCACCATCTTCCGGTGCTCTTCGCAGTACGTTGGCGTCTGATCCTTCGTCCGCGTCTTATGGTCATGACACTTCTTGCAAAGAGTCTGCCAGTTGGTCTGGTCCCAGAAGAGTTTCTGGTCACCTCTGTGCGGAACGATATGATCCACGACCGTTGCGGGAACGGCCCTTCCTGCTTTCAAACACTCTTCACACAAAGGATGGACCTGTAGGAACCTCTTCGCCTCACGTCTCCAACGTGTGTTGTAACCACGCATGCCTGCTGACCTGTTCTCTTCAGGGTGCAGAGCCTTATGCTTTGCGCAGTACTTCTGACCCGCTGGCACCAGTTCCGGACATCCCGGGTGCTTGCAAGGAACCTTTGGTTTACTTGGCATTACACACCTCTCTGAATCTCAATGCTTCACTTTGGAGCATACAAAAAGCCAGTAGGATTTCTCCCACCGGCCTATGTCTTCTTTCGATGCTATTACTATATCATGAGTAAAGAAGCAATTTGTCCACGTTATTACTCAAATCATCTCCATGTGTCTTCCCTTCCCGGTTCCCAGGCGACTCAAAAAATTTTTAATAATTTTCAAACCGGGCATTTGAAATATTGTTCAAAAAAGTGGTCTCCCCTTTGCACTCACATCGATCCTTTCACTGCCATTTTCCATTTTCAATATGGTCAAAACATCGAATTGCATTGTGTTTTGAACTGATTTTCAACAAAACAGTGCTATTGAACTATACCTTCCGCAATGCTATAACGTAACAACGCCGGAGGTGATAGCGATGGATAAAAAAACAGCAGAAATTATTCTTAGAAATGTCGACAGACTGATTGAACTGCAGAACACAAGTAGGAACAAAATCGAGCAGGAGATCGGAAGAAGTAAAGGCTCGATTTCAAGAATGGTCAAACGCCCCGAGGATCTTACCTGTGATTTTGCTTTCTTGCTTGCTAAGTCACTCGACGTTTCTTTTGATTACCTGCTTTACGATGCAGAAGGCTATACAACTGACGAAAAAGAGGTCGTAGAGTTTTTTGAAAAAATACGCAGTCTTGCCATGAAGGATGATCTGAAATGGGAAGGGAGGGATAGAGTTTGGATCGAAAACCGTGATGAGGATGAGACCCTAGGGCCGGTGGAATGTCATGCAGCATTTTGTCCTGAAGTCGATGATCAGTATGATATATACCCCAAATGGCTGGCTGATATTCTTATAAAGAGTGCTCTTTCTGAATACGAAGATTACTCATGGATCTGCGGTCGTTCGCTGGGAAAAGGCAAGCTTCTTGATGGTATTACATATGACATGGGGCGTATTACTGGACCCTTCTATTGGGCGCAGCTTGACAGTAAAGATTCCAGTCTTTACCTATATCGGGTTAGATATGAATCTTCTGTTCGCAAAAAGGAATACCCAAAAGATGTTTATGAGGCCTACCTTCAGCTAGGAGAACTACCTCAATACCTGGGGAGTTCACTTGATGGAGAGTATCTCCAAAAAATGATTCCCGAAATATATCAGATCGCAGAAGATAGCCTGTCAGAGGGCCGTCTTCGGAATGAAGCAAGAAGTTTTTTAAGAGAATTTAATGCAGCCCACGACGGTGGGAGAAAGGAATAACATGAACACAATGAATGATACGCGAGAAAACACTTCTACAAATGAGCACCGTAACTACCAGTCAGATGCAGAGCGAATCATGAAAGCAACTGGAGATTTCGTTCAAAACGCTTTTAACTTAACTGACTGTATACAAAGGAGCGATAATGACCTCGCCTCCGCAAAAGAATTTGCTGCATCAGACGGCTATGACCAGACACTTCTTGACATTCAGGATTCTGCAATGACGGTTGGTCAGAAGGCCGCAGCACGCTCGGAAGCAGATAAACGGCAGACCGAAAATCTGGTCATGGCTCTGGACGGCATCACAAAATATCACAACGAGATGCACGGCATCAAAATGGATAATATCAAAGCTGGTTTGGAAATAGCAAAGTGTGTGGGTGTGGCTGTGATAGCGGCATACGCAATAACCACGTTTGTTCCTCAGTTTATGAGTAAGAACTGAACATAGAATCTCGATTTCTTATAAGAATAGGCCGTGAAGGAAAACTCCCGCACGGCCATTCTTTATTCTTTTCCAAACAGCAGCACCTGCAAATGCTCCAGTGCTCTGTTCTTTTTATTGTAGGCACTGGATCTCTCGATGCGAAACCTGTCACAAGTATCATAGACGGCACCGGTGGCTGAAGAAGTATCCGAGTAGAATGTTTTCAAAAGGTACTGCTCTTCCTCAGATAATTACGCCCCATATAACTGGAAGATCAGATAAATAGCCAAAAGTACGAGCACAATCGCAGCTATCATTCCTATCGCAGAAAATGATCTTTTCCTTTTCCACTCCGTCTTTAGGATAGATGGTGTCAGAACACTCAGTGCGACAATGATGATCATGCTGACGATATTCCATTGACATTTTATGCCAAGCAAAAGTGAAGCCGCGCCAAGAATGATGCCCGCTATACTTAAGGAAAATCTGCCCTTTGCATTTCCGCTCACTACGGCAGTTCTATTCTGTGAATAAACATACCCACCCTTCGGAAACTCCTTCCGAAGCTTTGAAATTTGCATCCACTCGCCTGACCCATGTTTCACCAGGCTGCTGTCATCAAGTCTGTGCTCTCGCATCAACCGGCAGATATTGTCTTTATCGCACGGACCGAAATCATATCCATTCAGTCTGTAGTACCAGCCCTGTGAGTTTGTATATTTTACGCCTGCCGCCTTATATTCTTTTGCGCGCTGGTCTCTTTGATACCAGTCCCGTTCTTGAATACCCACATTACTCCCCCCATCATAATCTCAAAAGAATCAGATAATGCTTTCCGTAAATGTAATAACTGCAATTTGCGGAGGGCGTCGGCCACTGATGCGTTGACCAGCGACCGCCTGGCGGAGCAAAACGGCCGCCCTCCAGATAACCCTAATTCAGTTCTTCAGTTGGATCATCACGATATAATGCTTGGTGACCCTCTTGAGGATTGCGTCAGCAGATACTGCATCGTTCATGATCATGGCCTTCCATTTGTCTGGTTCCCTCTGGGAACAGACGACCGTGCTCCTTGACAACTCAATCCGCTTTTCCAGAACTTCCAGCAAGACTTTGATCTCCCTCTCGTCGGTGACTGTATTCAGCAGGAAGTCGTCAATGATCAGAAGATGGAAATTCAAGATTTTCCTTATCCTGCGTTCGTATTTGGCGTAGTCTCTCTGCTTAAGTGTGACAAGCCCTGAAAGGAACTCATCGCAGCGGTTATAACTGACACGGTATTTTTCACATGCAGCTACTCCGATTGCTTTGTCCCGCTGTTAGCCCAGTAAGCTTTCGCATGAAACGCCCGTTCTACATCATCCAAAATTTGTTCAAGCATCTTCCAAATGGTGGTATATCACAACAATTTTTAAATTTTCCGTCCCGTCTCATATGGTTTTCTGGTCTGATTCGGACTCTTAGTATTATTCTATCACTCGTATTCTTTCAGGCATAAACAAATCGCCTACTTCCACCCTTCCCCCGCCTCTCATCCCCACCCGCTGCCCCCTTTCGCGCAAAAGTAATAACCTTTCGGCAAAACGGCTACTTTCGCGAAAAGGTTATAACCTATTTGATGTTTATGTATTTGTGCAACCCAGATTTTTCTCTGACAATTGTATTAGCCAGTCTGCTGAGTACAGCGGAACACGGCAACGTCGAATAGTACGTCTTCCGTATGACTACTTGAATCGGCATACTTGAAAAGTTAACGCCTCTTCTGGAATAAGGTACAATTGCACATTTTCTCAGTGTAGATTACGAGCTGTTTTGCAGCACCTGGCAGTCAGACATCGGATATTTAAAAATATCTGACAATAGACAAGGCTTCATTGACTTTGATGTATACTTATGAAAGAAAACAAATTTGTTATTTGCATGGGAGAAGCTAAAAACAGCTATGGAAACGTTATTGCATAATAAGTGGATATGGGGATGTGTTGCTCTTTTGATCTTAGAAGAAGTTATTCGGCGAGGAAAGCCAGCATTGAAGGGCGCATTTGGTGAAACAATCGTGAGCTGGCTACTGTCACATCTTCCAAAAGATCAGTACAAGGTGATTCATAATATAATGCTGAAGACTGAGCGAGGAACTTCGCAGGTAGACCACGTGGTGGTATCAATCTATGGTATTTTTGTGATTGAAGTAAAAAACTATAATGGGTGGATTATCGGTACAGAGAATAGCAGCCAGTGGACTCAAATAATTTATAAGAAAAAAAGCCATTTTAAAAATCCGATTCACCAGAATTTCGGACATGTCAAAGCAATTGAGGCACTTTTGCGTGACGAAACCATTCCAATCTTTCCGATCGTTACCTTCGCTGGTGATGCGAAACTTAAGGTGACCGTACAAACTGCAAAGGTCGTAAAATACGGGGATTTGAATGATACGATCAAGGGACTTTCAACTGAAAAAGTTATGGATGAAAGTCGCATGAACGATATTGAAAAGTTGTTGCAAACGAGCAATGTTGACAGCGTCCAAAATAGAAAAATGCATGTGAAAACTATCAATGAAAAAAAGGATAAAATCAAAGCAGGGATTTGCCCTTGCTGTGGCGGGAAACTAGTCGAAAGAAACGGAAAATATGGGAAGTTTATAGGCTGCAGCAATTATCCAAAGTGCCGGTACACAGAGAAACTGCAGTGACATATAAAATAGAAGCAAACAGAATAACACATTAAGAAGAATCGTAAAGGTCAAATCAAAATCACACACTATTTACCGGTCGGATCAAGCATCTGGCAAAGTGTACATTCTAAATGTACTTCAGTTAATTCTTATTTTGATCCAGTTTCCTTCATCTCCTTTAGGAGCATTCTGCCACTCTGTAGTAATACTCATGACATAAACTGAGCCATCATCATCAACAAACAAATCGCCTCTGTGAACGCCGCCTTCGATATTACCCTGAGCATTTACATTTTTTCTGATCAATATTGTACTATCCGCAAATACAATATTCTGTAACACGTAAAAAAGGGCAGTGACTGGATTTCTCTCCGGCCGCTGCCTATCTTTCTCTTGCCCCGTCTCTCATCTCCCTCTGCTGCCCTCTTTCGCGCAAAAGTAATAACTTTTCGGCAAAACGGTTACTTTCGCGAAAAGGTTATAACCCATTTGGCGAAACAAGCGCTTTTGACCAAAGGTTATCGAGATATCCACAAAATGATTTCGTGAGATGTGTTTTGCCACAAGGTTCCATTGTCTGAAAAAATAACCGGCGAGCGAAACTCGTATGCGAGAGAATTACGAGGGCAGAAAGAGGGATTGGATAAGAAATTGTGGGCTGGAAGTGAACTGCTGGAATGTGTAACAGGATGGATTGCGGATTTCCGTCCTATAGTTCGGTGTTCTGGTGGCCATCTCGATTCCGATCTTTACATCGCAGCTCGAGAAGGCGAGAGAAGCAACGGATCTTGCGAACATTCGTAGTGCTTACGCAGAGTGCTCTGCAGCTGTGCTTACAGGAGATTCAAGCGATGGTGTAATGTATACTGCGCCCACGGGAACTGCAGCGGGTTCTGCGTCAAAAGAAGTAAAATTAACACAGAAAGTTGCTGGGTGGGTAACTTCAGATCCTAAGTGCGGAGGCACAACACTCAGTGATGATATTGCAAAAGTAGGTGGAACTATAACGGTAACGGTTACAGATGATGGAAAAGCACCAACTTTTAAATAATTTATACTTTCAGTATGATTACGCCCTCCGGAGCAATCTGGAGGGTTTTATCATATGGAAAATCCCTCATCACCAGGCTACGCCCTTCGCTTATAAAAAAAATCCTCCCCACAGTGGAGAGGAGTTGCAAGCACAAATATGACCAGAGATTAGTTATATTTGACAGTGTTAACTGTCCCGTTTGAATTAACTGTAACCGTGGCTGTACTACCCGCCTTTGGATCATCATCGGCGGTTAAACCTCCGATCTGAAGTTCATCAGTAGACTGCCAATTATCCTGCTTCTGGGTTAATGTTACAGTAGCTGTATAAGTAGTGACGCCGTCAGCTACTGAAGAAGCATTAATTGTGATTTTTCCTTCTGTCTTTGCTGTCTTAATCTCTTCTCCGGTAATTGCATCAGCAGAAATTTCCGCATATGCGCTTCTGATATTAGCTTGATCAGTGGCCTCTCTCGCTTTCTCCAGCTGGCTTGTAAAGATCGGAATCGAAATTGCAACAAGGACGCCCAATGCCGACCTTCACCCCTGGGATACTGTGGACAAACGAAACCAGTTCATCACACCTTTTCGCGTTAATGGGTATTTGAAATCACACCTTTTCATAAAAGTGTGTGCGCGGATTTTTAAATCATGGAACACATAATGGCAAAATTCGAGCATAATCAGGGCAGACAGGCAATTTAGGATGAAATGAACATTTTCATGAAAGTGAAAGAAGGCATAGAAAAAGCTCACCCTCCAATAAAGGAAGATGAGCCATAAAAGGTAAAATGTTATTTTGTAGTCTTAGCAGCGTATGTTACAGTACCATTGTCCTGAATGCTTACTGTCCAAACTGTTACTTCCTTATCATCAAGATCGGCAGTAGCACCTGTATCATTTACCTTCCAATCAGAAGGGTCTGTAGTAATCGCAAGTGCCGTTGTAGTGTCATTAACAATGCTAATCTTAGATGTGGAGACCGTATAGTCAGCCTCACCAGCAGTTTTCTGTTCATCAAGCAACTCAGCAACTAATGCTGCGTGAGCTGCACGAGCATTAGCCTGGTTCGTCGCAAGTCTAGCCTTCTTTAACTGGCTTGTGAAAATCGGAATAGAAATAGCAACAAGAACGCCGATGATTGCTACTACGATCAGCAGCTCAGCAAGTGTGAAACCTTTTTCGTTTTTACGAAGTTTCTTGAACATGTTTTGGTCTCCTCCCAAAGGAAATAATTAATTACCAGATACTAGTTTTTAAAAAGCGTATGCTTTTTTGATAAAATCAATTCTACTTCTTAGCAAAAAATTAATCAATAGAAAATGGCTGAGCGGTGGGATTTTCGTGGTTTTCGGCCGGTTCTTTCGTTATTTCGAGTGTTTCCGATTTCCTTAATCGTCATTATTAATATAATTTAAGGTAAACTCACTCGTGATTTCGTGATCTCCGTCATGCATTTCGGCATACTGCATATCCAGATATTCCGGCTGCCGCATCAGATCATGACCGTCATAATAGGTAATGTCATATTGCTTCCACTGGCTGCCGCTCCGGAGCAGGGACCACGCATGCACGTCATTGCTGGCAGTGACCGTATCGATATGAACGGCATCCTCAGTCTGATAATCAACGACCTGACTGTCCGGATGAAACGGAAGCCAGGTGACCATGGTGTTGAACATGGTGGCATATGTTGTACAGACACCTCTCCCTGTGCCGAATCCGATGGCTGCATTCTGATAGAACATGGAAAGCTCATCGTCCGTCAGTGCCTTATCATCATAGCTCATATAATCCGCAACCCAGTCCGCACACAGACGAATCGCCTCTGCTTCCCCGGTCCCGTCCGGTACAATGGACGGCATATGCTCGCTGCACCAGTTCTGGCATTCCTCATGAATCTGCTGCATCTTCTGAATCGTTTTCTGATCGTAGGCAAGGCAGCTGACGCCCATCGAATCCGTAATGGTATAGGCAGGAAAGGCGGTGGCATCGAATTCCTTGTACTGCTGCTCCATGAGGAAAATACCCTTCCGCTGCGCAGCATCCGCACTGACCGCCTGCGACCCATCTACACTGTATTTGTCATCCTGAAAATGGACAAAGCAGATGTTCCCCTTTCCGATATCCTGCGTTCCCGCAAGCGACAGGGCAGTCTCCGAATCCTCATCCGACAGGAGCTGCAGCGCCGGCTCTGCAACAGAATGCAGAAGAAGCCGTCCCATGTTGGAAAAGGACGGAGCCAGGTAATACATACAGAGAAGAAATCCAATGATCTGCCACCACTGTATTCTCCTTTTCGGTTTTCGTCTTTGTTTTCTCACTTGTGATCTTTGACCCCGCCTGATGTTTTTCCTGGCTGTTCCTTATGCCTTTTCCCGCGCAGAGATAACTTCGGCCGAAGATTCACACTGCTGCGGTGGGAGCAGGCTTCCTTTTCTGCAGATATTATATAACAAAAGGATTGATCCACGGGATGCAGTCATCGGAAGAAAACAGAAACAGGGAGAACAGGAATGAATCAGAAGCGCAGAGCAGATGTCTCTTCAGAGCATTGAATATGCCCTGGAATCCTTAAAGAAGGCGGTCAATGATCTGGAAGCCATTACCCTCTCGGCTTCCCTTTGATTGACTTTCTTCCAAATCAGATCACTTCATACAGGAACACCATGAGCGGCATGGTCACAATGGAGAGGATCGTTGTCAGGACATAGAGCGAGCTGGAATACGCCGCATCGCACTCATAGAGCTGTGCCATCGAGGTGATGGTCGCACAGGCAGGGGTGATCGCTGCCAGATACACGGTCAGAAGAATGGAGTCCGCATCGCTGACTCCGGCATTGGATGCCAGAAAAATTCCCTTGATCAGAAGCAGCGCGAGCAGGGGATAGACGATGAGCCGGAGCACTACCGTCAGATAGCTCCGTTTGCGCAGAAAGACCGACTTCAGCGATGTCTCCGCAATGGCCATTCCGGCAAGGAGCATTCCGAGAGGTCCGATCATATTGTTCATCATGCCAAGAACATCCTGCACTCCGGCAGGTAGCCTGATCTGCAGAAGAAACAGGCAGATTCCCGCTAGGATGGACAGGATATTCACATTCAGGAGCACCTTCTTCCACTCAAGATGACTCTCTCCGCAGAGAAGGTTTTTCCCATGTGTCCACAGAAGAATCAGCTGCACGGCAATAAATGCGCTGGAGTAAATCACATACTCCTCGCCAAGAAGTGCCTGCACCAGCGGAATCACCAGAATCCCTGCATTGGAATAAATGCAGGTTGCCTGCTCAATCACATCCAGCTGAAGCAGCTTCTTCAAAGGTACCGTAATTGCAAGGAACAAAACATGAATTGCAGCCGCTGCGATTGCCGCGAGGATCAGGCCCTTCTGTACATCAGGCGTACAATCCACCTGAAATGCATGGATGATCACGCACGGAATGACAAGATACACCAGAACAACCGAGATACTCCTGCTGTCGGATGCCTTCATCAGGCCTGCCTTCACAACGGCATACCCCATGAACATGATCACGAACAGCTTCACGATCTCCTGCATGAGCAATAAGCTGATTTGCATGGAACCCACCTCTTTCACACTTCTTTTTCGAGGCTCTATCATAGCACTTCCGATGTTCCCGTCAATCATCTTCCGGAAAACCGGGGAATCTCACCTTCCCGAGAGCGCCGGGAATCCAGCCCCCGGAAGCGTCGGGAATCTCACCTCCCGGAAGCACCGGGAATCCAGCCCCCGGAAGCACCGGGTCTATCCCTCCGACAGGAACCGGAGAATCCGCTCCATGTAATCCTGCAGCACCGCGTCAGGCGTGGAATACAGCTCATGCCGCGTTCCCGGGATCATCACATATTCGCACGGAACGATCCTGTGCTTCTGTATTTTCTCTGCAAAACACTTCAGCGCATCAAGCGAAACATACTGATCGCTCTCCGCCCGGAAAATCAGCATCGGCGCTTTCATGCTCCTCCAGCCGCGGTACTGCAGGAACAGGCTCATGCGGATGGCACTGGCGAGCCAGCCATAGGAGGCTCCGTTGATGTGATACTCCGGATGGGCATCACGAATTGCATGATATCTGGCAAAACGCGGCTCCGATGTGGAAGCGCTCTCCTCGAAGTTCTCGTTTCCCTGATACGGCTTCTGGCCGGGTACATAAGTTTTGCCCTTCCCAAGAAGGCAGGCGCCCTCTGCAATGATCCATGCAAGCGGCCAGGGAACATTTCCGGTCAGCGGACGGATCATCGGCGAGCTCAGAACCACGCGGTAAAACAACTCCGGCTCGGTCGCTGCTGCACTCGCGCCGATTCCGCCGCCCATGGAATGCGCAAACAAGGACAGCGGAAGCTCCGGATTTTCGTTCTTCGCGGCATGACATACCTGCAGAAGCTCCTGCACGTATCGTTTCCAGTGATCCACATATACCATCGACAGATCCTCGGTCATGCGGTAGCTGCTCCCGTGCCCCATGTGCTCCGGCAGATAGACGTGGTATCCCGCCTGGAGAAAATAAAACGCAAGCTCCTCATATTTCGGTGCACTCTCCGTAAAGCCGTGGCTGATGACCAGAACGCCCTTCGGCTGATCCGCCGTGTAGCGGACGACATGGAGCTTTGGGGCCTTTTCCGTTTCATTCTGTTGAACCGGGAAAAACAGATCCTTCCTTCTTTTTGCCAGGTACGGCTCCGCCGACAGGTCTTTCCTTCTCTTTTCCAGGTACGGCTCCGCCGTCTTCTCCATCTCTTCCGCATAATGTGCTTCGTGAATCCACTCCATCCTGCGTCCTCATCTCCTGCAAGTATTTTGTATTCTTCTGCTCCCTGCTTATTTCCCGCTCTGCATTCCCGCAATCACGGCATTGATCTTGTTTTCGTTATAAAACACGAGCAGAACCGCGCCGATTCCGCAGAACAGCGCCGCGCCGAAGGCTGCGACCCGATATCCGGTGCCCGTGCCGGCACCGATCGTGGAAACCGCCGTAAAAACCAGCATCGACAGGCTCTGACCGAGCTTGAAGGCAAAGGTTCTGGCCGCGAAGAACATTCCCTCGCGGTTGCTGCCGGTTGTCACGGAGTCGCTCTCTGCAATGTCCGCAACCATCGCCTGCGGCAAAATTCCGAAAATCGCCATGGGCAGCGCGGCAAACACCATCAGCACAAAGCCCTGCGCCGCCGCGGAGAGGAAGGGTATTTTACCCATAAAGCCGGTGTAAAAGAACGCCGTACTGAACATGACAAAGGCAAACAGAAGCATCCGCTTCTTCCCGAATTTCGAAGTCAGCTTATTGACCGGAAGGTAAAACAGAACGGACAGCGCCGTCATGCCCACGAAATACAGCGTGGTCATCGTTTCCGGAAGCTTCAGAAGGCTTGTGACGAAGAATGGGAGCCCGGTCTGAAACATGGTCAGCGCGATCCAGTAGAAAATATCCGAGCCGACAAATTTGCGAAACTCTCCGTTCCGGAAGGTCGCTGCCAGGGAATGAAATGCAGATTCCTGCACAGGAACGGTATTGACGTACTCCTTCTCGCGGATGCAGAAAACCGGCACCAGCATGCAAAGCCACGCGATGGCCGCCATGACGGTAAAGGTCAGACGGATTGCTCCGACTCTTCCAAGAGCAGGAACAAAAATCCCCCAGATGGCCGGTGCCAGATAGGCCACCGCAGTTCCGGCGATGAAGGTAAAGGAAATCGCCGTTGAAATATTCAGACGCTCCTGCTGCGTATGCCCAAGCTCGGAAATCAGCGCGTTGTACGGCGTGCAGTAAGCCGTAATGAACAGATAATAAGCAAGGACCATCACAAGCAGAAAGACCGCGTTGATCCAGCTCTTCTCATTCACCGGCGACCAGAAAACAAGCACCGTCGCAAGAGCCAGCGGAAGCGACGCCCATTTCAGAAACGGGATTCTCCGCCCGTTTTTCGATGTGCAGCGGTCGGACAGCGATGCGATCATGGGATCCGTGAAGGCATCAAAGACACGTCCCAACGCTGTGATTCCGCCGATCACCGTGATGATGCCGAGAATGGCAAGCCCCTGCGGAATGAACACGATCTGTCCCTGCGAGATTGCCACCTCATCCGGCTGATAGAAATACACCAGCCAGTTCGAAATGATTCCGGACAGCATGGCCCACCCAAACTGCCCCGCGGCAAACTGCCATATTTTACCCGTTGTCAGCTTCTTCATCGTGTGATCCCCCCTCGTTTGATTCACGACTGTATTTTTCCTATAGTATGAACTCCAGCATCATGATGCTCACTATGTTTTTACCACATGACAATTTTTCAATTTTCCAGTATGATAATAATATAAATCAGCTTCGGCTGATTGGGCTGGTCGCAAGACCCGGGTCCATCATGGGCGGGGAAGTTCCCCGCCATTTTCAGGCGGATTAGTATATGAGAGAATTAAGTATCTTCATAGACGAATCTGGCGATTTTGGAGAATACAATTATCATTCACCCTATTACATAATTACAATGGTTTTCCATAATCAAAGTTCGTCTATTGATTCAGCGCTTGCCCGCTTAGACGAAGAGCTGAATTATCTAAAATTACCAAATCACTGTATTCACACAGGTCCAATTATTCGTAAGGAAGAAAATTATTCCCTTCTAAAAATCAGCGAACGCCGACGAATTTTCAACAAAATGGTTGCTTTCGTCAGACAGGTTGATATCCGATACAAGTGCTTTTCCATTGAAAAACGACACATTTCTGACTCAATTGAAGCCACAGGGAAACTTTCAAAGCTTATTTCAACATTTATTCATAGCCACTACAACGAATTTTTGGAATTTGACTGCGTGAAAATCTACTACGATAACGGTCAGATTGAAGTCAGTAAAATACTGTCTTCTGTTTTTAATGCCCTCTTACCGGAAGTTTATTTTCGAAAAACTGTCCCAGCCGATTACAAACTCTTTCAGGTTGCTGACCTGTTTTGTACCATGCACTTAGTAAAGCTCAAAATGGATACAAAGCAATTATCAAAATCCGAACTATCATTCTTTGGAAACGAGCGAGATCTAAAGAAAAATTACCTTAAACCCCTTGCAAGGAAAGAATGGCTATAATGTCAATTAATCGACTTTTTATTCCCCGTCACATCAAATTGTACATGGTAAACATCGGCAGATAGATGGAAATGACAATGAAGCCTGCAAAAACAGCGAGCAGCACCAGCATCGTAGGCTCAAGCTTTGCAAGGGCATCTTTGGTCGCCGTATCTGCTTCGTTTGTGTAGAAATCTCCAATCACCTTCAGCGAAGAGTCAAGTTCGCCGGTCTCTTCACCCATCGCACACATCTCCTGCAGCGTTCTCGGATAATTCTTGCAGTCGCGAATGCATTCTCCGAGCGGATGTCCTTCCTCAATCCTTGCGATCATGGATTCCGTTTCCTTCCGGAGGACCGAATTATTGAGCGTCTTCGCCGTAATGTCAATGGCCCGGTCTACGTTCAGTCCGGAACTCAGGAGCATGCTCATGGTATTTGCAAATTCTGCCGCGCCGCTCATGCGATGAATTTTCCCAAGGACAGGCATGTTCAGCTGCATTCTGCCCTGCGTCATGATTCCGTTGTCGGTCTTTACATACATCTTCCAGGCAAGGACCAGTGCCAGAATGGCTATCACCATGAAGATCCAGTATTTCGAGAAGAATTCCGAGGTACTGATCAGGACCTGCGTCATAATGGGAAGCTCTCCGCCAAGCTCCGCAAAGGTCTGCGTCAGCGTCGGAATGACCACAACCATGACAACAATCAGAACGACAATGGCAACGCAAACGACAAAGATCGGATACGACAGCGCCGACTTGATCTTCGATTGGGTCTTGTACTGCTTCTCATAGTACTGTGCCATTTCCTCAAAGGACCGCTCAATATTGCCCGATTCCTCGCCTGCGCGGATCGTCTCGATCAGAGTCGCCGGAAGCTGCGGGCCATTCCTTCGGATGCTGTTGGCAAGTCCTGCACCACCCGCAACATCCTCCGCTGTTTTCAGGAAAATTTTCCGAAGAAGCTTGTCCTCCGTCTGCCCGCCGATCATGTCCAGGCATCTGGCAATCGGGACACCTGCGCGAAGCGTGATGGCAATCTGGTTGCAGAGAATGGACAGGTTCTTCAGATTGACCCGGTTCCCGCCGATGTCGCGGGTCCAGAAGGAATCCCCCTTCTCACGAACCGGTGTCAGCGAGAGAATGACCGGGGCCGTTGTCCGGATCTGATCCGCCGCTCTGTACTGGTCCGAGGCCTGCACCACACCGCTGATCTGCATGCCTTCCTTTGTCAGTGCCTTGTACTTGAATGTTGACATAATCTCTTCCCGTTTCTGTAATTTATGCTGTGACTGGCTGTGCTGGCTTTTCTGATGACGCTGGTTGTTCTGACTGCTCTGGCCGCTCTGGCCGCTGGTTGCTCTGACTGCTCTGGCCGCTCTGGCCGCTGGAGCATCTTGAAATTTGCTTTTTGTTTTGCAGGGATGCTTTTCCAGCCACCAAAGCATCCTGGAACAGCAATTCCTCCATGCAGGGATGCATTTTCCGGGGAAAAGCATCCCTGCACAGACTTCCCTGCGATTAAGGATGATTTCTTCCGTGGAAATTCATCCCTCCACAGACTTTCCCGCAATTAGAGATGATTTCTTCCGTGGGAAAGCATCCCTGCACAGACTTTCCTGCGATTAGGGATGATTTCTTCCGTGGAAATTCATCCCTCCACAGACTTTTCTGCAAATTAAGATGATTTCCTCCGTGGAAATTCATCCCTGCACAGACTTCTCTGCAAATAGGGATGCTTCAGGCGTCATCAGCATCTGACCTGGCTAAAAAAAAGTCCCTCACTCCAAATATTCCAGCGTCTCCAAAGCCCCTGCTCTCGCAAAGATACTTTTCCCTCGCAGCGCGCCCTGAAGCTTCTCAGAATTTCAGCTTCTTCTGCACGTAATCCGGATCATGCGCCGCCTCAACAGCTGTCTGGATATCAATCTTACCGCCGACAACCATATCAATCAGGCAGTTGTCCATGGTGATGGAGCCCATCTCCGCGCCCGTCAGCATGCTCGATGCCATCTGAGGCGTCCGTCCCTCTCGAATCAAATTCCGGAGTGCATTGGTCACGATCATGCACTCGCAGGCCGCCACGCGTCCGCCGCCCGTGCGCTCCAGAAGCTGCTGGGACAGGACCGCCTGAAGCGTGGTCGACAGCTGCATCCGGATCTGCGGCTGCTTCTCCGCAGGGAAGGTGCCGACAATGCGGTCCACACTTTCCACCGCCGAGTTTGTATGAAGTGTTGCAAAAACAAGATGTCCCGTCTCTGCTGCCGTCATCGCCGTATCAATAGTCTCCGCATCCCTCATCTCACCGATCAGAATGATATCCGGATCCTCTCGAAGCGATGCGCGGAGGCCATCCGCATAGGACTCCGTATCGGTTCCGATCTCCCGCTGATTGATGATGCACTGATCCGGCTCATACACATACTCGATCGGATCCTCGAGCGTGATGATATGCTCGCTTCTCGTATGATTGATCTGGTTCAGAATCGCCGCAAGCGTGGTCGATTTTCCGGAGCCCGTCTCGCCGGTCACCAGAATAATTCCCCTCTGATAGCCCGGAAAAGCAGAGACCGCCTTAGGCAGCCCGAGCGTACTCAGCTCCGGAATCCGGTTACTCAGAATACGAAGTGCCGCGCTTACATGCCCCTGCTGCCGGAACAGATTGACACGGACACGCTCTCCCGCAAGCGTTCTTGCGAAATCGAGCTCACCGATCCTTACAATCTGCTCATAGGAATCTCCCGCAAGCTCTCTTGCAAGAGCTTCGCACTCCGCATCCGTCAATACCTCCGATCGGAGACTGACAAGCTTCCCGTCCACACGGACCTTCGGCGAAAGGCCGCAGATCAGATGTATGTCCGAGGCGCGCCTTCCGGCCGCCTCCGCTACCAGTTCTTCAATATGCATGGCAAAATCCTCTTTTACTTCCGCTGCTCATTCCTGCGCAAGGAGAATTTCGCGAAGGCGAATTCTCCTCTGCGCCGAGCAGAACACTGTTCTGCTCGAGCAATTCCCGGTTCCGGCTTCACTCATGCGCAAGGAGAAATCCGCGCAGGCGGTTTCTCCGCTGCGCCGAGCAGAACACCGTTCTGCTCGAGCAATGTTCTGCCATCATCAGATGGCAGAACTTGCGCTAGTCCGTAACCAATATCGTCCGTTCCACTTCCTCTACGGTTGTGATTCCTTCCTCTACAAGCTTTTCCGCGTTCTGCATCATGGTCACATAGCCGCTTGTCCTTGCCGCTGTTTCGCGGAAGGCCTGCTTGTCCGCATTGGAGGTGATCGCGCGGCGGAGCTCATCATTCATAAGAAGAATTTCAAAGGCACCGATTCGTCCGCGGTATCCCGTGTGGAAGCACTGATCGCAGCCCTTGCCGTGGTAAAACTTCTGGCCGGGAAGCATTTTGATCGGGCTGATTTCCAGAATCTTCTGATCCGGTACGTATTCCGACCTGCAGTGCGGGCAGACTCTCCGAAGAAGCCGCTGCGAAATAATGCCGCGAAGACCTGCCGAAATCAGGTAGGGCTCTACTCCCATGTCCTTCAGGCGGTCGATTGCCGTCACGGCATCCTCCGTATGAATGGTTGTAATCACCAGGTGACCGGTAATTGCCGCACGCATCGCGATCTGCGCGGTCTCGCCGTCACGGATTTCTCCGACGCAGATGATGTCCGGATCCTGACGCAAAATAGCACGGAGGCCGCTCGCAAAGGTGAGTCCTACCTTCTCATTGATCTGAACCTGCGTCGCGCCCGGGATGTTGTACTCCACCGGGTCCTCCAGGGTCACCAGATTCGTGCTTTCATTCAGCATCTCGCGAATCAGGGTGAACATCGTCGATGTTTTACCGGAGCCGGTAGGTCCCACGATCATGATGACGCCGCTTGTGTTCGCAAGGAGGCGGTCAACCTTGCTATTATCCTCCGCAAAAACCATGCCGATTCCCTGTCTGGTCAGCATCTTCTCGTCCTTGCCGAGGATACGGATTACGATTTTTTCGCCGAAAATCGTAGGCAGCGTGTTGACACGCATGTCCACATCCCGCCCCTTGACCTTCATATTGATACGGCCGTCCTGAGGAATTCTTCGCTCCACGATGTTCATGTGCGACATAACCTTGATACGGGAGATGACGGAGTCCTTGAGATCTGCCGGTATCGTCAGAACCTTATGCAGCCGCCCGTCAATTCGCATGCGGATCTGCATGTCACCTTCGGTCGGCTCAATATGAATATCCGAGCAGGATTCCACCATGGCGCGCTCGATGATGGAGTTCACAAGACGGATGGTCGGTCCCTCTTCTGCCGCATCCTGCTCGCTCTCCACCACCGCATCCTCGCGGATTCCGGCCTCGGCGCGCATCGCCGCCATGGCCTCTGCTGCATTCACGTTCTCATACAGAATGTTGATCGCATGCTTTACCGCAGCGCTGCTTGCGATCATCGGAACGATATTTTTCCGGCTCGTATTCCGCGCTCTTTCGATCGCCATGAAGTTCAGCGGATCCGACATCGCAATGAACAGATTGTCACGAACCACCTGAATCGGAACGATCTCATATTCCTGCGCAAGCGCCTTCGGAATGTAGCGCGACATGGACGGATCGATCGTTGTTTTCGTCAGATCAATGAAATCAATGCCGAGCTGATTTCGCAGTGCATCAATCAGCTCCTTCTCCGTGATGTAGCCGTATTCAATCAGCACCGCGCCCAGACGCTCATGTGTCTGCTTCTGTTGTGCCAGTGCCTCTTCCAGCTGCTCCTGCGTCAGCAGTCCATCTGAAATCAGAATGTCTCCCAGTCGTTTGCTCTTCATTGTTCTCCCTCGTCACAGCTTCCTGACGTTTTCCTGTTCTTCTCAGCTTCACGGAGCAGGAAAATGTATTGATGTAGTCTAGATATACCAGGCCGGAAGCTGCAGAATATTATCCTGCACCATCCCCGGCTGCGGACACATGCAGATCAATGCCCCCATTCCGCGCTTCTTATCCGGGATAGCGTCCAGCGCCTGAAACGCAGAGGTCATCTCCGCCTTTACGCGACTATTTTTCTTAATCTCGATCGGGTGCAGAATTCCGTTCTCTTCAATAATAAAATCAATCTCGCCTTCCTGTCCTGCCTTCCGGTCCTTGCCCCGGTAATAAGAGACAAAATACCGATAATCCAGTCCCCGGTTTGAATACGATTTCAAAATCTCTGAAATCACAAATGTCTCCCAGAAAGCCCCGCTCATTGCCCCATTCGCCAGCGTTTCCGGAGTCAGCCACCTTGTCAGATAAGCCGCAAGTCCTGTATCACGAAAATACAATTTCGGTGTGCGGATCGCCCTTTTCAGAACCGATGCCGTATACGGCTCCAGTATATAAATGATTCCGGACGCCTCCAGAATGGAAATCCATTTCTTCACGGTATCGGCATCTTTTCCGATCTCCTCGGCAATGTTGCTGTAATTCAGCATTTCTCCGGTCCGTGCTGCACAGGCAATCATAAACCGACGGAAGGTATCCAGATCCTGCACAGCAGAAAGCTCACGCACATCCCTTTCCAGATAGGTTTTTACATAGCTTGCAAAATAAATCTGCCAGTCCATTTCCGGATCCTGCAGCTGCGGATAGCCGCCGCGGTGAATGATCTCCCAGATATTCGCCGGAGCCTTTGCCGTTTCGGCCCGCTCTTTTACATATTCCAAGGTCGGCACAAAGGGCAGCGTACTCGGATCCCCCATAATCTCACGAAGGGAAAGTGGTGCCAGCTCAATGACAGAAACTCTCCCGGCAAGAGAATCGGAGGCAAGTTCCATCAGGCGAAACGGCTGCGACCCGGACAAAAGAAACTGTCCCTTTTCCTCGCTCCGGTCACAGGACATCTTGATATATCGGAAAAGCTCCGGCACCCGCTGCACCTCATCCATTGTAACCGGCGGTGCATTCAGAACCAAAAACATATCCGGATTTTCTCTCGCCTGATCCTCCAGAAACTGATCTTCAAACGTAATTGTCTTCCGCTTTGGAAAAAGCTCCTGCAGAAGCGTGAGTTTTCCCGTCTGACGAGCCCCGGTGATCAGAACCGCCTTGAACGACTTCGCCGAGGCTTCTATGACATCTTCCAGACTTCGTCTGATATATTTCATCACCTCATTCTCCCGCTTTGTCAACAAATTCCTATTTGGAATCAGACGGGATTTCCACCCATTTGCTGTTCTTCGAAATCGTACTGTTGGTGTCCACGTAAACGAAGTATTTCTTTTCGTCTTGCATATAAAACAGTTGGCCTTTCGAAGCGGTCTGCCCGTAAAGACTGTTCTTCGATTCTCCCGTTTTTACATTTTCCACATCGATATGAACCAAGTCTTCCTGAGTTTTTTCAGAAGGTGGTCCTTGTTTTAATTCTTTGGAGGCGGTTCCTCTCAGAATATAGTACTCGGTCCGGTTGTCGTTCTGATATTTGTACAATGTGTGTGGCTGTAAATATTGCTTTTCACTACTCTGCTGTGGATAGTCCGTTCCTTTCTCTGCAAAAAACTGTTTCGTACTATCTGCGGTAACGGTTCCCCCGCTTGCTTCTCCGGCATCTCCGCCTGTCGTTCCACCGGAATTTCCGTCCGAAGCAGCTCCGCCGTCAAAATGAAGAATGGACATCTCTCCTGCTGCATCATACTCCACCCAGGCAGTCCCTCCTTTGGAAGGTACCCCATCAGTTTTGCCGAAAATGCTCTGCAGATTATTTCCCATGTTCTCATCGTTCCATCTGCTGTTCTGCTGTTTCAGCGGGATCGCTCCATACAGCGTTTTCCCATTGACGTTCTGCCCGGTTGCGATAGCTTCTGTCATCACCTGTGCATACTGAGCGCGGATATTCGCAGCATCCGTTGCTTCCCGGCTTCTTTCAAGCTGTGATGTAAAAATCGGAATGCTGATTGCTACAAGTACTCCAATGATAGCCACCACAATCAAAAGCTCTGCCAGCGTAAATCCACTCTCGCTTTGTTTCTCTTTCATCCTCTTGCTACTCTCCTGCAGGATCGCCTTCCTCTCCTGTCGTCTCCGGCGATGTCTCCATCTCAGGATCGGATTCACTAGTCAAATCGCTCAACTCGGACATGTCGTCCTCCGTATTCTGAGCCGGCAAAGTTCCCGATGCGTCCGCTGTTTGATCCGTTGACGCGCCCTGATTCTCCGCTGTCATTCCATCTGTATCATCGCCGGTCGCTGCACTCGATGTGTCAGCCGCTGATGCATCCGAATCCGAATCCGTCTCCGTTGTTTCATTCGTAACATCGTTGGTCACCTGCTCTTCTCCGTCCAGAATGTTTCCATTCTCATCCATCCGGAGCGTTCCGTCCTTCGCCTTTTCGACGGTATCATCGTCCGGCACCCAGACCGCAGAAAGCGTCATATCTTCTGTCACGGTAATCACGGCATCCGGTGCAAAATGATACGACTTGGTTCCCATCTCCAGCTGGTATATCGCCTTCGGCACCTCCGTTTCTTCACTGTCTCCGGCACCGGCCGCTGCATTCTCCGTATTCTGCGCATCCGCATCCTCTGCCTCTGCGCTTCCATCCGACACCTTGGTGACCTTCGTCACGATATCCGAAACCGTGGTCGTTTTCTCCGATGCAGACAGCTCCGAAGGCGAAGTAATCAGCCATCCAAGAAGCTTCCAGCCCTTGCGGACCGGCACAAGCTCCGCCAGATCCAGAGTTTCCTCTTCTTCGCCCAGCTCCAGCTGGACTTCATGGCGATCCTCTTCCGGAATCGTGTCCAGCCCGTAAGCGTTTTCTGTTCCGGTTATCGCCGCTTCATCCGCATTTTCCGTGTTTCCATCGTCTGATGCTGCCATAACGGCTGCATCAGCTGACAGGGAACGCACCACATCCTCCGGGAAAACAGCCATACTACCTGCAGCCAGCGTAATCGTATGTGCCGCCGCAGAATTTCCGTCCGTCAGCTTCCAGTCACCGTAGTTCATGATCGTGGACCCACACGGGAAGGGATAATTCGTACTCTTCAGCTCTGCCTGATAAGCCGTTGTCTTGCCATCTTCCGCTGCATTACCCAGATCATCATTATATTTCTTCTGTAAATCTTCACCGGAAACATAAGTGATTTCCGACGAGCTTGCAGCAGGATAGGTTCCTGAATATCCATCGCCCGCAGAGAGCTTCATTGCATAACAATTCTCGTAGAAACCGCCAGAAGAGCTGCCTGTACTGCCAAACGGAACGTAGTTCATTCCATTCAGCTCCAGTTTCCACATCGCCGCATAGGAATTCCTGATCACAGCATTAGTGGATGAATCATTCGCTTTCTGATTGTTGACAACAAAGCCCGCCGCCTGGTTACCTGCTCCAGAGCCAGCCTGCTTGCAGGATTCTTCTCCCAAGCTATGTGACCGATAAATCGACCCGGTGTTCGTCAGCACAAAGCCCGAAAGCATCGTTTCCTGATTTTCTTCACAAGCGATCTTTGTATTCGCATAGCTTCCTGTAATGGTACCGGCATTTGTCAGCGCAAAGCCTGCCACATTCTTCCGTCCGCCAACCTGTCCGGTAACACTGCAGTTCTCAATCTCCGCGCCCTTTCCGTTGTTTCCAACAAAACCTGCCACTTCATTAACATCAGCGCTTCCGGAAGAACTGCCAATCTTCATATCAGAATAACTGCTGGTTCCATATACCTGACAATTTGAAATCTTTGCCTGTCCGCCACTATTGTTTCCCTGTGTATAAATGGAGTTCTCTCCTACAAATCCGTTTCCCCGAATATTGCAATCTGAAACAAAGCAATTCTTGATTGTTGCATTCCCAAAAACACTGATTTGTTTCTGACTATCGCTATTCTTAAACCAACCATTTTGATTTGCTTGCTGTCTCTGTTGAACAATCTCTTCTGGAACTTTTTGTTGATTTTCTTTGTTCCAACGCTCATTCAATAAATACACATACTCCGTACGTGTTTCCGGTACGTTATTGATAACTGTTGCCTGATTGTATTCCACAAACCCAGCATGACCAATGCCATTATCGCTCACGCAGTTCTGTACACATGAATCAGTAATACTCCCCCCTATATTTTTCCATACAATGCCTGCTCCCGATATTTTAGAATTTGTAATTATGCAATTCTGTATTGAGCCTATTTCCGCATTCGTGTCCTCTAAATAGTGAATCGTGATCTCATACCGATATGCATTTTTGTACTCATTTCCTAAATGCAGGTTTTCAACATATGTTCCCCATGCTCCCTCCTGAGGTTCATAGATTTCCTTCTTTAAGGCATCTTTCGAAGCATTTCCATTCTGGTAAACCAGACCTGCACTTCCGAGCTTAGAATTCTGAACGGTAATATCTGAAATACTTCCGTAGTTGTACTCTACAAATTCTTTCTGTCCGCCATGTGCAATATCTCCACTTGTTTCCGATGTAGTTGCCAACCCATCCAGTTTAGCCTGATCAATCACCAACGAACAGATTTTTCCAGTGGAAGCTATCTGTTTAGCAAAATCATACCTAAGTTCCTGTAGCATGACAGATCGGTTATCGTACTTTTTCCCGACATAGGTCCCATCTATTCGGGCAAAGCTAATATTTGCTCCACCTACATTGATGTCGAGATCCTGGCGAATCTTCAGATGGTTCTCATAGCTCTCACTTGATGTACTTAAATAGCTATAGCGCCTGATTTTCTGGTCAAACTCTTTCTTCAGAGTTTTGGCATCTGCAACATTTTCTTTTTTATTCCAAATACCTGCATCCCAATCAGACAATGCCTGAAGTTGACGAAGAGAACGAATCCGATAATCGTAATCGGGATCTTCATCCTTCGTTGTGACAAAAGATATTTCACTTCTATTCGATATTCCCTGCGACACCACATTTGGTTTCTTCACTGTGTCCGCAAAAAACGGCTGGAATGAAAATTTTGCCATTGGAATCGCTCCTTTAGTCGAATAAACAGAGATTCCGATTCCTTCACTCTCCTGTGTCAATGTCCTCCATGCGGCAAAATTCTTCGTAGCATCTGCATAGTTCAAATACTGTTCTGGCTGGAAGATATAGATCTTATCTGTATTCTTTTTCTTCAAACCCTGCAAATTCTCCAGAGCTTTTAAAAGCTCTGTATCAGAAGACGCAACAGGTTTGAAAACCTGCGTATTTGCATTATTAACCGGAGATGAAACAATCCCACCGTTGTCTGCGCGTCCGAAGGTGCTCCAGGAACTGTTAGTTCCAGCGATCAAAATATAGCCATCGTCTTCAGCTCTCTGATCTGCCGCAACCACCAAACCGTGTTGCACGTTATCCCCGGAAGTTGCTAATTCTGTGTAGGACTCCCCATCTTCCGTAGCATACCCATGGAAATAGTATTCTCCATTCACCTTCTCATAGTAAAGCAAAGTGTATCTGTCCGGTTCCTCATGAGACCAGTCGCCATATGCGGTCATTCCAGCAGGCATCGGGTAAGGGTAAATTTTGTGGTCATTATCATCATTCATGTACCGATAATAGCCAACTGTCGTCTCTGCCTGATCATTCTGACCTTCCAGGTTCAAATCACAAAGCTGCTGATAGGTCAATCCACTTGCATGAGTGGAATAATCAACAAGTTCTTCATTCTCCACAGAAAGTACATAATCTGTCAGGTAATAATTGTTCTGGATGGTTTGGCTGCTGCTTTTTATTTCATAGAACGGATACCATTCGTCTGCATGTACATTCCAAAAAGCCTCATAGCATCCATTTACCGCACCATCATGGATCTGTCTTACAAAGCCACTTGCCTTTTTTGCATTTTTAATTACACCCAGCGCATGACAATTCGTGAGCTTGGTACTGGTATTAAATATTTCTGATGCAAATCCTCCAACATTTCCACCAGCATCAATCAGCACATTCGCATAACAGTTTTCTACCGTCAGATCAGATTGGGCCTTCCCAATAAATCCCGATACATCAGCAGCTCCATAAACTGTTCCTGCGACATAGCAACTCTGAATTATCTGATTTCCTACTGTTTGCTCCTGCACAAATCCAGCTACCGGATCTATACTCCTTGTTTCTCCCGGTGCAATTCCAATTGAAACATAATCATAAGTTCCATTAGAATTTCCATACGGTCGATAATTTGAAACTGTGTCCTTAGAATATAAAAATGGATCCGCATATATGCCACAATTTGTTATAGATCCTCCATTTGATTGAATAAAACCATTCTTCCATATGATTGCATTAACAATTGTGCAGTTATTAACTTTTGCCTGATTGGTTGAACTATTGATAAATCCGTTTCCATAAATATCTGCGTTAATGATATGGCAGTCTTCTATAGTACCATCTGATAACAACTCCACGAATCCAGCACTTGTCGCCTGATCGTAATTTTCTCCCTTGGCAAAGCAAGCATCTGTAATGGTAATCGTATGAACTTTCGCAGCCCCCAACTCGATTTTTTGAATGAAATACGGTGCCTTTATATCTGTAATCTGTAAATCACAAAGCTCTCCATACACCGTAGTAACCAATTCCGCACGAAGTCCGTCGAGAACATAAAAATCCTTATCATTCTCCGCATTCGGGCGCAACTTACTTCTGTATGTTGCATTCGCCCACCCAATTTGTTTCAGTGTCGGCGATTGATATGCTCCATCTGTTGCAGGTTGTCCATTTTGAGTAAATGTTACTTTTAAATGATTAAATGTGATATCCAGTTGTTGTTCAATCACTCGACTCACATTGGACTGTACCAAATATCCTGTATTCGGAAGTGCATTCTCGAATGCAAAAAAGTATTGCATCTGATCCGCACTTCGGATCACTGCCTGCGGTTCACCTTCTCCCGAAGACTTTGAAACCGACTGCAGTTTCCCCAACTCTGCCGCCTTCAATGCATCTGCAAAAAAGGGAGCATAGGTAAATGCCACTTTCGATTTCTTCCAGTTGTTATATTGGTCTTTTTCACGAATCGCAAGCAAGCCTCCAAACTGGTCTGCGCCCTTCGGTGTAAATAACCAGGTTTTATCTCTGTATTGATCAACAGAAAGGCTTACATTATAAGCAGAATAGCCTGCAAAAAGCTTTTTTGTTTGCGCATCCAGCGATTCCAGCGGATAACTCGAGAGTGATGTTACCTTCTCACTGATCTGCCCCCATTCATCTATATTTCCAGTATTCGCGGCAATGCAAACATAGTCATTTTTCTCCTGTTCCTTTCTTACCAGAAGAAGATAACCACTTTCTGACACATACTTTTCTTTATCCGTCACAAAGGCAGCCTTACTATGAACCTCTCTGTAGGTAGCTGTCTCCGCTGTTTCCCCGCTCTCCAACATATATCCATGGTAATAGAAGGTCGGATCCAGTTTGTTTGTCGTTCCGTCCCAGATTCGCTCATAGTAAATCAGGCCATAGGCTCCTTCCGCAGAAGCTTCCTCCTTCGGAATTTCCCAATCGCCGATCTGAGCGAATCTGTTCGTGTCATCTTCCGCATTCTGTTTCCGCATGCCGGTATCCGGATCGCAGACAGGCCGTGCAATCGCCGTGGTTACGGTCTTGAAGGGATACTTGGTTGCAGCAAGCGCGGTGTCGAAATAATAGGACTTCTGAACGGTATCTACTCCCTTCTTCAGTGCGCAGTTATCGTCATAGTAATCTGCACCCGCAAGGACGTTCTCCGCAATGGTAATGTCAGAGGTTCTGCCGCCCAACGTGCCAACAGCATCGGAGGGAATTCCATTCATTCCCTTCAGATAATAGTTTCCCGATCCGCTAATGCCTCCTAGCTTTCCTGCATAGATCCCATAGTTCGGGGTAGAGGTTCCCGCTGTGCTGCCCGAAGTGCTTCCTGTTGTGCCACCGGTGGCAGTTCCGACAGAGGTTCCGTTCTGTGCCCCGTTTGCGTAGACGCGTCCCGTGCAATAGGTGTTGTTTGCAGTGAACGTAGTTGTCCCGGCATCGCCGACAAGGCCGCCTGCCGCTGCTCCCGTGGATCCTGAAGAATAGGGGATCGCAACGGAGCTTGTGGAATAGGAGTTCTCGATTTTCAAACTTCCTGTAGTTCCGTTAAATTTCCCGAGAAGACCACCTGCCGCGCCGCTTCCGGAGGCAAGATATACGTTATAGCGTCCCTGACCTTCCTCTGCATTCACGTAGCGTGCCTGCTTAGCGGAAGCATCCGACTTCTCTTCATCCGGATCGGACGCATTGGTCGTGCGGCCGCCGGAATAGCTGCTTGTGATCGTTACATTTCCGGAGGCACTGCCAATAAGGCCGCCAGCTCCATCTGTGCTGCTGGAGCCGCCGACATTTCCTCCATTTCCTTCTGATCTGATATACAGCGAGACTGCGCTGCTCATAATTGTGGTGTTCGAAGCCTTGGTGTCTCCGATCAGGCCGCCCGCTGAGCTGCCAGCCTTCACCTGGTCTGCCGTTCCTGACCCCGAAACCGCAGCCTCTGTGATTGTAAGCTTCGTTACAGAAGAAGACGCAGCGCCAAGGAGGCCTCCTGCTGTCCCATTCTCAGCAGTTACGCGGATCCCATATGGCTTTTCCGTTCCATTGGCCTCCTGCCCTGCTTCTCCGCAGTCCCGTTTGTTTTCCTTTGTCGTAAGGATATTGATCTTATTCAGGGACAGCTCGCCCGCCGACACATTTCCGACTGCGCCGCCTGCCGCTGTTTTGCCGGTAACATCCAGAGAATTAGCTGAAAGGCTGATCTCCTCCAGCCCGGCCTTCTGACCACCGGAAATAACGCCGGCAAGCCCTCCGGCCGCGCCGCCTTTCGTCTCCATCTCCATGCGGCTTGCCGTGAAATCAAGCTGCTTCACAAGAGCATTTTCTCCGCCGGAAATCCTTCCGATGAGACCGCCGGAAGCCTGTGAGTCCTCCTGACCCTTGTCCGACTTCAGGGAAAGCGTTCCCTCAATGCAGACATAGCTTTTCCTGTCTTTCTCTGTCTGATTGCTGTTGTCCAGTTTCACGGCTCCGCTCTTGATTTCGCCAAGAAGGACAGCGGTGGTCTCCCCCTCTATGCCAAGATGTGCCTTAACCTTCTTTCCATCGGGAGATGCAGCCTTTACCATGGTGCAAAGAGATACGTTGGAAATCTCAAGACTTCCGGCTGCGCTGCCTGCCTGCTTCGCATCCACACTGCCGATCAGGGCTGAGGCAATTCCTTTTTCCGCGTAAACACGGCATCCCTGCATTCCTGCTGCCACATTCGAGCCTGCAGGAAGCGTTACACTCTGATTGGCTCCGCCCTCGTACCAGCGGACTGCGATGTTCTCAATGCTGCCGCTTTTTGCCTTCGCAAGCAAAACAGCCGCCGCCGGAGTCTCCTCCGATCCGATTCCATCTGCTTTTTCTCCTGTCACCACGGAGGAAACGTCCGCAATCAGGAAATCGGAAACAGTAAGTCCATCCGCCGCTTCGTTGATCAGAGCCGCATTCTGCTTGCCTTCAAAGCGGAAGGCCGCCAGGATATGATTGTTCCCTTCAAAGGACTTGATCGCAGTATTGGTGATGCCATAGCAGGAGCCCTTTGTAATCAGATTCTCCCCTTCTCCTGCCGGAGTCGGTGCAGAATTCCCGGAAGAGTTGGCTGCGTTCTCCGTTCCGGAAGCAGAATAAGGATATACCTGAAGATTCTCTTTGGTTATGGAGGCAGCATCCTTGGCACCGCCTGCGTTGTATCCGTACTCGCTCTTCATTCCGGTTGCAGAAACAATTGCCGGGATGAAGGCTGTCACCTTTTCATTCGCAGCCTCTCCCTTCTCTGCCTCTGCATCCTCATCCCAGAACAGATTGCGCACAACGGACACCGTGTCCACGGTCGTATCCTTTACGATCTGCTTTCCTGCAACTGCAAAGTCAACGCCGGAAACCTCCGAAGACAGATTCTCCAGGTGTCTTGGATTGGACACCGTAACCATGGTCTTCGAAGCTGGGATGCCGGAGAGATTCTTTTCTGTTTTCACCGAATTGAACAGGCTGTTCACGGTGACCGTCTGGGATACATCCTCACCGGCTTTGTCACTGGTAAGCGTGACCGTGATCCGGATGTCCTCGCCGGGAATAAACTCCGGGAAGAGGTCCGCAAAATGACCATCCTTCCGGACAATGCTGTCCAGAACGATGGCATAGTATTCCGCTTTGACCGCCTTTGTCTGCTGCGCAGAGGCTCCGGAAGACGGGATGACGACATCAAGGGGCTCCGCGCTTTCTTCCGCAAGCACCGCGCTGCTGAATGCATCCGTCTGAGAGGAAGAGCTCGAAGGATCCACTTCCTTTACCGCCTTTTCCCCGCTGGTCACGCCCTCAAACGTAAGCTTCAGCTTCGTCTTGAAGTTCGGCGCTCCCGTCTTGGAGGAAACAGGCCGGTAATAGTTCTTGTCCACGACATACAGAACCAGCGATTCTGCGTTGCGCACGGCAACCGAGGGAGCATACAGATCTCCCGGGCTGTTCAGCTCTCCCAACGCGCCGCCGTAATAGCCGATAATGGTGCGCTTTCCATCCACCTTATAATCTCTTCTTGCATCCGGGTCCGTGCGGCTGAGGCTGACCGCCGTCGCGTCATCTGCCGTAATTGGATGATCGGAATCGGTGTAAAATACGCCGAACACCGTTCCGCTCGCCGCATCATATTCGACATAAAAATGATGTCCGCGAAGCGTCTCATCGATGGAACCCTCCGGGAGGATAAGCGCCTCGGCTCCATTCTTTACCGCCTCTGCACTTTCCGTTGTAAAATAATAAAATTTCCGGCTTTCTGCATCTGCATCGGATGCCCTGTTATAATCCGAAGGATCGTAGGACATCGCCGTTCCGCGGCTTCCGTCCTGCCCTTCGGCTGCTGTTTTCTCCAGAAAGCTGCTCCACTGCCCGCTGGCCCTTGCCGCTGTCAGATGATTCTGCGCCGCAATGAAGATTTCCTGCGCGGTTTCGTCCATTTCCATGCGCTTTAAATTCCGCTGGTGAGCAATCACCGCAACGAAGCCAAATCCGCACAGGATCACAATAATTGCCACCGTGATCAGCATTTCCGCCATCGTAAATCCATTGCTGTTCTTGTGATATCTTCTCATCTGACACTCCATGATGTGAATTTCAGTTTGTTATGTACGCAGACGGTAGCTTCCTCCACCACCTGATCGTCTTTTTTTATCTGGATCTTTAACGTAAAATAGCCGCCGTCCCCTTTCGACTGCGGCTTTGTCACAGAAAGTGACTCGATATAGGCATACAGACCCCGTGTCTGTACTTTGTCCGGCAAAAGAGGGATCGATCCCCCCTCATTGTCCTTCGGTACAACCTGGATTCCCTTCTGAGCCTCCGTACCGGTATTTCCGCCAGAGGCTCCGGTCCCAGAAACTCCACTTCCGGAGGTTCCATTCCCAGAGGCTCCGTTCCCGTAACTTCCGTTTCGGTACTGCATCCGGTAGCCGCGGCTCTCGGCATAGAAAAAAGCATTCGATCCAACCGGGGTTGTTCCATCCTGAATCAGGGCTGCTTCCGTCTGGCTGCTTCCCGAAGACTGCAGCGCATCGCAAGAGCTCACCGAGGACAAGTCCTCCGTAACCGCACTGACAGTCGTTGCAAGGAGCGTCTGTGCATCTGCGCGCAGGCTGATTCTCTGGTAGACATTCTTCGCTGCAACAATGCCGCCCGCCATTGCCATCGTGATGAGTCCGATCAGAACAACCGTCATCAAGGTTTCCGACAGGGTGAAGCCCTCTTCGCTATGAATTTTGTCCCGCAGTCTGCGGTGTATTCGTTGTCTCTGCATTGCCTTATCCTGCTGCGCCTGAGTTGTTATTCTGCTTCCGAATTGTTGCCCTGCTCCTGGATTGTTATCCTGCCTTATACCGATAGGTGATCCTCACATTCCTGTCACCGGATTTCAGGATGGTCGCAGTCACCGGTTCGGATGCTATGATACCGGTCCCGCTCATATGTAAGGTTCCTTCAACCGGCACCGGCGTCGCAATACTGCTCTCTCCATCCGGATCATTTTTCGGAATGGAAGATGACCCTCCGGATTCCAGATAATTTCTCTGATCCAGGTAGACGTTATAGGCCTTTTCTGATTTCTCAACAATCCGGGTTGCCGCTGTCGTCATGCCAGCCAGCATCAGTGCCGCAAGCGCGACAATCAGCATCGCCGCAAGAGCTTCACCAATGGACTCGCCCCGCTCACTCCGCAATTTCTCCAACATTGATTTCTATCCTTCCGTCAGCCACTCTATTTTGCAGGTAATCTGCCTCTGATTATGGGCAGTACCAGTCCCAATGCTGCCAGGCGTTCCGGCTGCAGTATTTTCCGGAAGCACGGATTCATAATCCACCGTGATCTGCGGATAGAGCAGAAAGCTGTCTGTCATTACATAAGCATTTGCTGTACCTGCAGAAGAAGTTCCTTCTCCGCTCTGTGCAGAGGCCGCGGCCTGCAGCTCTACCAGAATGGAGAAATCCGGCCTCATGGTAAAGGTCGCGGTGACCGGGACAAAGCCTGCTACTTCTCCCAATGCTGTTGTCAGCTTGTCAAAGGTTACCGTTTTCTGTTGTGCCTTCACCGTTCCTGACGGTGTCCAGCCGACAGCCTTTTTCCCCACGCCCTTGTCGCCGGAATTATCCCCGGAAACAGAGGATTGCGTACTGTTCTCATTCCAGGTGGTTTTTACTTCGGACCAGTACTGTGTGTACAGGTTTTCCGCCATCTGAAGCTTCATCTGATTCAGGGAAGTGATCTGCGTGGTCTCCAGATTCGGGATTTTTGTCGGACTGACCGAGTCGACATCACTGACATTCTCGTAGTAGCTCCGCCTCATCGGATCGGTTTCGGAATCCTCTGGATCTGACAGCATCGTCTCTTCGATCAGACTCCTCGCCGATTCCAGCGCGTAACGTTGGTTGTCGGCAGAGGTAATGCCGCTCATCCGTCCCGCCGAGCTCATGGCGGCTGCAATGATGATCGAGCCAACCACAGCGCACACAATGAAGAAGAGCAGAGCCGCCGCAAGGGATGCTCCGCTTTCTGACCTGATCTTATTCCTGATCTTCTCTTTGCTCTTCCTGTTCACTGCTTCCGCGCCTTCTGTTTTCTTATCCGTTTCCGTTGTCGGCGTCTTCCTGGTTCGTTTCTGCCGTGATCGGTTTTCTTATCCGTTGTCAGCATCCAGGAAATTGATTCCATCCTGCGATTCTGCGCCATATAACGTTTCGAAGAAAGTAACGGTGAAGCTCACCTGTACCGGTCCGTTCGCAAGGTTGCTGTCCTCGTCCCGGCTGTTTCCGGAGGGATTCATCGAAATGTCACCGATCAGGCATCGGTACTCGCAATGATACAGATCGTTCAGCATCTGTCTTGCTTTCTCATAGCTTGCTGCCGAAAAGGTTGCGGATACCTCCCGCCGAACCGTGGTATCCCCTTCTACCGCCTGAGGTGCCGCAAAATTAAAATCAAAGGTCTCCGCCTCTGCGAAGATGTTGTTAAGCGCAATGATTTCCTGCTTCTGGTTGTTGTAGGTCGCAACCATTCCGGTTGCGGCATTTTTCCCGGATTCGATTTCCTGCTCCATGCTCTTCATGGATGCCAGTTTTGCCTGATAAATCGTAAGCTGCGTCTCCAGCAGGCTTGTGTCATACCGGCTTCTTGCCTCGATCACGCCCTTGTACACAAACTGAAAATAAAACAGCCCGATCAGCGCCGCGGTCAGGATGAGGAGAATAATTTCCTCGGATTTTTTCAGATTTCTCATTCCTCATTTCCCTCCACATTTGTCTGCGCCAGATCCGATGCCGCTCCCTGTGCCACATTCTCCATTGCCTGCGTAAGCGGATTCACAGAGTTCTCACCGGCTGCCTCCGCAGAAGGCTCCGCCCCCTCCGGCGACTTGAAATAGATGGTCAGTGTGGAAATGACCTTCTCCGGCTTGCCGCTCTCCGCATTCTGATTCAGGTTCTGATCCTTGGTGGCAGCAGTGGAAACAAAGGCATAGGTCACGATGTCACTTGCCTCCAGATCCTGCACGACCTCTGAGACGCTGGCAAGCTTGGCAGAATTAATGGTCAGCGTGGCCACATTTTCGGAAAGGCTGAAGTTAAGAAGTGCTCCCTTTTTCAGGAGTTCGTCCTCGATCAGATCCAGCATTGCCATCCGGTCCTGCATGGCAAGCTCATCAGCACTCAGATATCCGTTTCCATAGTGTGAATACTCGACGCGAAGATCCTCGTAATTCTCCACAGACGCCTCTGCCTCTGCGACCTGCTGCTCCATCTGGTGATAATTGCTCTCCAGACGGCTCATCTCATCAAGCTTTCCCTGCACGCAAAATTTGCTGAACAGCGCAACTCCCACCATAAATACAGCGAAAATTGCGATCTCCGCCACATTTTTCCCGGTATGCTTCTCTTCGATAAATAGATTAATGGAATTCTTTACGGGAACCTTCGCGGGCGCGCTTGCCTTCCCTGCTTTCGTTTGTGTCTTCTTACCCATGTCTGTTGTCCTTCATGTGGGATCTGTCCGTTCCGGATACCCAGGTCTGCTCTGAACTGCATCACCGGCAAGGTACCATCCGTTCGTTCGGACATTTTATTCCAGAACCGCTCCGTACCCCTGCAACATCATCAGAAGCTCATTCCCTGTCCCTGCAGTTCCCGATGACTCCTCCAGAAGATCGGTCAGCGGGCGAATCGGAAGCTCCGTCATCGATTGAATCCTCTCCAGGAATGCAGAATCCACCTCACGGCCATAGTAATAAATGGCATCAATGGTATTGCGCGGATTGTTGTAATTGTAGAAATTCATGACTCGCATTACTTCCGTTGCGACCGACTGCAGAAGATCCGAAACCTGCTCCTGTTCCAGGACATGATTCTGGTTCTGATCAAGCATAAGCTGAGCGATGTGAATATCTACGCCTTCATTCTGGGCAATGACTTCGCAGATCTGCTTCTCGGTGATTCCTAGATTTCTGGTAATCTCATAGGCTCCGTTGGAAAAGAAATGCAGACGATCCCTGCTATATTCCAGACTGAGAACCGCATAATCCTTCCGCTTCTCTTCCGTAGCTGCTATGGATCCGGAGGGTGCTGCGTTTAAGGGAGCCATTCCGTTTGCGGGGGCAGCTGCATTCCCGGGAGTCATTTCGTTTGCGGAGGCAGCTGCATTCCCGGGAGTCATTCCGTTTGCGGAGGCTGCTGCATTCCCGGGAGTCATTCCGTTTGCAGAGGCAGCTGCATTCCCGGGAGTCGCGCCTACAGCATCGGCAGGCTGCATCCCGTTTGCTCTCGCTTCTTCTGCTGCTCTGGCGGAAAGCTCCTCCACAGAGAGACCGTTTCGCTTCCGATCCCTGAGATGTTGTTTCTTCTCTCTGGCTTCGCTCCGATTCTCCCTCTTCTCCTCTTCGCTCCGGCTTTTCTCCTGTGCTGCCAGGCGTTTCCGGTAGGCAGCAGGATTTTCCGAAGGAAGCACAATCTCCTGGATCGCCAGAACATCCGGCACAAGCTTGCAGAGACGAAGCCCTGCCCGCTTGCACATTTCTTTATACTGTTCCACCTGGCGCTTCGAGAGAGCCGCAATCAGAAGCTCCATGCTCTTCTCATCCACGGAAAGCACCGAATAATCGAAAACATACTGATCCGTATCATCCTGCAGATAGTCATGAAATTCATACGGAAGATTGATCTGCAGCTGTGCCGCCGTCATCTTCGGAAGCTTCACCCGGCGAATATAGTATGTCTCTGACGGAAGCGCAAAAGCGACATCCTTCACGCGGATTTTATTCCTGCGCACCGTGTCGCGAAGATAATCCGAAAGCGCATGAAAGGCCGCAATTCTCCCGCCCATCACTATGTTGTCCGGCATAACCTCAAGACAGGTTTTCAGCACCTTGCCGTCCTTCATGACAACCAGCTTCAAAAAGCGGTCTTCTATATCGATTCCCAGGTATTTTTTGCCCATATCTGACAGGATCCTCAGCGTATTCGTTCCGCAACTCAAATTTCAAAGAACACTTGATAAAAGTTAATCCAAAATATTTTATCATAAATACCGTTCAAATTAAGTTACTGTTCGCCACTTATATCATGTTTTTCGAATTCCTGAAGTGAAAAAATAACTTCCACTCCATGGGGAGCAAAGTGGAAATTACTC
>ERZ1026880.163-NODE-163-length-38702-cov-12.470515_pt1 | contig 38702 bp, 28 predicted proteins | sample MGYA00380170_ERZ1026880 | MGnify/ENA primary metagenome ERZ1026880 (study PRJEB33269, sample SAMEA4719806) | human gut metagenome | biome: human-associated habitat; feature: organic feature; material: feces | place: Cameroon | collected 2013-10 ...
ATTACGAGGACATCATCGACCGCTTCGAAGGCAACGAATCGCTGTACCTGAAACTGGCCGAACTGTTCCTCGACGACCCCCACATGCCCAACGTTAGAAGGGCGTTTGCCGCAGGCGACCTGGCAACCGCAGAGGCGGAGGCCCACGCCCTCAAAGGCGTAGCCGGCAACCTCTCGCTCACCAGCGTGCACAAGCTGGCGAAAAGCATGAACGATGCCCTCAGGGAAGGCAACGAAGCCACAGCAACCAAGCTGCTGCCCGAATTGGACGAGGCATACGAGAAGGCAGTAGGAGCCCTGCGAGAGGTTTTGGGGAGGTAGGAAGCGGAAACCCACGCGCGAAGCGCCAACACTTGCACAGCAGGTGCGGCGGCGCATCAGCCGGCAGGGAGCGAAGGCCCGTACGCAAAGCGCCAGGTCCCAACCCCAGCCCCAAAAGCGAACCCCAGCAACAGCGAAGCGCAGTGCGGCATATGCCAGCACTGCGCTTCGTTTCCTCTATCTGATGACCTTAGGCAGCCGCAACGTTCGGCGATGCCACGATCGTTTCAGGGTCGCCACCCGCTTCGACCGTCGAGATGATCTTGGCCCACGTGGCCTCATCGCGATCCGCAAGCCACAGGTTGATATCAGGATCGATATCGCCCTGGTACGGGCCCGTGCCGGAGACGAACGTGATCTTGTCTGCATTCTGGGCGAACGCCTTCACCGTCTCAATCAGGTTGGCCGTAGCCCAATCGGTGTCGCAGTTGTCGATGAGCGCCTGCACGTGCAGCGCCGCATTCAGCGGATCAGCGGCAACTTGCTCGATGCCGACCTGCACCAGCTGCCTATCCTGAATCTGGCGGCAGGCGTCCAAGTCGTTCGCATACTGCTTACGGGAACGAGCCAGCACAAGCGCCTCAGGGCCGTTCAGCTCCTGCGTGCCGGCGTTCAGGGCGATCTTGTCGCCGGAGACGATATCAACCAGCTGCATGTTGATGGGCACGTTAGCCGTCACGCCGCCAAGCTGATCGACGAATTTCTCGAACTGCACGAAGTCCATATCCATGTAGTACTTCGGGGTGACGCCGGTGAGCTTGGCAACTTCCTTCTCAAGCTCTTTGACGCCGCCGACGTGATACACCTCGTTGAGCTTCATCTTCTGGCCGTTGTACTCGGTGCACGTATCGCGCGGAACCGAAATCAGGGACACCTTATAAGTTTTCGGGTCCACGCGCACCAGCATCAGCACGTCGCTGCGACCGGTGCCGTCGGAGTACTCCGGCTTCGTGATCTCGACCGTGCCCGTACGCGAGTCGTTGCCGACCACCATAACGTAGAACGGCTCGGTTTCAGCCTTCGCAGTCTGCACGCTGTCGGAAACCTCAAGGGTCTCATCCTGGTGAGCAGGCTCGCTGGCCTTCTTTTGGCAGCCGGCCAACATGCACAGCGCAAGCACGCAGCACGAGGCGACCGCCAAAATCCTCTTCCCTACCTTCATTTCCCTTCCTTTCTGACCATAACCCCTTACGGGATAATAGCCGTTGAATCCACGTCAATGCCCTTGGGGTTCCCTCCCCCATCGACTACGCTCATGATAGCGCTCCAGCCCTCGGGATTCTCGTAACACAGCCACAAACCGCCGGCTTCTTCGTTGAAATCGCCTTTTGAGGGGCCGGAAACGCTGTATACCGTCATGCCGCCCGAGCCATCCGAGAACGCCAGCGCTAGCGAAACGATATCCGAGGTGCGCATGTCGGTCCCCACGAACCCGGCCACGTTCAGGATGGTGTTCGGCATCTGGTAAACGGGTTCGCTCAGCACCTTGTTCATAATGGCAAGGGCAAGTTGACGAACATTATCCTGACGATGCTTATCCTGATCGACCTTGTACTCATGACGCGCGCGGGCGAACAGCTGCGCCTGCTGGCCGTTAAGCACCTGCGTGCCCGGCTCAAGCGTCACCGTCTCCCCCGTCAAAGCGTCTTTGTACGAAAGCTTGATGTCGACGTTCACCTCGACGCCGCCGAGCTTGTCCACGATGTCTTGCAGCTCGGAGAAATGCACCTCCGCGTAATGGGAGATGTTGACGCCCGTCAGCTGCGACACCGCTTTAATGGATTCAGGCGCGCCGCCGATGTTGTACGCCTCGTTGATCTTCGCCAGCTGCCCGTCCGACGTTCGGTACGGGGTATCGCGCGGCACCGTGACCATGGTGATCTGCTTGTTGGAAGCATCCACGCGCATAAGGATCATCACGTCGGAACGCTGGTTGTCGCCGGATTCCGCGGCTTTATCGGAAGTGCCCGACCCCTCACGCGAATCGGAGCCCAAAACCAGCACGTAAAACGGCTGCCCGTTCTCGACCGGAGTCAGGGCGCTGCTCACCGCATTATCTTGTTCCGCGCCCATGGAAAGCGCGTTGTTGAGCTGATGAGAGAACCACAGAGCATAGCCGCCAGCAGAGAACACGCAGACAAGGATAACGGCAAGGACGGACAAGCCGACGCGCTTAAGCAAGCGGCTTCGACGCCTTTTGCGAGCAAGCTCGATATATGCTGCCCGGGAATTCCAATGCGACGGGGCGGGCAGCTGTGCATTGCCCGCAGCCCCTCGAGCACCGACGTGGGCACCCTGCGCCGAAGCGCCGTGAGAATGCTGCGCAACGTGGGCCCCAGAAGCGGAACGAGCAGGCGCGCCGCCAGTGCGAGCAGGCCCCTTCGGCACATGGATGCCACGGCGTGCAGACATATCGGGCGTACCAGCCGCGCGCTGCGGCGCTTGCGCCCGCATATGGCGAGGCTTCGACATATGCCCTTGTCGAGGTTGCTGCTCCCAACTACCCATGACGTGAAAGACCCTTTCCGAATTGGCTAAAACCCTTGAATCATATCATCGTTGGCACATGCAAACGACAATGAGAACGCATCAGCCAGAAAGCGAGCATAACCGGGAAAGGGATTCCGACCTTACGCGATCTGGTACAAACGCATGTCTCCCTCGCTCAGCACCAGCGTGAACCCCGGTGTGTCTTGAGCAATGGACTCGATTCCGACCCAGTCCTCTTCCTTGTATCGCAGCTTCACAACCGTGCGGTCATCGCACGATTTGTCATCCAGGAGCATCACGTAGCGCGCTCCCGTCTCCTCAACAGCGTCACGGACCTCATCAGACGCCGCATAATCGCACAGCTTCGTGCGAAGCACGGTGGCATACGGCTCGGACCCCGAAGGCCCCGCCGTAGCCGAACGACGGAACAGCGTATTCAACCCCTCAACGCCATAGCTCCAACAGCTACCGTCACTAGGAACATTGACCACGCAATCGCGTCCAGCAATGGACATGACGCGCTTAACGAATGCGTCCTCCTCGGAAGTCAGCCCCTTCTCCCACGAATAGCGAGAGCTCACTTCGGCATGTATTTTCATAAGGCCAGGTCGAACATCGGTTTTACCAAACGCAAAACGCACAGGCGCAAACTGGCAAACCGCCAGCAACACCACCAGAACCATAGCCACCACGTGAGAGCAGTTTGCCCCCCTGGCGTCCAAGACGCATTTTCCCAAGCAAGCTCGCGCCGAGCTTCACGAACCACGCGAAACCAAGTGCAGCAAGCGGAATGGCAAACAAGGCAGTCATGGCACCGGTGCGGTAATAGTCGGTATACCAGAAGCCTGTCAGCAGCTGCTTCACAAAGCCATCGGTCGCAACATCGATCACATAGAACGAAAAGGCGGCAATATACGACACGGAAAGCCATCGCAAGCGCCTGTCCTTAAGCGTTTTCGCAACCCCAAGCAAAACAAGAACGGTCAGGAATGGCTGCACTCCCTCGCGATTGGTGAACATGAACAGCAAGCCCGTAACAATGGCCTTGGGGATACTTAACGTTGACTTCCATGAATAGGTGACCACACCCTGCAACGGCGGCGCAACGAACAACAAGACCCATGCGGCACATGCGATAAAGCACAATATGATGGCAGTACGCTTGCCCGACCAACAGCCGTCGGACTGTTTGCCCCACAGATATGAGACAGCAAATGCTGCCGACCATATCCCCAACGTAAAGGCGCCATTCGGTTGAGCGAGCGCTATGGAAATCAAGCTGAAAGCATAAGCGATAGCGAAACCGCTTCTCGATGAACCAGAAGCGTTTAGGCCACTAATCAGCAATCCTAGTGCTCCGGGAATCAGGGCAAACGACAACAAATTGGAAAGCAATTGACCGAACACAACGAAACCCCAGGGGTATCCGCAAAACGCCACAGAGAACAAGGATCCCGCATAAAGAGCAAGCTTGTTGTCCGGAAACAGCTGACGCAATAGAAACAGCAGACCAACGGGAAGCACAAACGCGCATACTACAAAAATCATAGCGTTCGTAGCAAGCGCCACCTGATTACCCACAAGCGAAGCCACGACGGCGGTAACTACATGCCAAGCCGCCGGATAATAGCCACCCGATTCACCAAGATCAAGGTACTTCGTCACGTTCAGGGTAGAAAACGTTCCCGAGTCCAAAAAGCCACGGACAACCGAAAGGTGCACCGTAGTGCCATCATTGCGAGAAAACGAAACCGGATCGCCCATTGCGTGGAGGAACACAAGCGCAGCCACAAACACGGCAACGCCCACGTACAAGGCCACCTGCAAGCGCACATCGCCCAAAGCCGAAGGGTTGCTGCAAGCCGTACCACCTTTCGCACGACGAACACCGCCGCAAACAGCGAAGACCAGCAGGCACAGCACCACACAAGCAAGCAGCAGCATCCACGCACTGCACGTTATGCCGACGGCGAAGAACGCAACGCCCAACACAACCAGCGCAAACACGGAAAACGCCGGCGCCACCGCAACCGAGACGAATCGGTCAAGCCGCAAACCCCTGCCAGCCAAATACCCCGGCACATACAGCACCAAAACCGCAATCAAAACCGCAAAACCAAAGGTCAGCCACATACCCTATTCCCCAACCAAAACAGCAAGCCCCACATCACGCAGAGCGCAACTTCCCAACTACTAACGTGTCCGCCAAATGCGTATAACACATCATAAACGCAACGTCACCAATATCATCGCACCGCTCAGCAAATTGAGGTTTGCCTGGTTGGGCTAAGCAGAAAATTTAGCAACTAATTTTCGAGCTTTGAACAGTTTGGCTCCCAGATATTCGTCCTTCATATCGGTTTGACTTTCGTAGTGTTCGAGAATCTTAACGCAGAGGTTCCTTTTTGCACTCGGACTGTCGTTGATTTTCTTCCGAACAATTAAGCTCGCGACTATTTGCTCAATTGCCCTCATCGCTTCGGAACGGTTTGCGCAAAGATTTGTACGACCGTCATTTAACCCTAGCGTATCGCGAAGGTCGTGATCAATCTCCGGATTAATCGAGCGAATGCTTCCATCGCGCTGGTAGGCGATGGAAGCAAGCGTCTCCGGTTTGGTTGGATTAACCGTTAATGGCCTGTTGCCTCGTCGCTTGTCGCAAGTTGCACCATTTCGGCCATCGCAAACTGCAAGCATGTTTTTATACGACAAACTTAGACCACCATCTGGGTTTAAGCTTGTAGGATGCTGCGGAATTATATGTTCGATAGTTGCAGGGCTATTGTCGGTACCAATTCGGCACATGCAATACGCGCACAAATGGCCCTGCTCAGTAACAAGAGCCTCAAGGACTTTTCGTTTGTTTTCGCCCTGCAGCGACGAATAGTCGAAGGGAGCATCCGGGGTGTTTCGGATATCTCGCTTTGCTTCGGTCAGCGCTTTTGGCTCCCCACCTTTGACAACGGGAATCATGACAGCAACTCCTCAAGCTCGAGAGTCGTTTTCGCCGCTATGACATCAGGATCATCACCACCGATAAGAGTTTCGATGTCGTCGATGATGCTCTTTGCCATTCCATAATCACCCTCATCAACCGCATGGTTAAACGATGCAAAGAGCTTTAGAACGTTTTCAGGACGAGAGGCGGCGCCGAGCACGGTGTTAAGGATGTCACTCGCATCGCGCCCGCGGGTTTCCGTCACGGGCATGACCGCAGACCGCTTCTCAAGCACGCGAATATTGCTGCGCGGAACCGAAGCGACAACGATAGGAGAATGCGTGGTGGTGATAAACTGCACGTTCGGGAAAATGCGCACCAGGTCTTCGAGGATACGAGCTTGCCAACGAGGATGCAAATGCAAATCAATCTCGTCGATCAAGATGACACCAGGCGTTTCAAGGACGTGTTCTTGCAAAGCGGGATTCAGCGTTGCCATGCGATACGCAATATCGGCAATAAGGCTTAGCGTGCCCCGGTAGCCGTCGCTCATGGAATGCAACCTGTCGCGATGGTAAACACCATCAGCATCGCGGAACGTAAAAACAAGTTGTTGCAGTTCCGCATCGTAATCAACCATCGCATTTTCTGTCGATGCGGCAGCGTCAAAGCAAGTCGCGAGTGCCTTTTTGACAACCGTGAACAGCGTGCTTTCCTTTTTGTTTTGCCATTCCCACAATGATTGCATCTTGAACCAAGCGTTCATACGAGATTCGTTTGAGGCAGCTTGCAGGGCATCTTCGTAGCCTTTAGTCCTGTTGGGCAAAGTGCCAAGCGAAGAACCACCCTGCTTCCAAAGACGATCCGTTCCATATCGCGCAAGAATCGGAAGAACCGAAGCGCTGTCGCTTGCAGCAAGTCGCTGAATTCGCTCACCGGCTTCGATAATGCTTTTGGCGTCTGATTGCGTAGCACGACCCTTTGCGCTATTAAGAGACCGCGACCAGGACGACGCAACATCGGCAATAATGCCGGTTGCGGCAACTTTGACGGGATATTGCGGCTGTACAACCATCATTTCGCCTTGCTGGATAACGGCACCTCGGGCGTCATCGGGAGAAACCGGCAGAGACTTTGCGTGTTCAATCTTATGGAACAACGTTCCAAGCGCAACGCACGCAGCGTCAATCAGCGTGCTCTTGCCAGTTCCATTGTCGCCAACAAGCACCGTAAGCTGCTGATCGAAGTCAATAGAATACGTGTCGAACTTGCGAAAGTTGCTAATCCGCAGCTCGCTAATTCGCAGTTCGGTATTGGCGAAGCTCACGATGTCCTCCTGGCGGCAATTTGCTGGCTAATCATTCTTCGTTCAAGAAAATCATTTTATTGCATCTCCGAACGCCCTCATCAATCAGATGATGCCCTCAAGAAAAACTACCACAGACAAATCAGTATCCAACCACAATAACGGCGATATCGGCCAAAACAATCATACACAGGTAGGAAGAGAAGGGTAACGAACAATCAATGAAAAGGTAAGCCGTGTCGATATGTTACCAATATTGGTAACATATCGACACGGCTCAAGTTTCCGCCAAGTTTCCGGAAGTCTTCAGGCTTTTTTACACAGCCGCTATATTTCTAGTAAATTATCTTAAATACTGGGCTGGCCGAAAGGTCCTGGTCCACCCTTTCGGCAGGGACGTTTCCCCGCCATTTTGGTTTCTGGAAGGGCTCGCCTACTGAGAGAGTTTATTACCGTCAGATGCGCTCATCAAATATCATCAACTACGCTAAACTTAGCAATTAGACGCTTGACTGCGTAGCGAAGCAAAGGAGCCACCATGAGCGAAACAACCGAACCTGACGAGAACACAATCATCGGGAATCCCATGGTTGCTGAAAATTCCGTAAAGTTCAAGGCAAACTCGCACGGCAATATACTCTTTTGCGAAGACGGGACGGACCTTAGAGGCTCCACCATCACGTTTAACGGAGACAATGCACTCGTATACCTATCGAAGAATAGGCATCAATATAAACTCAGCGTGTCCATGAATAGAGACGGCACTCTTTATGTCGGCAAGGACAACTACTTCAACGGCAAGCTGAACTTAATCCTCTCGGAACGAAAGCACATCGTGATAGGAGACGATGGCCTATTCTCGTTCGGGATATGGCTCAGGACGGCCGATCCGCATCTGATATACGACTGCGAAACGCACGAGAGAATCAATCCGAGTAAAAATATCCTCATCGGCGATCACGTATGGATCGGTCAAGGATCCCTAGTTTTAAAAGGGAGCACAATATCCTCAGGAAGCATCATAGGCGCAAATAGCACCGTTTCAGGAAAGCTAATCCCGTCAAACCAAAGCTGGGCAGGAGCCCCGGCCAAGAAAATTGCAGAGAACATATTCTTCGATGGCGCGTGCGTTCATAATTGGACCGAAGCGCAAACGGAAGCATCGCAGCGCTTTACCTCGGACAAGTGGATTTTCACGACGGACCAAGCGCTCAGCCACACTTCCACTGACGGCATTTTCAAAAAGCTCGACTCGCTTCAATTCGCCAAAGATAGGCTCAACTATTTACAGAACAGCCCAATCGAGCTGCAAGGAAGATACCGCTTCGCAAATTCTAATCCCGGAGAAAATATCCGTATTGAAACCAATACCCAACGTGCTAACTTTTTCTCAAGATTACTAGGCAAGAAGAATTAGATTGTGGATGGCTCCGAGCCAATGGAGCCATCCACTGGCTCGGTATCATCAATTATTTACGGACTATCCAGCCAGCCATCAACGCAATTATTAGCTAGGTTTCCATCTGCACCACTAATCTCGCTATGCAGAAGCCTCATCGAAATAAAGCTTGTCATCATCTCGGGTGAAATGCCTTTTCAATCCATTTCCAAATCAGATCGATAAGCAATGAGAAGGCATAAGAGACGGCGAGCAAAAGCAATAAGGCCACCTTCAAACAAACCTTGCGGGTGGCCCACAACAAGCACTCCGAATGAATTGACTAGCTCTAGCTAATAAAATACCGAAATACTAGAAGCCGTTATCCAAGCTAAATACTAAAACTTCCCTTCATCAAGCTCTTTGATTCGCTCATACGTACGTTCGCAGCATTTCCCATCTCTAAAAGCAAAGAAACCGCTCATTCGTTTCGCGTATTCGTCTTCAGGAACAAAATTCCGAGCAGCGCAATCCTCAAGACATTTCAAAAGGGCTTCTTCGGTATCAACAACAGGTCCAAATCCGTCCCTCCTGTGATCGAAGTAGCCTTTCGAATAAGCCTGCATTCCCGAGAAAAACTCTTCGGAATCAAACTGGTAATAGAGACACTCTTTACCTAAATATGCCGTCTCGAATGCAGTTGACGAATAGTCGGTAATCATTATCTCCGCATCAACAAATAGCTGCTGGATTGATGCCCCCGTCTGATTGCCTGCGATTTCAATGTAGTCAGGAATAGAAAACGTGCCGTTCTCAATATAAGGAAATGTATTAGTATGCGGATAAAAGACGATATCCACATTTGCACTTTGGGCAATAGAGCGTAAAGTCGAACTGTTCAAAAACGATTCCCATTTCTTCTTATATTCAGATTTACCAAAATCATCGTTCAAAACACGAATATTGCCAATGCCAATCTTCTCGCCACTCAATTTATTTCTCCAGGTAGGCATAATGAGAATGCAGCGCCTCTTCGCAGTACGCCTTAAAAGAGCATCGTGTCTCGGAAAACCCGAAAGACACACCTGCCTAGGGGTCAGGCAATATGTAGACCCGGTATCCCGAATCGACGAATATTCTTGTTCTGCTGCAGCAATTAACAAATCAATGGGTTTGCCATTGATCCAACCCGAAATATTATTATGAGTAACACCATGTTGCAAAAAAATAAAGCGCTTAGACTTAAAGAAATTATCACCAAAATATGAGTGAACGAAGCCATCAGCATGGCTGCTGATAATGGTTGAGCATTTCCTTAAAATAGCCTCGTGCTCTTTTGTGCCAAAAGCAACAAGTGCAAAACCTTCATTTGAAAGTCTCTGCCAGTCCTTTGCTTCTTTGCGCAGCACAAAATATGCTTTCTGCTCAGGATGGTTATTCTTTACCCAGCGATACAAATGCTCGGCATTATCATCAGCCTGAGTATCCCTATCCATAAATAGCCAGATACTGCTGGAATCTTGCTGATATTCATTCCAACCTGTGCGATAGATGGTATTAACTTGAGTCATTTGGACATGATGCCCAGATTGCTTTCCCCTAATTGACAGCCTAAGCCCTCCTGCACCGTCTGTGACCTTATAGGACAAAGTACTGTTCGCTGCAGGTAAGGAAAACCAAGACATATATAGCGAATAGAATTCATTGCCAAATAAAACGCGACTGACTCGCTTGATCTCAAGGGGCTCTAGCTGTTTTCCGTTACTATATAATTCGTAATCCATATTCAGAGAACGAATCTCGATCAATTTTGATTTGTAATCGATGCGCTCCACGTACATAATCTGCTCTTTTGGCCGAGCGCCCTTAAATGCAGTTGCACAAGCATATTTCATTTCATAATTAAGCCAACCGCCCGGCATGTCTTCGATATTTTCAGCGTCAATGTAGCTAAAAATCTTCTCGAGATCCTTCCAAAAAGTATTCTTTAATCCCTCGTCTTTAAAATGCTGAGTCCTCTCTTCGTGTCCGACCAGCTGCTTAAAATACCACTGCAAGTCATACAGAATAGTTTTTTGGATATAAAAAGGAACATAGCCGTATTCCTTTTCAGCATATTCAAGAAGGCCAATATAACCTTTTTCCAGAACAGTAGAAAATTTATCTGGGGTTTCCCAGGAAGAATCAAGAGTTGAAGTTCCGTTATCTCGCTTGCGATAATAGTAAATAGGTTTTCCCAGATAAGCCACACGACCTTCATGGAGAGAGAGCAGATAGCAATTGAGAAAGTGGGCATCTTCAAAATTAGGCTTTATCTCTTCATCGAACAGAGCATTCCCATCTCCGATCTCGCGCATTCTAAAAAAGGATTTACTAGCAGAAAGAGTTATCGGTAAGTAATCATCGGTAACATTATACAAAGAGACGTCATTCTTGAATTCCCCACGCAGAGGATGTCTGTCAAAATACTCATCTTTAGTCTCGTTGTAAAAAACAATGCGGCAGGTTACAAATTGAATATCAGGATGCGCCGACAACGTTCTATCTACTTCTTCGAAATAAGTTTCCGAGACAAAGTCGTCAGGATCTATAAAAGTAACCCAATCCGTATCAACATGAGCCAACCCCATATTGCGCGCACTAGCCTGGCCACCGTTTTCTTTGTGATAGTAATCAATAAGCTCAGGGAACCGTTGCTTCCATTTAGCTATGACTTTCGCAGAGCCATCGGTAGAGCCATCATCGACCATGATGAGTCTAATCCGCTTTCCATCAATCGTCTGTGAAGTTAGGCTCTCGAAAAAGGCGTCAAGATATTTCTCTGCATTGTAAACAGCAGAAACAACGCTATAGGTATACTGTCCTTCGTAACTATTCGGCTTGCAGCTAACGCCGAGCCTACCCTCAAGTCGCCGCCTCTGAATACGAAGTACGGTCGTTTTTGGAAGAACCTTCTTGGCTTTCTTGAATGCGGTCTTCTTCATTTTTTTCGCAAAAGCGTTCATATATCACACCTCGTACTCGGCAAAACACATTCAGAAATCGCTGACATATAATTCAGCAGCTAATGCAGTCAGCTACCAACATTGGCAAAGACATCCTTCAGCTTCTGCATAGTCAATTGTTCACCCTTATCAAGCACCATCCCAGTTTGCTCGATTACGCTTTGGGTTCGGGGGATGTCCCTGCTAAATAGCCTCTTCCACACGACCGCGAAGTCGTGGTCGGACCTCCCGAACTCTTCCTGCAAGTCCAAAACTCGCTGGTAGATCCTTATGCTCGAATGCGGGTTGTCCCAGGACGTTACTGAAGCCTGCTCATCTGCCGAATCGAACGAGACGTGGTAGTACGCGTAGTCTGCCGCCACTGAGATGCACTTCGCCCTTAAGTAAGCCTCGAGTACAAACGGGATATCCTCTGGCATATCGTTCGGGAATCTCATGTCGGCAACCAAATCGCGCCTAAACAGTTTAAGCGGCGCGAACGTCCAGCAGATTTTTGAGGTTGTGATGTCGGCGTTTGGCTGGTTGCGGTCGAACATGGACTTTGGTACTTCGCGGCCGTTTTCGCCCCACATCTTTACCAGCAGCACATCGCTTTCCCACTCCACGGCGTGATCGAGCATGCGTTCGATTGCCTCGGAGCCCAGCCAGTCGTCTGCGTCAAGGAAGAACACGTACTTCCCTTGCGCCTTCTCCAGGGCAACATTGCGCGGCTTCGCGGGCGACCCCGACGCAGCCCCCAAGCGTTCAACCTTGAACAGCGCAGGATAGCGTTCCTGATACATGCACAGCGTTTCCCACGTTGCATCGGTGGAGCCGTCGTCGGTAACCAGCACTTCCATGCGCTCGCGCGGATACGTCTGCGCTAGCAGCGAGTCGAGCGCCCTGGTCAGACGAGGCATAGCGTTATGCGCCGGAATCACGATGCTCACATCGATGCCGCTTGCGTCATGCACCCGCAAAACGTCGGCTGCTTTCATATTCGTCGCTTCGTTAAGCGGCGGCGCAAACACCTCGTTGTAGATGCGCACGGTAGCTTGCCCATCGCACGCGCTCATGAACTTCTTGCGGAACGCCGCCACCTGTTGCGCGTCAAAGCGCTCGTCAACGTGTTTCACCCAGTCGATAAGCGACTTGTTGTCGCGGAACACCGGCCCCGGCGTCAGCTCCTCGTACGGGTAATAGAAGCCGCGCCAGTCGCAATAATCGTCCAGGTCATAGGCGAAAAATGCCATGGGCTTGCCGAAAAGCGAGTACTCGAACACCAGCGACGAGTAGTCCGAAACGCACACATCGGCAACGCACAGCAGCTGATCGATCGGCAAGTTGCGCGTAACATCGAATGCAAAGTCTTCGCAACCTGCGGGAATGGGCGGCAACTGTTTCACGAACGGATGATGCTTGATAAGCAGCACGAATTCGCCGCCAACTGCAGCCTTCAGGCCGGCGATATCCAGATGGTCGGGCCCTTCGGCAGAGACAACACGACCGCGAAACGTCGGCGCGTACAGCAGCACGCGCTTGCCCCGCACCTGCGGAACAACGCTTTCCACGCTTTCGCGCGCGTTCGCCAAAAACTGCTGGTCGAAGAATACATCCGTGCGGCTTACGCCAAGCGGCTTGATGATTTCGGGGCGATCTTGCAGCACCATGGCCTCTTCATACGCCCAAGCCACATCGGGGCTGCTAACGGTAACAAGCGAAAGGTTCTTGTAGAACGGATGGCGCAAAAGCTCTTTTCGGGTGCCGCCGAATTTCAGGTCGGCCGTGCTCATGCCCCACTTCTTGAACGCGCCGCATGCATGCCACAGCTGCACGACGCGCGTTTCAGGACGCAGCTTAACGCAGCTGACCAGATCGGAGGCATCCGCCAGAAAGACCACTTCGGCGCGGGAAATCTCGTGCAGCGCCCAGATGCTGTTCTTCAAATATTGCACGTACGACACATGATTTTGGTTGAGCGTCATATAGCGCGGATGCTTACCGGCATCCAGCTCGAGCCGCTGGTACAGCAGCTCGAAGCTGTCGGGCATGTCCGTTTCCTTCGTCTCGAAAAACAGCACCCGACCAGCTGCAACCGGCTTGCGCGCAAAATACTTATAAGCAATCGGGAACGCAAAACTCAACGTCGCGTTCTTTATGAAGCGCTTTGCAAAGCGCTTGAGAAAACGCTTCATGCTCCTTCTTCCACATCAATCCCACAGCAACGAATCGGGGCCGCTTTACTGCGCACGCTCCGTGCTTCCCTTCGCGCACTGAATGGCGAATGTCGCCAACTCGCCGGCCGGATCCTCGGCGCAATTTGCAAACGAGTCTCCCACGAATCGCTGCAACTGCTGGTGCGGGTAAGCCGACGGCTCGGCCGCCCATGATGCAAGCATGGCGGCAAGCTGCTCCGGCGTATCGGCCACAAGGCCGGGACACAATTCCAGCGGATCGGCGTTCAGACCTGGCGAAAGCCGATAATATTGTATGTCAGGAACATAGAAACCGACCAGCTTGCCCAACAAATATGCTTCATAAACTATCGATGAGTAATCGGTGATTACAATATCGGCATCGATAAGGCTAACCGGCACGTCCCCACCAGCGTCTTTGCCCGCCGCAAGCGGATGCAAAGACCACGAAACCCGGTAGCTTCCAGACTGAAACAGCTTGCCAGCCGCGCCGCGCAATTCGGCAAACGGGTCAGCAGCCTTGTCGTACTTCCTGATGGTAGGTGCAAACAGCACCGTCGCCTTCTCGCTTACGCGATTGGCATCAGCCTGAGCCGCTTGACGCATATCGCAAAGCTTGCGGTATTCGGGCCTCCCGATGGGAAGCACGCGTTCAACCGGGCACGCAAACGCTTCGGCAAACGCCGTCCGCGCGCCTTCGCCAGAGCAGATCACCCATGAATTGTTCCGGTGAATCTTGAACGCGGCCGCCTCTTCCGCTGTATGACCCTCGGCAACGTCAATCGCCTGATAGCCGAACTTCTTGAATGCGCCGAACGCGTGCCACAGTTGAATCACAACCGGAACCGCAGGGAACTCAAGGTGCTGGGCACCGCGCAACGCAGTGGGCTCGCACGCAAAGTCGAGCAAGCTGATAACCGGGTCGTAGCGATCGATCACGCAAACCTTGCACCGCGCAAGGTGATACAGCTCCCGAAGCACCAGGCCCGCATAAGCAAGCACCGACGACTTCTTGAAATGCTGCGACAGGTAAACCGGCTGATAGCCGCGCGCCTGGAACGCCTTCCCGCATTCCAGGTAATCGTAAGAAGGCTCACCCGACTTGCGGGACACGAACAGCACCTCGTCCCGCCGCTTGGCCAAGCAAAAGACGCCATGCAACCCGCGAAACGCAACACGAGCAACGCCTGCGGCGACCTTTTTCGAAAAACGCAACGACATGGCCTACATGTCCCACTTCATGATGGTTTTCCCAGCGCTCTTGCGCAAATCCGCTTCGAACGCAGTGCACATGTCGGCAATGGAGCGTACGGGGAAAACGCCGCCGATAAGCGACTCCAGATACCTTGCCATGTCGGGATGCTGCTTGTACATTTCCACAACGCTGACGAAATCCGCACGACCACTGCGACTGCTGCCGAACAGGCGCAGGCCCTTTTCAAGCACCATGCGCGTGTTCACCGGAACGGGGTTTTCCGACACGCCCAACAACGAAACGGTTGCCTCGGGCCTTACCGCGTCGATGATCTGTTCGATGGCAGCTACCGAGCCGTCGCCGCCGCAGCACTCGAAAGCGTGATCGCACGTGCACGCGCCCGGCGCGTCATAGGTCAGATGCGTTTCGTCGGCGAACGTGAAGTCGTTCAGCTTGTACTCGTTTCGCCCATGCACGCAAATCTGCGCTTGCGGATAGCGCATCTTCAGGATAAGCGAAACGATGAACCCCAGGTTGCCGTCACCCCATACACCGATGCGGTCGCGCTTTTCGTGCGCGATGGAATCAAATCGGTTCACTGCATGGGCGGCAACGCTTACCAGTTCGGTAAACGCTGCGACTTCGTTGGGAATGGAGTCAGGCAAGGCAACCACGCGTTCGGGCGGCAGCACCACAAGCTCCTGCATGAAGCCGTCGAAGCCGCTGCCGCAGAACTTGCTGCTGCGCAGGTAGTTCTCCGCAATGTAATCGCTGGTCTCGCACGGCGCGTTCGGCACCATGACCACGCGCAAGCCGCGAGCAAACGTGCCCGTTGCGTCCTTCACCACTACGCCGATGCCCTCGTGGATGAGCGCCATGGGCAGCTTCTTGGCAAGCACCTGCGGCGAGCGCGACCCCTGGTAGTAGCGGATGTCGGCATTGCACACGGAAAGATACGTGGGACGCACCACCACGCCCGCCGATGCGTTCAGCTCCAGCTGAACCGGCTCGAAAACACGCGGCGCGGTGAGGCGATAGGCACAGCTAAGCACGGCAGCTTCCCATCAAAGCCGTTGCCACGCGCAAATCTTGCGGGTACGTGATCTTCATGTTCGAAACGTCGCCGCGCACAAGGGCAACCGCTTTGCCGCGCAGCGTGTAGATTTTGCACGCATCCGTCAAAACAGCCTCTTCATCAGGCGAAAGGCTTTCCATAAGCGCTTTAAGCTCAAGCAGCTTGAACGACTGCGGCGTTTGCCCTTGATACAGCTGGCTTCTGTCGGGAATGGACGAGATAACCTTGCCGTCAGCGCTTTGCACGATGGTGTCGGTTGCGGGTACAACGGTATCGCAAGCTCCGCAGTCGATTGCGGCCTGGATGTTCTCTTCGATAATGCGATGGGACACGAACGGCCTGACAGCGTCGTGCGTGACGATGATGCTGCTATCGTCCACAGCATGGTTTTCGCACAGATACGAGATGGCGTTGCGCACGGTATCGTTTCTGGTAGACCCTCCGGCAATGACCGCAACATCTTGGCAGCAATCGGGACAATAGCGGCGCAGGAGGTCCTGCGTTTTCTGAATCCACGATTCAGGGCACAGCACCAGCACGCGTTCGAAAACGCCTTCGGCGCAGAACTTCTCGACGGTGTGCGCGATGATGGGCTTCGAGCCCAGCATGAGGAACTGCTTGGGTTTTTCCGGATTACCCATGCGCGTTCCCGACCCGCCGGCAAGAATAGCTGCATATACGTTGCGTCCATCCGCCATCTGCATTGCTCCTTAATAGTTCTTCTCGTAATACGCTGTTGCGGCTTCGATAGTGTCGTCGAACACCTTCTTGCCGTGGTCCAACACGATACCGCGGCTGCAAAACTCCTTCGCCGTGGCGCTTGTGTGGGTGACGAACAGCACCGTCACGTTCTCGTCCATCATAATCTCGCGAATACGGGCGATGCACTTGCGCTGGAACGCGCGGTCACCCACAGACAGAGCCTCGTCAACCACCAAGATCTCTGGATCGATCGCAACTGCGAACGCAAAACCCAAGCGCGCCTTCATACCGCTTGAGTACGTGCGCATCGGCTGATCGATATACAGGCCCAATTCGGCAAAGTCGATGATCTTAGGCTCCAGCTCCTTAATCTCGGTGCGCGTCAGACCCAGAATCTGACCACGTAGCGAAATGTTCTCGCGCCCCGTAAGCTGCATATCGAAGCCGGCAGTGAGCTCCAGCAACGCGCTCACGCGCCCTTTGACTTCAACCTCGCCGGACGTCGGATGCGTCACACCCGTCACCATCTTCAACGCGGTGCTTTTGCCCGCGCCATTGCGACCCAAAAACGCTACCGCCTCGCCCTTCTTCACCTCAAAGGACAAATCCTCGCTGGCGTTAACGCTTCCCAGGAAAGTGCCCTTCTTTTTATAGTTGAAGATGCCGAGGAACCTTCCCCGGTCGTTCTTATACAGGTTGTAGGTCTTCGTCACATGGTCGAAGCGGATGACCACCTCGTCGCTCACACTGGTCTTGTGCTTCGCCTTCGCATCGCCCAACGACTCCTGCTGACCGTTAGAGGACATCGGCCACCTCCTCGTTAAACTTGCCGTAGACGAACAGCGCAAGCGCCAACGTCACCACGAACACAACCGCGAAGCCAAGGCACAGCGTCGGGTCTTCCCAAAACCACGTTTTGTCGTAGAACGCCCCACGGAATGAGGTGACGAAGAACGTGATGGGATTGAAATACAGCAGGACCTGAATCCAGTCAACGGGAACACTCTTCACGTTGAAGATGACGCCGGAAAGCCAGAAAAACGGCGTGGACATGGCGTTCATCAGGTTCTTCACGTCTTTGCTGATGGCCGAAAGCTGGCTGAACATAATGGAAACGATATCCCAGAATATGAACATCATCAGCAACAGCACGGGCACTTGCAGCAAATACACGTCAAACGACATGCCGCAGGCGAAATAGATGACGAAAAGCGCCGCCATGAGCATCAACTGCACAAGCATGGTAGCGCTCGTGAAAATGGTGGAGATGCCGCTGAGGGGGAACTTGATTTTGTTTACCAGGTATGGGTAACGATGCATGACGTCTATGCCCGCACCCAGCATGTCCTGCATGAAGAACCACGGAATCAGTCCGGCGCACAGCCACAGGATATACGGCGGGGCACCAGCTTCCCCCGCCCCGCTGCCCACGCGCAGCCCGATATCCAGGGCAAACCAGAAACAGAAGATATACATGGCGGGCTTGATGAAGAACCACGACCACGACAACACCGCACCACGGCTTTTCTTCACAAGCTCGAAAAGGGCAAGGCGGCCGATTTGCTTACGCCATGCCCAGTTGTCCTTCAATATCGTCCCAAGAGTGCTCAAGCGTTACTCCGTTCAAAACACCGTTTTAGTAAACGTTGATATTACCATAAGCGAATATGAGGGCCCGGCGCTACGGCATGGCCGGCTCGGCAACGATACCGGACGGGTCGCCACCGGAAGACACGACGTCCATAAGCTGCCCCCATGCCTCCGTATCGGCGTTAACCACCCACAAGCCGCTATCGTTCACACCGCCGGAATAGGGCCCCGTGCAGGAATACAGCACGACGTCGCTTTCATGCATGGCGAAATCCATAGCCAGATAGCCAAGCTTGCCCATGTCCATATTGGAGGTGGTGTTGTTCCGCAGGTCGATGAGCACCTGATCGATTTCGCTCTCGCTGGACATGCCAAGCACAGTGCGAATGATGCTTTGCTCAAGCTGTCGGACATTCACCTGACGCACGGCATCTTGGTCGTTGGCATACTCCTTGCGAGCTCGGGCGAACACCAGCGCTTCGGAGCCATCAAGCGTTTGGTTGTCGCCTTTAGTTACCGTCACGTTTTCCGCAGTGGAAGGATCGGGCACTTTGACGGTTTTGGGCACATCAACGGTAACGCCGCCAAGGGCATCGACAAGGTCCTCGAACGCCGTGAACGTGGTCATCAGATAGTAATCGACCTCGACGCCCGTAAGGCGTTCAACGGCATCCACGGTTGCCATGGGATTGCCGTGCACCAGCGTGTCGTTGATTTTGCTCGACTCGCCCGGCAAAACCGTGTCGCGCGGGACCGTCACCAAGGTGAGCTGATAGTTCGCCGGATCAACGCGCACCAATGTGATGACATCGGCGTGCTGATCCAGCTGAGCATGGTCTGAAGCCTTGCCCGTGTACAAAGCCGTGCCCTTCCTGGAGTCGGACCCGATCAGAAGAACGTAGAAGGGGTCTTTGTGCTCGACCACGGAAAGCTGCAGCGAGTCCGAATGCTGCTGAGAATCGGCGAACGCGCCCAAGGCGGAGCACAGTGCGACGAACGCGATGGCGAACGCAGCAACGCCCGCAACCGCATAGGCGGCCATGCGCACAGACCTGCTCTTATCTTCTTCGCTAACGTTTTGAGGTTCGGCGGCCATGCGTTACTTCACCTGCTTTCCTTGGCTGTGCGGCAAGCGTGGGCCGTATTTGCCCTTGTTATCGTAATGGTGGCGCAGCACCGGCTTGAACAGGCCGAAGTGCGTGATAACCGCAAAAAGAGCCAAGCCAAGACCCGCGATAACCACAACCTGGACCGGACCCGAGAAGCTTCCGATGACGCAGCCCGCAACCGCAAGGCACGCCGAGCACGTCCACAGCACGGCTACCGAACGCTTCTGGCTAAGACCCGCGCGCATCAGACGATGATGGATATGGCCGAAATCAGCATGATCGATTCGCTCATGATTGCGCAGTCGGCGAATGATGGCCGACAGGGTGTCCACAATGGGAACGCCGGCGATGACGAGGGGCACGAGCATGACCACAACACCTTGCGCGCGCACAACGCCCGACACCGCGATGATGCCCACCATTAGCCCCAAAAGATGGCTACCGGAATCCCCCATGAACACCGATGCGGGGAAAAAGTTGTAGCGAAGAAACGCAAGGCAGACGCCGATGACCGCCACGCACACGAGCGCCATGGTCATGCTTCCGCGCTGCCAAACCAAAAACAGCAGGCTTGAGCAGGCGATTGCAACAAGCCCCGATGCCAGCCCGTCAAGGCCGTCGATCAGGTTCGTGATGTTAACGAAAACCACCAGATAGGCCACCGTCAAAGGGAAGTCGAGCCACCCGAGCACATAGTAACCACCTGCGTTCATGAACGCGGTATGGATCATACTGATGGAAACGCCCGATGCGGCCACGATGCACGCGGCGACGATCTGCCCAAGCAGCTTCATCTTCGGCGAAAGCCGCGTAACGTCATCGACAAGGCCGACCGCGAACATAACGGTGATGCCCACGAACAGCTCGATGTGGTTGATGCCGTTCAAGGTATACAAGTCGCGCAGCTGCCACCCGAAGAACCGCAGGCCCACGTACGCGACAAGAAAAGCCGCGCACAGCCCAAGATACAGCGCGATTCCGCCGCAACGGGGAACGGGGCCCTTGTTAACACGACGATAGCCCGGTTGGTCGATCGCCCCCAAGACAACGGCGATCTTCCGAGACAAGGGAACCGTGCAGAACGTGACAAGGAACGCCGTGGCGAAAACTATGGCAACCTGAAGCAAAGCCACAAACGAAACCTCGACCTTTCCCGTACGACTACATTGTCTCTATGTGTAACAAGTCATTATACTGTAAAGCCACTGTAACCCATACGCAGCGCATCTGCGACAACCGACCCGCGAACAGTCATACTGCTAGGGTCACAAACACGGAAAACGCGCGAAAGGACGATTCCCTTGTGCACGAAGCCCCATAACGCTGCAGTAGATGTCGTGATAACCGTTCACAACATGGAATCCTGCGTTGCCGCATGTCTGGATTCGCTCATTCGCCAAACGGTACCCCCCCTCCATATCATCATAGTCGAGGACGGATCAACTGACGCAAGCGCAACGATTATCGACGCCTTCGCGAAGAACGATTCGCGATTCACCGTCATCTCAACCGCCGGCATTGGAGCGGGCGCCGCGCGCAACCGCGGCATGCGGGAGGTGAGCGCGCCATACTTCATGCTTCTCGATGGCGACGACGTGTTCCACCCCACCATGATCGAGTCCCTGTACCGTGCAGCCGCAGACGGCAACGCCGATATCGCCATTTGCGACATGCAGGAAATGGACGATGCAACGGGCGCCTTCACGCACCCCCTTTGGGCGCTCAAGCAAAGCCAACTGCCCCCAACCGCCGCCTTCGACGGCTGGCGCGCCATGAGCGGAAACCTGTTCGCCGCCTTCATGGGCTGGCCTTGGGACAAGCTGTACCGCACCGAGTTCATCCGAAGCGCCGGGCTCACCTTCCCGGAAGACCTGGCCAACAGCGAGGATATGCTGTTCACCTATCAAGCACTGGTGCTCGCAAAGCGCCTGGCAGTGGTGAACGAGGTGCTCATCGACCACCGCATGGGCCGCGGTAACACGGTTTCAAATTCGCGGGAGAAAGCGCCTATCGCGTTCTACGATGCCATCTGCCGCATGAAAAGCTTCCTGCAGCAACAGCCGGACGATACCTGGGTCAAACTGCAGCAAGACTTTCTGAGCTGGGCGTTCGACTGGACGCTGTGGAATATCGAGACAATGGCCGACGAGGGGACCCGCAGGATGCTGGCGCAACGGCTGCACGACGGGGCCTTCCCCGGGCTGCAACTCGACTCCCGTCCGGCATCGTTCTTCACGCTGTACCCACGCAGCATGGTGCGTTACGCTGTGCTGATGACCTGGCTCGATGCCAGCACGCGCGACGAGGGCCCCCTGGGCAACCTGAAGCGGCTGCCCTACGGTAAGCACAAATTCTGGGACTTCATGAACCCCGTGGAGAAAGCGCTGACGGTATGGAGGGAGAAGCACCCACAGCCGAGCGAGTGGTAAAGCGTTACTCCCCCGGCTTCGCCTGCGGAAGCTCCACAAGACGGCGGATCTTCTGCGGTATGGCGATCAGCGCGTGGCCGATGCGGTACGCATGCGAGTTCTCATACTCATCGTAGACGTGCTTCATGCTGCGCCAAAGCCCCAAGACGTGCATGTCGAAAGCAGCAAGATCCGCCGGCTCCAGTCCGTCGCGATAGGCTTCGACGTCTTCCTCATCGATTTGAAGAAGATAGCGCGCCGCAACTTCCCGCGTGTCAGCGGTTCGCCACGCATAGGCTGCGCAAAAATCAGGCGAGAACTCGGCGGCATGGGCCATCAGCCACTCCTGCATATGCTGAGTCGTCACCGTCAGTCCATGCACGTTTCGCATGGTGGGGCGCGTGGTCATGATCGAGCCCTCGCGCATACGGCGCTGATAGAGCGGCTCGCACAAAAACGCCACTCGCTGAGGATGCGGGATGAGCTGCATCTGGAACAGAACGTCCTCGTGCAGAATGCCATCGAGGAAGCGCACTCCGTTATCATCGAGCAGCTGCTTGCGAACCGTGTACAGGCACGCCGAAGGGCGAAATGCTTTCGTGCGCTCCATCAGCACATACATCTCGGGGCCGGAGTGGACGCCTTCGATGCTTTCCCGCACTTCCTGGTTCTCGTAATGCTCGCGGCGGAGTTTGCGGCTTTCATAGAACGACGCGGCGCCGAAGTACAGCATGTCGAGCTTGTCAGCGTCGATGCGAGCCGTCAGGCGCTCAAGCGCATCGACAGCATAATAGTCGTCGCCATCGAGGAACATGATGAATTCACCCTGTGCAGCGGCGATGCCGGCGTTGCGCGCAGCGGACAAACCGGAGTTTTGCGGCAACGTCAGCACCGAGAATCGAGCATCACCGGAAACGGAACTTTCAATAGCGGCAAGCGTGCCATCTTGCGAGCAGTCGTTCACCACGACGCACTCGAAATCGTCGAAAGTCTGGGCTCTCAGCGATTCAAGGCATTCGCCGATATAGCGTTCGACGTTATACGCCGCAACAATGATGGAGAACTTCAACAAGGGGCCGTCCTTAGTATGAATCGGGGTGAGCCGCCGCGAACGCTTCGGCACCGACGTCGAGCAGATTGCGCAGCAAAGCGGCGTCTTCGGGTTTGAACAGCGAATAGTCCAGCTCGTTCGCATCCTGCGACGCGCGGTACTCGTCAACCATACGCTGCGCAAAGGCAACGTGCTCGCTAGCGGAAATGCGCTCGTAGTTCCAGCGATACTTCCCCCACTTGTCAACGGCAAGCCAAGGCAGCAAGACGTGGGCGCGCTCAGGACGCTTGCGCAAAAACGCCTCGGCGTCGGCAAGCTCTTCGCAAACCGTGAACACTTTGTCAGTGGTTTTCGATGACGACCCGGGGTTGTCCATGCGATAGTGCAACAGCGGCTTTTTCGCCAACGCACACGTGCGAGCCGCAAACCACACCTTCAAGCTAAAGCCCGCATCCTGAAACGCCGCGCCCGGAGTTTCACGCAGGTTGATGCCCTCGCGCTCAAGGAAGGTTTTGCGGTAGAGGCCGGTCCAGATCGACGGAATCGAACACACCACCTGGGGGTAGTCGACCGGGTCGAACGCGCGGCGATACGGCAAGCCGGCGAAGTTCTCGACCAGATGGTCAGAGCCCTCGAAGTAATTGAAGTAGTTGCACTTCACCACATCGGCATGGGTGCGTTCGGCAACCTTGAGGAGTTTCTTGAACATGCGCTTATTCGGGAAGTCATCGGGCTCGATGATGCCAATGTATTCGCCACGGGCCTGGGATATGCCCAGGTTCAGCGAATGGCCATAGCCGGTGTTCTGCTTATCGATCACGCGGACACGCGCGTCGCGAGCAGCATACTCGCGCAATACGGCCGGAGACCCATCCGTAGCGCCATCGTTGATACAGACGATCTCGATATCTCGAAGCGTCTGTCCGCAAAGCGCATCCAAGCACTGCGGCAAAAACCGCTCCACATTGTAAACCGGAACCAGAATCGAAACTTTTGGACTGGACATACGCTACTTCAATCCTCGAACAGCTCGCCCGATTGATTTCAAAACCTCACGGCGCCTCGACCCAAACGGAGCGATTGGGTCAACAACCTTACGCAACGGGCTATCTTCCGATACTGCGCTTTCGTGGTCATCGATTGCAGCTTGCTCCGCTATCATCGGCTTTACAACTTCCGCATGCAACATACTGCTCAGCTGAACGTAGAAGGGAGTCTCCTTCGCATACTCCCAATATAGGTCGAACCTATCACTGCCCATCACCTTCCACGGCTTTTGCGCACCCGCATAATGAACAATCTTCTCGTGATTTCGCGAGTCGTTAAAAGCGTCGAAAATCGCAGCCGGAGCGAACGAGAAGATGCGGCCAATGCGGCCATAGCAATCCGTCATAACATTCCAGTCATAATCAAGGTATTTCACGCGACCTTGGCAATGCACGTTGAGAATGTCCTGATCGTTATAGATGTAGCGATCATCAGAGGCAAACTCAAGCCACTTCTCCATAGGATGTAGCTTTCTCATCGCCTTCGTGTTCAGGACGAGCACGCCAGCCTGGAAGTAGTCATACGGCTGATGCATGCCAAGCACTTCTTTTGTGTAACGCATGCGAATGCCGTCTTTCATATTGAGGTTTCCGCAGTAATCGACATCTCGCACAGCAGCAAGCAAATTGTCGCCCAAATCGACCGAGAACAGTTCGGAAACATCTCCCTTGACGATCAAATCAGAATCAAGATACAAGACCTTGCTGTAATATGGCAAAAGTTCCTGGATAAGGAAACGATAATATGTTTCGTTGCTGATATGCGGGTTATTCGTCGTCAGCTCATATTGATCGACAAATCGTGAAACATCGCAGAACTGCAAACCGGCATTTTCAAACTGTCCGAGGAACGTCTTCATCTTCTCTTGGTTTTCCCATTCGATGCCCTCGTGAAGCACCACAATGTCGTATCGGTAAGCATCAGAGGCATTTTTAAGCATCGAGTATATCGTCGTGGTGACCATGGGAACGTAATTGTTGTCCGATGCGAACACCACCGGAATCACCGGCCTATTGTCGTTTCCGCAGCTCAAAGCCATAGGCAAGTAATACCTATCAGGCTTTGTGAAGTGCACGCATTGCAGCTGCTTCATGCTCCAACCGGCACCTATACGCTCATGATGCAACAAGTAGATATTCAACAGTCGTTCCGCCAAATGGCCCGGCGTACGAAGCCCCTCTTTGCTATACAGGCTCATATCCGCAGAAGCAACAAACTCTTCCAGAAGAGGGAACAGCCACGCGCAATAATCGTGGAAGATTTCCTTCTTCATGATGAACATATTGCAGAATCGCCCGGTATGGCCGGCAAGAAACGCCTTTGCATCCTGCTCATATTCGGGATGGCGAGCAACCAAAATATCGATTACCCGATCAAGGTCCTCAACGAACAACTTCGGGGCCGCATCATACTGAGAGCGAATAGTGGAGTTTTCGCCCATGTAGGAGCGGATATCCTCCACAGGGGTTGTAATCACATCGTAGTTTCTCACGATTTCTCGAACGCGAACATCCTCAAGCATGTATTCACGCTGAGAAACGACATTGATGTAATCACCCATGACTTCACCGTATGCATTCTCCTCGCGAGAGACATCGGAAAAATCAAAGTATCGCCGGTAGTGGCAAAACCCAATATAGTCAGCATCGACATTTTTCCATGCCCAGTACTGCGTCGTAAGTTCACAGTACATGGGGTTCAAATCTGATATATTGTCACCTTCATCGTCGTGCAACGCCCATGTGAAGCGCTCATTAGTACGCGATGCGCCAACTTGAACGGGCTGAAAAACCTGACTATCGAAAACTTCGACTGGCTTATGCGCAGAAACAAAGATGCGAATCGGCTCATCTTCAAATCCGCTAACACGCTCCATTTTACGGACCGAACGAATGTGATCATCGGCAGCAGACAGATACGAAGGGAAATCAACACCGACCATGCCGCCTCTGTCCGCAATACGATATGCAGCATCGCGCCAATCCTGAAGAACACCAGCATCAGGCCCGGTACCTGTCGTCAACGTCTCGTACGAAACGTCGCGAACGCAACGCATAACCTCGGAAAACACCACGGAAGTATCAAGCACCGAAGATACTTTCTCGATTGAGGCCATCTTCTCATCGTCCAAGACACGGGCTCGCCAATCATTAAACAAAAGTTGCATGAGCTTTCGCTTGGCGCCCTTTGCAGCAGCAAGCGAATCACGCGATCGGAATGAATCGGCATATTGCTGGATTTGGCTAGAACACGCCCAGAACGATTCCGCAACGGACGCAAACTTATCCGCAGTCCACGGCGAAGCACCGTTCAGGCCACGGCCCAAATGATATCGAATACCGATAATGTCATTGCGCGTCACCTCTTTCGAGGCCAGCGACGAGATCACGAACATCTCGAAAGCGTCTTCCGCGCAATCAAGACGCTGAACGGGCATCTTCGAGAAAGCATCCTTGAGCAAGCGTGCCGAGAATGCCCTTTGCGGCATCCTCCAATCCTGACGATACGAGCCGCGGCCCCCGAATACCGACGAAAGGATATCAACGCCCTCAAGCGTTTCCACCGGCTGGTTCACAAACGACTCGAAAGAAGAGCACGACTCATCCGAGACGCCTTCCCCAATGACGCGAATTCCGAAGTGAAGCATGTCGATCTGCTGGTCTTCGCGCAAAGCGCCATCGACCTTGCCAAGCAGCCCCTCTTCGAATTCATCATCGGCATCCAAGAACAAAATGTAGTCACCAGAGCATTTTTCTATTGCGGTCCTATGCCCAAGGTGCAAGCCTTCGTTTTGGCTTTTGCGAACAACCGTGATTCTCTTATCGTTTTCGGCGTACTTTTCGAGAATCGCCGCAGAACCATCGCTGCTCGCATCGTCAACGATAATGAGCTCGTAGTCGGAGAACGATTGATTCAACACGCTATCAATACACGCACGCAAATAGCGCTCGCCGTTGAAAACAGATATGCAAATCGAAAAGCGGGGCACCGTCCGCTCCTTCCAGAATGATTAATGGACGTCTATCTTTACGCAGTCGCAACACAATCATATCAGCATCAGCGGCGCGACAACTTATCCTTCACGAAGCGCAAGGGCTTGGTCACAAACTTACCAACACGCCAAGTAGTCGAAGCAGTAACCTCGTTCAAAGCCGCAACAGCCTCATCCCTTTCGCAAGAAAGCCTGCCGAAGGAAGCTTCCGAACTGACACAAGTAGCCAACTGACCTTCCACAATAAGATCGAAAGCGTCGGCAAGATGGTTGTCAGACTCGCAATTGCAGCCCCCGCGTTCAAGACCAGCTACGACATCGCGCCACGCCTCTTTCCAACCGAACGTCGAGAGCTCACTCATATGAAGATACGCGTCAGCCCCAAGCTTCTTGCGCTCCTCTTTGCAGTTAAGCAACCCGCAAATCTCGTTTGCGGCCGCCCGTTGGTCCCCCTGAGGAACCACGCGCATTCCACGTTGATTCTCAAATAGCAGCAAGTATGGCAGCGAATAAGCCACACAGGGAACGCCCATCTCCTTGCTCTCGCCAAGAGACAAGCAATAACCTTCATACCGCGAGGTCAGCAAGCAAACCGATGCACACTGCAAAAGTTCGCGAACGTCATCGGCAGGGCCATAGAACTCAACGGAGTCGGCAATCCCAAGACTGCTTGCCAATTCGTTCAGCGATGCCAATCCAGCATCCGATTCAGCAGGACCAACCATAAGAAGGGTCGTATCCGGACAGCGTTGCAAAACGTTCGCCATCACCCGAAGCGCTTCGCTCGGCCTTTTATCTTTTTCAGACAAGCGACCAATCCACACTACCGTGTTGCCATCCAAAGAGGCTACGTCTTGCTTATCGGGAAGAGGGAACGTCAACATGTTGGGAATCAAATGCACATTCGAATTGAACAGCGACCAAAAAACCAGGTCAGCCTTATTCAAAACGACAATGCTATCTGCATAGCGGTAGCACCTCGACAGCCTGATGTTATAAGTATTCCCTTCGTTGAAGAACGACACGAGCGAGCTTTGTTGCATGAGAAGAAATGGGATGTTCAGGCATCTGCATAGCAGCATATCCCACGGCAAGGTATTGCCTTGGTATTGAAACGAGAAGAACGCATCCACGTCTTCATTGTGAATGATGGATTCCAAGCGCTTCAATCTGTTGCCCATGCTGTCGAATCCATAAGTCTGCCCCGGTGCACGAAGCCTCTTCACGCTAGGCGGCACATGAAAATAATCATCGCCAGAATTCTCGTCAGTCAAAACTATAACCCTGTAGCCAAGGTCATCGAGCAATGCGGCAGTCTTCGCAACAACGCGCTCGGCTCCACCCATTCCAAGCGAAAAGTAATAGATGCAAATCGTTTTCACCAAACGCGGCTCGCAGTCATTCAGGCGGGGATACGCCGAAGCCCAGAAGCTATCTGCGCTATCCCAAGATTGCTGAGCGGCAAATGTCACCGCTTCCAAAACCGCCCCAGACTGCAGCTTGGCAAAAAACTCTTCGATGACGCAGCACATATCGTTACACGCATCACCGCAAAATGACTCTTTCAAAGCAGACCATCCTAGCATGATGAAAACAGAGGACCGGTTCAATAACCTATACGGCACTATACCCTAACGGCATTGTTCTGCTGAAGTTGCATAATAATGATGCCCGCTTCGCAGATACGGTAGAATACGGCAAGCAAACAACGCTTTATTAAGCGAGAAAGATAAGGACTATGGCTCATAAAGTAACCGCACAAACCGAATTACAACGAAATTGGTTCACTATATCCTCCCTTGTTTCCAAGGATTTCAAACTCAAATATCGACGCAGCGTCTTAGGCGTTGCCTGGTCGGTGCTCAACCCATTGTTGATGATGTGCGTCCTCGCAGCTGTTTTCACCAACGTGCTGAAGTTCGGCGACGTTGCCAACTTCCCCATGTACCTGATTCTGGGCAACGTGTTATTCGCTCTGATGTCCGACTCAACAAGCACGGCCATGACTTCAATTCTGGAATCAGCGCCCCTTATTAAGAAGATTAAAATCTCGAAGATGATTTTCCCTATCGAGAAAGTGCTGTTCCAATTAGTCAACTTTGCTATTTCCCTTATCGCAGTAGTCATCGTTATGGTGTTCTTCAGGATTGCGCCTACCGTTAATCTGCTTGCCTTACCGTTGCTTCTCGTATATATGCTGCTATTCTGCAGCGGTTTGGGTATGTTGCTTTCCGCGCTGGCCGTTTTCTTCCGCGACATCTGCCATTTTTGGAGCGTCATCATCACGGCATGGACATACGCAACGCCGCTTTTCTACCCCGTAAGCCTTTTGCCCGATTGGATGCAGACCGCCGAGGCGTTCAACCCCATGTATCACTACGTCAGCTACTTCCGAGACATTGCTATGTACAACACGCTTCCGGGTGTCCAAGAAAATCTCGTATGCCTTAGCATAGCCGCCATCACTTTTGCAGTGGGATTCTTGGTTTTCCGCAAAACTGAAAAGAAATTCATTCTCTACGTATAGGTCGCCATCATGCCAGAAATCGTTAACACCACTCCCCTTGCAATCAAGTCGTCTTTCGACGAGGCAAACGACAATCGTCCCATCATGGTCGACGTTGATCACGTGTCCATGATCTTCAACATGGCCAGCGAGCAGCTAAACAGCATCAAGGAATATATGATCGCCCTCGCCAAACGCGAGCTCATGTTCAAAGAGTTCCGCGCACTTGACGATGTGTCGTTCACCGTCAGAAAAGGCGATGTGTTCGGCATCTTGGGAACAAACGGATCAGGCAAGTCTACGGTGCTCAAGGTTATCGCCGGTGTGCTTGAGCCGTCAAAAGGAACATGCACGGTAAACGGCAACATCGCACCGCTCATTGAGCTTGGCGCCGGTTTCGACATGGAGCTTACCGCTCGCGAGAATATCTATCTGAACGGTGCGCTACTTGGTTATTCGCGCAAATTCATCGATGAACACTTCGACGAAATCGTTAGCTTTGCAGAAATCGAAAAGTTCCTAGACATGCCTATGAAGAATTATTCTTCGGGCATGGTTGCGCGAATCGCTTTCGCTATCGCCACTGTAATCATTCCCGATATCCTTATCGTTGACGAGGTGCTATCTGTTGGCGACTTCATGTTCCAACAAAAGTGCGAGCAACGCATCCAAAAGCTTATCAAAGAGCATGAGGTTACTGTCCTCATTGTTTCCCACAGCAACGACCAAATCGAGCGCCTGTGCAACAAGGCAATTTGGATCGAAAAAGGCCATGCTCGCATGATGGCATCAGCAGCAGAAGTTTGCCGCATGTACCGCTTACTTGGCGGACACGTTGGAAGCCAAGAAGCGGAGTCCAAAGTAGTTGAGATGCTGAACCGGGACATCACATATCCCGATAGCACTATCACGACCGTTTGCGGAGATGACAAATACAGCTCAGCCGCGAAGTTGATGAGATCAGTGACCACCGAGCAAGCTGATACCGTTGTCCTTGCGCCAGGGGATTCGATTTCATCGTGCGCGCTTGCAACTTCATTTGCAGGGTTACTGGAATGTCCGCTGCTTCTAACGAAGGCCGATACAATTCCAAGCAGCACCGCTGACGCAATTGCTCTCTACAAGCCGAATCGCATTATCCTTGTTGGCAATGCCAATATCACCTCAATTGAAAGCTCGATGCGAGAGCACGGGCTAGAAGCCAAGATTGAACACATCGACGGTGCTGATGACCAATCTTTATCTGCCGCTATTTACAATTACGGAAAAGCGCAATCAGATTGCTGGAGCCATTCTGCCCTGCTTATCAAGGAAGATCAGAATGGGGATTATCTAACAGTTCTTCCATACTCATACGCAACCAAAACACCCATACTGATTGCCAGTTCTGAAGGTCAATTGTCCAACGACGAGCTCTCGATATTGAGCGATATCCAAGGCGGCGAGCTTATCTCACTTGGTATTAGTTCTCGGCAGATTGAAAGCCAGTGCGGCGACAATGCTCTTGATATCAAACTTCACACGTTTATGGACGATGGCCCATACAACACGAATTGCCACTTTATCAAATGGCAATTGGAAAGAGCCGACTCCAACATCTCACTCGATGTTGCAGCAGTCGCATCTGTTTGGGATCCCTTCGATGCGCTTCTTGTAGGACCTTATGCGGCGCATAACAGTTTAGTATGCATCCTGGAAGATCCCCAAGATCTCGATAGCGTAAACAGCACTTTCACGCTGTTCGAAGTACTGAATGGAAAAATCTCCAAGTTGGTGTTTTTAGGCAACGCAATGATATACACGAACCTAGACAAGCAACTACTCGCAAAAGCGGTGGTGCACGCAAAGAGCAATCATCAGCAAAGCGAAGCAGTATAGATACAAGAAAGAAGGGGGGTCGAGATATGATCTCGACCCCCCTTCTTTTGAAGATATACGATGCCTACCTCGAATACCTGACTAAGGTATCCCAACTATTTCTCGATACAGCCAACTCACCGCCGAAAACGAATCCGTTAGATATAGCCGATTTGTTAGCAGATACAAAATCGGTAATCGTGACTCGGTTCCAGTCACTCACAATGACCAAAACAGAATTGTTTTTACCACATAGGGCGGCGCCGGCCAATGCATCGAAATACTGCGTTCCTGTGGCTACAGCCATATTATTCGCGGTCATCCCATGCTGCACGCACCACTTTGCGATTGAATTGCTTGTTTCGTATTCAGTCTGGCCATAAATCCGTTGAACATTCGTTATGCCAGCGCTTTTCAATTTCGATTCAACACCAGAATCAACTGCAATCGGACCACCAACAATGATTGCGTTTTTGAATTGCTTGGATTTAATCGACTTCAACGTATCCGAAGAAACCGAATTGGTACCGCCTTCGCAAAGGTAAATAGGAATATTGTTTGCATATGCATAAGGAGAAATCGACAAAGCATCCTGGAACGACTGAGAGGTCGCAATAATGCAGGTCGACAAATCATTTGCCTGAACCTTATCGGCGATTGCCCTTGAAGTACCTTGATGATCTTGACCATAAACGCGAACAACATTTGTGCAGCCAAGAGCTTTAATTCGGGCATCAACCGTCGTGCTTATCGCCAAAGGGCCTCCGCAAATATAAGCAGTCTTCGCGCCCAGTCTCTTAATCTCTGCAGCGGTCTGCGAAGCCAACGAATCGGGATAGGTCAGCAAGACAGGACAATCCAAGCTACCAGCAAGGGAGCTTGCGGACAATGCGTCCCAATACGCCGAATCAGTTGCAATCACAACACTGTTGCTACTAGACCACCCAGTTTTCGAAATCGCCTGCATAGTGTCAATTTGCCCCTGGCCATACACTCGGTTCCAAACTTCACTGCTTTCAGAGCCCAATCCCGTGAAATCAAAGTTAACGTCAACATTGGTGGAGATGCCGGGAACAGAACCATCACTCATGCACTGCCACATATCATAAGGTTTGCTATACCAGCAACTCGAGTTGTATTGCGCAACCCATTTGCTCCAGTTATCGAATACGCTGCTGGTTAAATAGCTATTCCACCAGTTCAGATTTGCATACACACCTGCTCGGTAGCCAGCATTCTCAATTGCACCGCAAAATGTGGACGCCATAGAGGCAAGAGTGCTGTTGCTAATGCTGTGGCCAGAAGCACCAGGTCGTCCGTTTGATCCCTGATTTTCCAAATCAAAGTAAATTGGATATGAAACCTTTCCTGGCGTTAAACCAGCCGCATTTAGCAAGCGAAGAACATGATTGGCCTCGCTCTGAGCCATGGAGGTGTTATATGCATACGAATAGATATACACACCGAAAGGAATACCGCGCTTCATGCACTCAGATACGTTCCTGAGAAACTGAGGGTCATCCTGCTCACTATAATCGGAACCGTATCCACAACGGATAATCGCATAATTAACGCCCGAAGACTTTACCCTGCCCCAATCGATTTGTCCTTGATGCATAGACACATCGATGCCCATGGCCTTTGCGCCGCTAACTCGCGTTCCGTCAGCGCTAACCCACGTGCTTCCTTCTTTCCACCAGGAGTTAACCCCCGAACGGCTCATAGATTGTGCCGAGTAATCCGATTCCGAGGTTAAAATGCCCTGACTATATCGCCAACTTTCAGCGTAAGAGCCGCTGCCCCTATCATACTCCGGCTCTATGCCCGCATCGGGAGCCACATCATTCGATTGCTCGCTTACGACGACCACTTGGTCATCGGCAATTGCCGAAGCATCCTCGTCAGCGTAGGCGGCGACTGAAGAGACACCGACCATGGCTAATGCTAGCGTTGTACAAATCAATAGATATTTGCTTAAAAAACGCATAGAACCATCCTTCGATCGCTTTGACATGTTAATCGACCTACGATTATTTATCTCACTATCTTGTATAGCTTTCGCGTCCCATCCTAAAGAACAAGGTCAAAACCTTCAGTCGAATTATCGATCCGTAAGATGCCCCGCCAATCAGACTCGTTCATAACGCCATCCATCGACCAAAGGGTATCTCCGTCTCGCACAAAACCATTCCTATCGAGCATCAGGACATATTTCGCATCCATATTGCCGACTGCAGACCTAACAGCATCATTAAAATCTAGTAGCTTCCAAAGATGCCATTCTTTGACATATCGAATCGAAGACGCGAACATAATGTGCTCAATCTACGACATCGATGCTAAACTCGTATTTAACCTCAGGTGATTCAACTATTACAGTTTCTTGTTTCAACTCTCACTTATAACCATTCACGAGAGAATCATCCTTTGATTGAATTTGAAAGCACAAAAAGAATAGTAATTGCACCTATGAAAGAAGATTTTTCGCAACCTCCCGCAATCCAGTAGATGATTAGAGTGGGCCATACAAGACCGGCACCCACTTCACAAAAGGCGCACACGCGCAACGTATTATCGCTAAGCAACGCGTGTTCCGCGCGAAGGACGCGGCGACCGCCCGCGACATGTACCACGTCGCCTGCGACATGCTGCGCGAGCGCTGCCCCAAGGCCGCCGACGTGGCCGAGGAGGCCGAGCCCGACGCGCTGGCCTACCTCGCCTTCCCGCCGGCGCACTGGAAGCGGCTGCGCACGAACAACGTGCAGGAGCGCGCGAACCGCGAGATAAAGCGCCGCAGCCGCGTGGTGCAGGTGTTCCCGTCGGAGAGATCGCTCGAGCGCCTGGTCGGGGCCGTGATGTGCGAGCATGACGAGCAGTGGTCCGCTTCGCGGTACTTCGCCTGCGACAAGATGCAGGAGCTGTACGACGAGAGGCGAGGAAGGAGCCCGAAGCGCCCGGCAGGCCCGCCGCCGACCTCGCCGAGGCGGCCAGGAAGATGATCCTCGCGAGCCTAGAGCTTGCGGAGAAGGTGGATGCGGCGTAGCATGGCCGCTTGGATCCCGGGTTCGGGAGAAGGCCGAAGCCCCTCGCCGTTCCGATTCGCCGTTCGCTCGGGCTGCCTTCGGCAGCGCCTAGCGAGAACGGCTTACACCAACATTCTCGACACTACCTGCACAAGACGCTTCCTAGAAAGATAGTCATATTTTCGCTCCAAGCATCTTGCCGACCTCGCTCTAAACGAAACCAAGCTTTTGAAACTGGCATTACAGCGCAGTCAATACCAAACGGCACGCAAAACGAGCGATAGGAGACAGCATTTGTTTAGTCCACTTCCTCGATTCACCATGACGCTATCCTCAATTGCTCCCATCTGTTTTGGTCGCTATGCTTATATACTTCGTTAAAAAGAATTTCGAATATATGCACCTTTTGTGCTCTATTTGCCACTACCTCGTTCTTGTTTGGGATTTTTGATGCAAGCTGTTTTGAACTTGCTGAACAACCCAATCATTTGTTGGCCGCAATACGAAAATGCATATTGCTCCAAAGAACCACTTTGAATGATTCCTCCTAATAGGCTTAATATCGAGCAACTGTAATGGCTTTTCGTCAGTTTAGCCGAGTGTTTATGCTGCCTAAGGTAAAATATTGTATTTGTAAATATGTGCGGCAGACCAAGAGAAGCAGTGGGAGCAACAATGGGACGCAATGTTCGACATTATTGGATAGACTTATTAAATGTAATTGCCTGCTTTGCCGTCGTTGTACTCCATTGTTCGACGAGTATCTTCATGAATACTGGTGATGCAGAATGGTTGATTGATGTTGTATATCAATCACTTTGCATCTTTGCGGTGCCCGTATTTTTTATGATTAGTGGCGCAAATCTATTAGGTTATCGAAAAAAGTACGATACGAAAACCTTTTTTGTAAAAAGGTTTAAAAAGGTGGTGTTTACCCTTTGCGTAGCTAGCGCCATAGTGTATGTGTCATCGCCATTAATTAAATATGCTGTTGCAGGATACCCAGTCGACATTTCTATGTGGGGATTCATAGATGGACTATTCCACAACACCATTTGCGATGTCTATTGGTTTTTTTACGCCATACTGATGCTATATCTGGTCACACCAATATTCTCGCTTATTGTGGATAATAAGCGTTTACTGCAATATGCAATAATTATCTGCATCATTTCAACGATGATTATTCCTTTGTTAAATCGTTTCATGCCTACAGACGACTTCTTTAGTCTTCTTGCAGCTCCATATCTTAAAGGGTGGATTACTTACTATCTGCTTGGGTATTATTTGCAGCACCATTTGTCGAAACAGATATCAATTCCCACTGTCTTACTGATGACGATTGCATCATGCGGAATCATCATAGCGATGACATACAAAACAAATCTTGGGCATACCGTCTTATCAGGATCTTATCAGCCATATGACAGCTTTTACGCAAACGCAAGCTCTCTTTTCGCTCTGCTATATTCAACGGGCGTCTTCCTCCTATTCAAATCTTGCAATAATAAAATTGGCAATTTGAGATCATATGGCGCAATTCGCTCCCTATCTAGCTTCAGTCTTGGTGTCTATGCGATTCACATGCTTGTTATTAATAGCCTTGATCTCTTTATTCCGCATCGAATTCTTTGGGATTTAGGTCTGAGACCCTTTATCGTATTTGCAATCTCCCTTTTACTTGCATGGATCGGAGTCAAAATAATGGCTTGGATTCGCACATGTGTCAGCTTTATCTTTAGACAGTCTAAATAGCTACTTGTTCATACTCAGAAGGAATCGAAAACAATGTGGATTACCTTTTTTATTTGCTATGCATTCGCTCTTATTGCCATAATTGTTCCTGGCGCTTTGATCCTGAAATGCTTCTCACTTAATCTGTCGAGCGCTATTGCGTGCGCTGCACCGCTATCCGTTGCGACATATGTAGTCTTGGGCCAAGCGTTCTGGATTATTCAATTGAGTATGAGCGGAATACAACTATTTGTAATCGCGTTGGCATTGACCGCAGCCATCGCATTAGTTGGCAAAAAGTTTACCGTTAATACACTTGTAAATTGTCCAACAGTTACGAAATCTGAATACACATTACTCACTATCGGCTTACTGGTAGCATTTGCCATCGTTGTGTATTCAACAGTGCTGCCCCTTGATGGACCCGAATCGTTTTCGCAGCATTCTGACAATATGGCGCATCTGGGATCAATTATCTCCATGACGGAAACTGGGTTTTATTCAACGTTTAATGCCAGTAGCTATTTAGCAACCCCTTTTAACCAGATCCCCGTTGAGGCGTCTCCCTCTTTTTACCCTGAAGGGTGGCATATTATATGCGCCATGATTTCTTCCACGCTAGGCGTTTCTGCCCCTATGGCTGAAAACGCGGTGAATCTCGCGTTTGCCGGAAGTGTTTTTCCCTTGGGTATATGCGCATTGTCTGAAGCTGTGTTTTCAGGGCGTCAGAAGACCTTACTGCGTTTTGGCGCAATCGTTTCAAGCGTATGTTTTGTAGCGTTTCCGTCTGGAATGTACTTATTTGGACCGCTATACCCCAATGCAGCTTCCTATTGTGCATTGCCGGCCCTTCTTTACCTATTTATTCGCACAACCAATTGTATCGGCGGCAATAAAAAACAATTAGTCTTTTCCGCCATTGCCTTTGTCTATGCAGCTATCGGAATCGCTGCTCTTCAGCCGAATGCCATATTTACAGCCGCCGTAGTGCTAGCACCTTATTTGATTTGGAGCATTAAGTATATTTTAGCCCGTTTTCAGAAGGCAGAGCATCTTTCCAATGGGACTCTTTGCGCATTGGTTAGGTTAGGAATCGCCTGTCTCGTACTAATAATATGGTACTCCTTCTATAAACTGCCCTCCTTCCAGGGTGTTGTTTCTTTCCCTTGGCCCGCTTTCCTCGGCACAAAAGACGCTATTGTTAGCGGTGTTGATTTGGGGCTCCGATTTGGTGCTCCTCAGCTGTTGCTTTCAATTGTCGTCTGGATTGGTTTTGTCTGGACGCTCGTAAACCGCAAATACATATGGGTTTCAGTTAGCTTTGTCATTTTTCTTGCAATGTATATCATCGGTATATCAAGCGAAGGAACCTTGAAGACCTTTTTGACGGGCTTTTGGTATAACGACCATTGGCGCACATCAGCTTCTCTCGTCTTTCCTGGAGCATTGCTAGCGAGCATTGGCATGAACACAGTTATTCGCGCAATTCTGCAGGTTCTTGACTACAAAGCTCCTTCCATAAAAGATGAAAAGGTTGTCAACGCGCTCCTTTCGCTGATTGCGGTCGTGGCTATTATATTCCCCTCGTTTTCGGTAAACGGATCTCAAGTTAATACAGCATTTGGTCAATCGCGCGGTACTTTAGAGCAGCTAAATTTGCTGAGCGAAAGCAATTCTTATAGCGAGGCTGACGATCAATTCATCCAGCAAGTTTTGACAATTGTTGATAAAGACGATTTGGTGATTAACATTCCTGCAGATGGAAGCATTTCTGCGTATATGAAATATGGATTGAATTGCTATTTCAAATCATTCGGAGATGGAGACAAAACCAACGATTGCAATACTATTACAAGCAGTCTCTGCGAATACTGCACCAATGACACAGTGAAATCTGCTGTGAGCAATATTGACGCTCAGTATGTGCTATTGCTCGATAGGAACGGATTCGTTCGCAACGGAGACACCTTATGGTCAACCGATGGCGGTATGAACGAGTCGGATTGGCGGGGTGTTTTGAATCTGAACGATTATACTGAGGGTTTTGAGTTGGTAATTGCAGACGGAGATCGAAGACTTTATAGAATTACCCGATAGCATGCTATCTAAGCTGCACCGATTGGTACCCCTATGTTTGCCAATCATGGTGTCTCGCTTTATGATCCTATCGAAGACTGCTTCTGCGTCTCTCCACACAATACGCTTCGCTACTTTGATCATACCAACATGGAGTCCCAAACGTATCAGCAGAAAAAACCCAAAGGACGCAACCTAGTAATGCGGCAAGCTAATAAACCGGATTCTCCTGATAGCCATTCTTTCAATTTGGGCATTTATCGACCCCGGCAATTATGGACAAGCGGGCATGTGCTCGCTTGTCCTGTGCAAATGCGAACAAGAAGGATATATGCTGAACAAAAAACAGTTCGACCTGTTATTTACCACTATGATTTCAGGCCAGCACACTCAAATGGACACCGCCGCTAAACCGGATACATCAGCCGAATCCGCAATCGAAGCTCAAAAAGAGCTGCTGAACCTCGGCTACCTAAACGAAGCAGGCGACGCAACCGAAGCCGGGAAAAACGCCCTCTCCCCATACCGGGTAGACAACGCCGTCATCCTTGCTGCTGGATCAGCTGCGCGTTTGGCACCGCTTTCGTTCGAAAAGCCTAAAGCCATGTTCAAGGTTCGCGGCGAAGTACTGATAGAGCGAACGATTCGTCAGCTGAAGGAAGCGGGGATCAAAGATATTACTATCGTGGTCGGCTACATGAAGGAAGCCTTCTTCTACTTAGAGGA
>ERZ1026880.165-NODE-165-length-38445-cov-8.933342_pt1 | contig 38445 bp, 38 predicted proteins | sample MGYA00380170_ERZ1026880 | MGnify/ENA primary metagenome ERZ1026880 (study PRJEB33269, sample SAMEA4719806) | human gut metagenome | biome: human-associated habitat; feature: organic feature; material: feces | place: Cameroon | collected 2013-10 ...
AAATAAACAATATCTTTATTCCTATTGATTGGATCATTATACAAAGTTTCTATAATATTTTCCTCTGTAGGTAGCATTTCATACTTTTTCATAAATAAGAGCACTCTCCTTTTTATAAACTTATCCAATATATATTATATCCTCAAAATCGACTTTTTTCCACAAAAAAACGCCCCAACCTAAGCCAGATCGTCATCCCTCTTCTATATTAAACTACCTTAAACATTTTCTGTGACATCGGTTTCTCTTTCTTCTGCTCAACCTCCGCCTGTGCTTTCCTAAACTCTTCCATCCGTTTCAGTTCTTCCTCAGCGTCATCGAATCCGATATGCGTGTACACATTCATTGTGACCGATATATCCGAATGCCCCATGAGGTATTGTAATGTCTTTGGATTCATTCCCGATTTTGCCATATTCGAGCAATACGTGTGTCGGCATACATGAGGTGTAATGTTTGGCATCTGCATCCGGTAAATGTCATTGTATCTGCCAACCATATGATTAAAGCGGTGTTGCCAATGCATCGCAACAAGTGGCATTCCATTATTATCGTAAAATAGGAATCCACTATATCCATCTATGGACTTCTCCACTTTCGGTGCATTTCTATCCTCGATAATCGCCTGAAACATCTGTGCCATATCCTCTGTGATTGGCAATACTCTTGTTCCGGCATCCGTCTTTGTGGCTTCTATGATATATCGCATATCCGATGTTCTCTGCAGCTGGTGGTCAATATTTACAGTTCTGTTCTCAAGATCAATGTCCTTCATCGTCAAGCCACAAAATTCTGATATTCGCATTCCCGTATGAAATAATATGTACACCACTTCATAGTATTTACAATACACCACATCGTCATGCACAAACTTTAGGAACTTTCTCATCTGGTCTTTTGTGATTGCCTCTCTTGTAACTGCATCATTTACCAATACTCCGGTAAGCTGAAATCCAAATGGATTCTTTACCAGAATGTCATCATCCACCGCCATCTGAAAGGCTGGTCGCAGCACTCCCCGGATGGTATGAATGGAACTGTAGCTTTTTCCATCTTCCTGTTGCAATTTTATAAGGAACAGCTTTGCATCGGAAGTTTTCACACTTCGTATCGTCTTTTTGCCAAATGCTTCCTTTGCAAGTAATCTCTGCACTGTAACATATCCCTGTTTCGTGCTTTGCCTTACTCCGGTCTTTGTTTTCAAATATCGATCTACCAGTTCACATACTGTCATCTGTCCGTCCACGATATTTACAAGTAAATCTAAATCTGTGTTTACCTGTTTTTCCAATTCACGAAGGGAAAGGCATGGTTTCTTGCCCTTTGGAAGTTTGTCCGTAGGCTCCAGTTTCCAACTGTATACAAAATGTGGTTTTCCATCAATATGATATTTATATTGATATTTTCCAACCGCTCTTACGCTTTCTCCCGGTCTTAATACTCTACGCTTGGAATCCCGCCTTGTCTGTCCTCTTCCTGCCTTTGCCATTATACCCGCCTCCTTAGTTCTGGATGGTTACGCAGATACCTTTCAAAGGCTACACGAAGAATCAGCTTGCGTTCTCCGTAGTATGCCAGAAAATCTTCTCCATCCGTATTATTCAATAAATCGTAAAATTTTCTCCGGCTCAAAACAAAATATTCAATTGCCTCAGAAGGATTTAAAATATCCTTTTCTGCTAAATCTGGTCTTGCCATAAAGCACTTCCTTTCTGCCAAAAGTGGCTGTTTTCAAGGGGTTTCGTGGTCATCCTATGTTCGCTCTTATGCCCTGTAATAGCAACTACTTTCGGCAGATAAAAGGAACTATATTTCTGAAGAATTAAGGATAAATTCTTCGAACTTCGGGCGGATGATCAGGAATCGGTTTCCACAGTACACCGCTACTGTTCCAAGGTTATCCTCTGCAATTCTTCTCAGTTTCTTTATACCAATATTAAAATAAGCTGCTGCCTCCTTGATGGTGAGCATATACTTCTCACTAACAGGAAGCGTTTCATTGCTTTCTGCATTCATAGTATCTCTCCTTCCGACAAGGTGGTCACACAGCTGACTCCTTTGTACTATTTTTCCTTTTTTGTCATTTTTACTCTGATTCTGTGATATTTGCCGCCCCTTCACATACAGGAACTGCATATTGGGACAGGATATTACTTCATGGAAATGACCTTCACAGCATCCCTGCGGATCAGTTTCCCTTCCACGAATTCCAGACCAAGATACCCTACCTGGTCATTGATGGCAAACTGCTCAGTCAGGGTTCTTAAGCTGACCAGGCTGCGGCTGATGAACCAGTAGTGACTGAAATCCCCGAATGCAACTGACTTGTTGCCGGACTGTGCATCCGGCATAAATTCTGAAATGTACACAGGCTTGCCTAGAATGGTATCATTATTGCTGTTCCACAGATAATTGCCATCGGCATCCTTCAACTTGCGGATAGCAAGGGCAGTCACATCATTCATGAGCCATACGGCATTCTTGCGGTATTCCTTCTTTACGGAAAAATACTGCTCGATCAGCGTATCGTAGGTAAGCGTATCTGCTATTACTGCAATCTCAGCACCCTTTTCCTCGTGGAGAATGCCAGTCGGCTCATTCACACCATTGCCTTCGATGCAGGCTTTCTCCTCGGCTCTGCCGAAGTTCTTTGCCAGACGCCGGATCACATAATCCTCAATGTCAAAAGCACGGTCATGGACGAAATCCTCATCCAGCTTGAAGAAAGCAGTCGCTTTATGGCTGTCGATGGGATTTACATGGAAATCATCCATGCCATCATAGATCGGGATTTCCTTTCCCTCCGGCACAAACAGAGCCATATCTTCACTGTCCTTGGCAAAAATACGGTAGCCGTGGCTGTGGGCACGGATGAATGTTGCAAGGGTTCGGAACAGGCTCGTCTTATCGAGTGCCTGTTCCAGTTTCCCGGAAGAAACCGTCGGGAGCGTGTATGTCCCATGCGGGAGTACATGCCCTTTATCGAGAAAATTTGTCTTGCCAGTGTTATGCCGAGCCATGTCCCAAAACTGGGCATGGTACTCTGGCTGTGCGACTGGACTGGAATAATCATAATTCATCATTTTGTATATCCTCCTAATCTTTTGCAGTGCTTACAGGTGTAAAGTCCGAGGTCTTTAGATGACTTCTGACTGCCGACCTGCTTCATCGTATTTCCACAGTTCGGGCATTTAATCTCATAGGCAAATGCCTGTTCCGGGGTATGTGCCGTACTCGCATGCAGACGGTAATATTTCTGGAACTTGCCGTTTTCATTCTTATACAAATGTGTGGTAAGGTACAGATCAAAGTGATTTTCACAGTATTCTTCCGAATAGAAGCTGTTCTGTGGGGTAAGAATCTCCGGGTTGCTCTTGTCTCGTTTCCATAATGGGTAATTGCTCATAATAAAATCCTCCTTGATTTATTGAGGGGTTATATACCCCTTTGATTTCCTTTTTTTCTGCGTGAAAGGGCGGCACCGTTCCCCGGCTGGCAGGACTGTAGCGATTTTGACTCCCCCTTGGGTCTGTGCCGTCATTCACATCAGAGAATGTTCTTTTTCTTTGCTTTTCCAAGATGAAATCCTCTGCTTTCACAGTAAGAAGCAACATCCGCTTCACTGTACAGATCGATATTGGAAATTCCATCTGTCACATGATAGTAATGCTTCTTCGTGACCATCACAGGATATTCATCCGAAGTTTTCAGTTTCAGTTTTTTGTGCCACTTAAAGTGGGCGAGAAGAAATGCTGTTTTCATGATTTACTCCTTATTGCAGGAAGGGCAGATGTACATGCCGAGCCTGTGTCCGTTTGTAACAGGCAGTACCTTCTGCATGACAGTACCACACTTGGGACAGCGCAGCTGAATGTCTCCGCCTGCCCTTCTGTCAAAGGACTCCTTACAGCAGAGCCTGTAATGCTGCGGAATGGATTCTTCCAGCCACACGCGATGGTTCTTTCTTACGGTATCCTCCAAGCAGCAGGGGAACAGGGCTGCTTTGACACTTCCTTCCGTATCACAGTCGATGACAGGGTAATATCTTGTCTGCTCCATGCCTTACACCTGCTTTCCGTCAAGGTCGAAGAAACGACCGCTGCAATACTCCATTGCCTTGGCATAACTGTCAAAATACATGGTGGAGAATCCGTATGCCACTCGCCACACATTCTGTGCTTCATTATGGGAGACATACACAGGCTGTCCTTTCTTGTTCTGCAGCAGAAGCTCACACTTATATCCGTTGCCGGAGAAAGCGTCCTTATCCTGCTGGCTCAGTTTTGGCGGTCTGCCATAGAAAAAATGAAATTTCATAATCTTAACACTCCTTTTTCTTATTTGGGTGAAAGTGGTGAAGGTGAACGTACCTGTAACTCATACCCACACCCGGGATCATCTTTGTATGTGCTGTACACTACATACAAACTTTTTTTTCATCTCTTTAGAAGTTGAAAGTACCCTCACCTCGTTCACCCAAGTCTGAAAAGCCTTGATTTTCCTGGGTTTTTGAGGTGAAAGTACTTTGTGATTACCTTCACCCTGTGTTCACCTTTCCTTCACCTTTATGACAGGAAATCTGCAAAATCACTGCCATAAGCCTTGCTGTACCGTTCCTTTGCTTCATCTGACAGCGTATAGTCCCGGTAGAAGTTGCCCTTCTTGGTATGTACCGTCAGATCAGAATGTGCCATGCCAAGATAGGCAGAAATGGCATCCCGGAACTCTCTGGAGGTCTTTGCGTAACCGTTATTATTGTCTGTACACCATGCCCGGTACACATCAAACACTTTTCCTGTGGTACAGCCGTCTGCAATCTTCTGACCGGAACGCTGCTCCATGCATTCTGTGAAGAATGCCAGTGCAGTGTTTGTTTCTTCCATATAAGATTGTCTTGCTTCCCGGACCGTCTGTGGTTCTGAGAAACGGTATCCATTTTCAATGACGGTCTTTAATGCCATCACTGCTTTATGGATAATGCCGTCCCTCTCGGCGTACATCTTGTCCAGAAGCTGCTTGTCCTGTTCACTTTCCGGGATAACATTCTCACAGTGGATGATCATGATGCGGTCAAACACCCACTGACCATCGTCACCGCCGAATCTCGGCAGGCGGTTCATGCAGAACCAGAGGAAGCCCTTATAGAAGAACTTGAACGGCTGCTGTCCTTTGAACTCTGCGAATACGGAATCACCGCCAGTCAGGGACTTGAAGGTCTTAAGTTCCCCGATTGACACAAAACTCATGTCCGAACTGCCTGCCAGTCGTGTACCGTAGATTGCCCCGGTACCAAACCGGGCTTCGATATCCTTGAGGTCAATACCGATGTAATTATCGGGTCCGAGGAGATGTTCCACCAGACTTTTCAGCTGGGACTTTCCTGTATTTCCATCGCCAACAAAGAACACCGACTTTTTCATACGAGAGCAGTTTACGTTGGAAATGACCACGCCATTGATCTCGTTACAGAGATCTTCCATCTCCGCATCGTAGTTTACCAGCCGGGATAGGTAGGCATCATACACCGGGGTCGGTGTAGGGCTGTCATGCCACTCACAGGGTATCTGGATGGTGGACAGCACTTCCGGGGAATGTGGAAGTAATGCCATATCTGCCAAACGCAGGATGCCGTTCTGGAAGTTGATGATCCCCTCATCGGCATTCAGCTCATCCTGCCTCCACAATCTGGCCACTGTCTGCTGATACAGTTCCAGGCTCCAGGTAAGTCCAAACCAGATTAAGATATTTCCGCCTGACTGCAGATTGAGACCATGCCCTGCTGATGCAGGATGAATCAGAGCCACCGGCAGTTCTCCTCTATTCCATTTACGTATACTTTCCTCAGAATCCAGCTTTTCAAAAGAAATCTTCCTCTCTGAAAGCCTCCTCCTAATTCTTGTCAGGTCATGCTTAAACCAATAAGCCACCATCACCGGCTTCCCGTTAGCAGCTTCTATCAAATCCTCCAGCGCATCTAACTTTTGATCGTGGATCTGAATCTCATCGCCGTCATCAGAATAAACAGCACCATTTGCCATCTGTAACAGCTTTCCTGAAAGAGCCGCCGCATTAGCTGCAGTAATCTCACCGGTTCTAAGTGGAAGGAACATTTCTGCTTCCATGTCATCATATAAAGAAGCTTCATGCTCACTCATATAAACCGGATATTCATTACTGATAAGCTCCGGCATTTTCAAATGGTCAAGTGCCTTCATAGAAATCGTGATATCCGATATCTTGTTATAAATCTGTTCCTCGGCACCTTTTCTTAATCTGTAAGAATAAACAATCTGGCCATTAGTCTGATCTGGCACGAAATAATTCACTCTGTACTGACTGATAAATCTGCCAAGTCTCTCTCCCATATCCAGGCACTTGAATTCTGCAAAGAGATCTATCAGCCCATTAGAAGAAGGTGTACCGGTGAGACCGATTACTCTCTTTACCTTTGGTCTCACCTTCATAAAAGCCTTAAAGCGTTTGCTGTTCCAGTTCTTAAAGGATGAAAGCTCATCTAGAACCACCATATCAAAATCAAAAGAAACACCACTCTGCTCAACCAGCCATTGCAGATTTTCACGATTAATTACATAAATATCTGCATCTGCTGCCAGAGCCTTCTTCCGATCTGCTGCTGTACCTAGAACGATCGAATATTTCAGATGCTTCAAATGCTCCCATTTGTGAATCTCATCACTCCAGGTGTTTCTTGCTACTCGAAGCGGAGCCACCACCAGGACCTTGTTTATCTCAAAGCTGTCATACATAAGCTGCTCGATGGCTGTCAACGTAATACTGGTCTTGCCAAGTCCCATCCCAAGTATTACGGCTGCTATCGGATGTTCCAATATATAATTGATTGCATACTGCTGATAATCATGCGGTTTGTATTGCATCTATAATTCCTCCAATCTGTCCCATATCATCCAGGACGAATACTTTATAACCAAGAGCACGAAGCTGTTCATGTCTGTGCACCTGAAGCTTTCTTGGCTTCTCACCGGGAGCCTTCACCTCCACGAGCCCGATTTTCCCATCAGGTAATAAAACAATTCGGTCGGGCCAGCCTGAAGAACCGGAATTCCATTTTTCACACAAGCCACCTCGCTTCTTTACTTCTCGAACTAATTTCTGTTCAATATATTTTTCACGCATCGCACGCCTCCATCATTCTTAACAGGTGTGCAGGTCGAGTACCTCGTTCCGTAAAACTCCCTATAGCAGATTTTTTATAAATTCTCTCTAAAGGGACTTTTATGTAGAGAGGTTAACGACCTACACAAAAAGGATTAATTTAAAAAATCCTGTCCTTCTTTAAGCTTCAATCCCACGACCTGCACTCCCGTATTCTTGCGGATACGGTTAAAACCAGCTTTATCCATCGAAGAATAGAAATCTGTAGTACTGCGGATATATTCGCCATTCTGCATGCAATGCGCCCGATAAGCCTGATACAGCTCTCCCGATTTCTCTTTATATGACGGATCCATCTCACAGCACTCTTCTAAGAACTGACCAAGCCAATCATTATCCTCGCGGTAAGCCTTAATCGCCGCCTCCACCACATCCGGAAGATCTGTATGGAATTCCTTGTCGATAGCCTTCTTGGCACCTTCGATAATCCAACTCATAATGGCAGGCCCAGCATGTTCGAAAAGGTAATCTGCATAATTCTTAATGTCACTCTTACCGGTAATCTTCGCATTAAAAGGAATCACGATCAGCCTTCGCCAAACACCATCATCATTAGCTCCAACCTTCGGAAGATGGTTTGTATAAAGCACCAGCGTATGCGACGGAACAAAAGAGAACGGATCCTTGTACTTCTTCTCAGCCTGGATCTCATCTGTAGAGCAAAGCTGCTTCACAACTGCCGTATTAAGCCTCATACCTTCCTCCATCTCCGAAGAAATGATGAGTCTCTTACCCTTAAGCTCAGCCATCTCCGGCTTCACATTTCTCTTACAGTTCATAGTGAGCGCTTCTGCTGAAAGCTTACCTGCGTAATCACCAAGCACCCGAAAAATCGTATTCCAGAAGGTACTCTTACCATTGGCACCGCCACCGTAAGCAATAATCATATGCTCCTGATAAACCTTACCGATTGCAGCCATACCAACTGTCTCCTACACATAATCGATGAGCTTCTGATCCTTGCAAAAGAAAAGCTTCAAAGCATCCAACCATATCTGCTTTCCTTCTTCACCCGGCGAACATGCCGTAATCTTAGTAATCAAATCCCCAGGATCATGAGGCTGTTCTCCTGCCAGTCCCTTTCTTAAATCAAAGGTGGCATAAGGCGTATTGATGAGATTCTCATCCTTGTCCAGGTCACTGACCGAAATTGCGATCATCGGCTTCGCAGTATTCGCTGCTGAAACAATGTACTTATAATCACGTCTTTTCTGCACAAACTTCAGATATGTCTGCGCACCCATGAGCATATAAACAAGCGGTAACAGCTGACCGTCCACTTCCTTCAGAAGCTCCTTCGGACCTGCCTGGATAGAAGCCTTTGGCACACCGGCATCCTCTAATGCCTTTTCTACTCTGGCAACCTCATCCATTGCATCCTGAAGCTGCAGATCCAAGAATTCCTCAACCGCGCCGATTGCCAACTGCTTATCCTCACGCCAACAGTCACCATCAAATCTAAGGAAATCTGTTGCACTGGTATACTTCAGCTCTTCGCCATACTCACGCACAAGAACCTTCGCCTGTCCGATATCGGAATAATCCTCAGGCTTCAAAGTGGCACCTTCGAAATCTGCATTATATTCCTCCGGCGGTACATATCCGTCCTGTGTCACAATACTCTTCCTGTAAAACTTCACTGCACTGTTCCAAATAGTCTTAAGCTCAGCATCTGGAAGCGGCGGATCACATTTTCTTGCATGCTCCAAAAAAGCTTCATGAGCCTTCTCTGTATCACCATACTTCTTAAGAATACGTCCCGCAAATCGGCTCATGGTGTTATTACGGCTTCCTTCTAAGATAGGACCGGTACTCTTACCACCTGACATCTCAGAATCAAAATACTCTTCTTCGATATCAGAGGTATCTACCTCTTCATCCACCGTCATCCAACCATCGTGATAAATCACCTCATCACATTCCGCACCGAATATGAATCTGGCAGCATCCAGCGCATTTCCATCAAAGAAGGAATAAACACTCTGAATTGCTTTCTTCAGATTTGCGTACCTGCCGGCATCCGTTATCTCTGAAATAGGAAAATACATGTGATACCTCGGTCTCGCCGACTTGCCTTCCTTATCTAAAAGATGGTGGCGGCTCGGTGCCAGCAAGTATTCCACATTCGGAAACAGCTCTTCCAACTTCTCAGGCATAATCCATTCTGTAGGTTCGTCCGTGTGGTCATTATCAATATCCATGACAATCACATCTGATCTGATGAAATTCTCACCGCTTCGATAATTCCCTTTGAACTCTGCACAAACATGATCCTTCTTCACCGCTTCCTGCAGCTGCTCCGGCGTAACCACTGTCACCCTATTGGGATAGCTACAGTTACCGGCTTGACCGACGCAGTTTGCCGCACAAATAGTTACCTGCATATTTCAAACCTCGCTTCTGTAAAAGTAAGAACCTACAAGTTCTCCTAACTTTCTAAGCGCCTTTGCCCTACACTTTTCCGGTCAAATTCAAAAATAATTTGCAAAAAATCAGCCAGGGCAACATCGCTTCCTTATATAAGGCGAAATTTGCCCTGGCTATTTTCAAAACTTTTTTCAAAAAATATTCCCTCCGACCGGAAAAACAATCTCTGGATGCGCTTAGGAAGATAGAAAGGCAACAAAGCCTTTCGGAAAGCGAGGTGCTGCAGATGCAGACAGAAACGATTGATAAAAGCCAGCAGGCCACACCACAGATTGAGGAAGAGCTCATTGATACTCTCATTGCAATCAGCGTTGTAGCAAAACGACTGGCAGCCAATCTAAGACAACAGAATAAAGAAAACGGAGGAACTGAAAATGAGCAAAATGAGTGAATTATCTCAGGTGCTGGATGAAATGATTGCCTGTGGTGAAGGAATGATCAAAACCGCCAATGCATTAAAGGATATCTTCTCTTCTACAGAAGAAGCTTCGGCAAAGACCGAGCCCGCTCCTACCTATACAAAGGAAGATGTTCGCGGAGTACTCGCTGCAAAATCAGCTGCAGGCTTTAAGAAGGAGGTAAAAGACCTTCTGGAAAAATTCGGAGCTCAGCAGTTAAAGCAGATTGATCCGAAAGATTACGCAGCCCTTCTTAAGGAAGCAGAGGTGATTGGAAATGCCTAAGCACGCATACCTTTCCGCTTCTGCCAGCCACAGATGGTTAGCCTGTCCACCAAGCGCAAAGCTCTGTGCCAACATCCTGGATCAGGCTTCCGAATATGCACAGCAGGGAACCGATTGCCATGAGCTTTGTGCTTATCTGGTAGAAAAAGCACTTGGCAGAGATGTAATCGATCCAACGGAAAATCTCACCTACTACGATGCCGAAATGCAAAACTGTGCTGAGGAATACAGAAATTACGTATTAGAGCAGATTGAAGCAGCAAAAGAATTCTGCAAGGATCCGCAGGTCATGATCGAATAGAGACTGGATTTCTCCCGCTGGGTAGAAAATGGCTTCGGAACCGGCGACTGTGTCATCGTAGCCGATGAAGTATTGCAAATCATCGATTACAAGCACGGCCTCGGAATCCTCGTAAGTGTCGGTGACGATGAGCATGGCGGCAACAGCCAGATGATGTGCTACGCCTTAGGAGCGTTGGAAGTATTCGGTGACATCTACGACATCAACCAGATTAAGATGACCATCTTCCAGCCAAGACGCGACAACATCAGCACCTACACCATCAGCAAGAAAAATCTGCTGAAATGGGCAGACGAAGTCCTGGCGCCAACTGCACAGCTTGCATACGTCGGCAAAGGCGAATTCAACGCCGGCGACCATTGTACCTTCTGCAAAGTAAAGGCAACCTGCCGCAAGCGTGCAGAATACAATCTGGAGCTTGCAAAATATGATTTCGAGATGCCTGCCACACTGGATGATGCAGAAATCGCTGCGATCCTCGAAAAAGTAGATGAAATGATTTCATGGGGCAACGACATCAAAGACTATGCACTGCAACAGGCACAATCAGGCGTTCACTTCGAAGGCTGGAAAATTGTAGAAGGAAGATCCAACAGAAAATATACAGACGAAAATGCTGTAGCAGATACAGTAAAAGACGCAGGCTTTGATCCGTATGAGAAAAAGCTTCTCGGAATAACAGCCATGAGCACACTGCTCGGAAAGAAGAAATTCGAAGAGCTTTTAGGTGGGCTTATTTACAAACCACCTGGCAAACCCACATTGGTACCGGAATCAGATAAGAGACCGGCAATGAACACAGCAAAAGATGATTTTAAAGAGTAAAGGAGACAACAATTATGTCAAAGATTTCTAATCCTACAAAGGTAATCACAGGAGTAAACACACGTTGGAGCTATGCGAATGTATGGGACGCCAAGAGCATCAACGGAGGCACGCCTAAGTACAGCGTTTCCCTCATCATTCCCAAGTCCGACACTGTAACCGTAAACAAAATCAAAGCTGCAATCGCAGCCGCTTATGAAGAAGGTCAGAGCAAGCTCAAGGGTAATGGCAAGACCGTTCCTGCTCTCTCCGTACTCAAAACACCTCTCCGCGATGGTGATCTGGAGAGACCTGATGATCCGGCTTACTCAGACGCATACTTCATTAACGCCAACAGCGCTACAGCACCTGGCATCGTAGATGCAGACCGGCAGCCTATCCTTGAGAGATCCGAAGTGTATTCCGGCGTATACGGCAGAGCCAGCATTAACCTTTATGCCTTCAACAGCAATGGTAACAAAGGAATCGCCTGCGGTCTCAACAATCTCCAGAAGATTCGTGACGGCGAACCACTCGGCGGCAAATCTCGTGCAGAAGATGATTTCGCAACCGATGATGAGGAGGATTTCCTCAACTAAAAATCACACGATAATTACGGCGGTAGGACAAACCTGCCGCCAATTCGAAGAAAGGTATGGTGACAACCTATGACAAAAGAATTATTAATGGTTCCAGACTAAGACCGAAGATACTGATAAAAACTAATACACAGGCGGCGGTACCCACAAAGTGCCGCTGCCATTTTTGCAAAGGAAGGATTTATGATGAAAGAATTATCAATCGATTTAGAGACTTACAGCGATATTGATATCTCCAAATGCGGAGCCTACAAGTACGCTGAGTCTGATAATTTTGAGATACTGCTCTTTGGTGTCTCTGTTAATAATGGGCCTGTTGCTGTCTATGACCTTACATCAGGTGATGAGATTCCAGCAGAAATCTTAGCAGCACTATCTGATGAAAATGTAACCAAATGGGCTTTCAATGCTTCCTTTGAAAGGGTCTGCTTATCCAACTGGCTCAGGAAGCATCACCCGAAATACTTCAAAACCTATAATACTGAAGGCGATCCGGTACAAAACTTCTTGGATCCAGCCTCATGGAAATGTACAATGATATGGTCCGCCTATATGGGACTGCCACTTTCACTTGAAGGTGTCGGAGCTGTCCTCAAGCTTCAGGACCAGAAAATGAAAGAAGGCAAGGACTTAATCAAATATTTCTGCAGTCCCTGTAAGCCAACAAAGGTAAATGGCGGAAGAGCCAGAAACCTCTCTGAACATGCACCTGATAAATGGGAAACCTTTAAGACCTATAATCGCAGAGATGTTGAGATGGAGCTTGCCATCAAGCAGAGATTATCAAAATTTCCGGTACCTGACTCAGTGTGGCATGAATATCATATTGATCAGGAAATCAACGACAGGGGCATAATGCTGGATATGGATGTTGTAGAAAATGCTATTGCCTTCGATACAAGATCCAAATCAGCTCTTATGATGGCAATAAAAAATATCACTAACCTGGATAATCCAAACAGCGTGGTTCAGATGAAGCAATGGCTCTCTGATAACGGTGTCGAAACAGAATCCCTTGGTAAAAAGGATGTTGCCGGTCTTATTAAAGAGACCGATGGTGATATCAGCAAAGCGCTTAAGCTGAGACTCCAGCTTGCCAAATCCTCTGTAAAGAAATACCATGCAATGCAGAATGCTGTTTGTAAAGATGGCAGAGCTCACGGTATGTTCCAGTTCTATGGAGCCAACCGCTCAGGAAGATGGGCCGGGCGCTTGATCCAGCTGCAAAACCTTCCGCAAAATCATATATCCGACTTAGCTGAAGCTCGTGAGCTGGTTTGTACTGGTGATTATGATACTCTGGACATGCTTTATGATGACATCCCTGATACTTTAAGCCAGTTGATCCGTACAGCTTTCATCGCAAGACCTGGATATAAATTCATCGTAAGTGACTACTCTGCCATCGAAGCCAGGGTCCTTGCACATCTTGCCGGTGAGACCTGGCGTTCAAAAGTATTCGCTGAAGGCAAAGACATCTACTGTGCTTCTGCCAGTCAGATGTTTGGTGTTCCGGTTGAAAAACACGGCATAAATTCTCACCTCAGACAGAAAGGCAAAATTGCAGAACTTGCCCTTGGCTACGGCGGATCTGTAGGTGCTCTGAAATCCATGGGAGCTTTAGAAATGGGGCTTAGCGAAGAAGAGCTCCAACCCCTCGTAGATTCCTGGCGTAATTCCAATCCTATGATTACAGCCTTCTGGTGGAATGTAGATAATGCAATAAAGACTGCCATCAAGATGCGCATCCCTACTGAAGTAAACGGAATTCATTTCTGTTACAAAAGCGGAATGCTCTTAATCAAGCTCCCTTCCGGCAGAGTACTCAGCTATGTGAAGCCAAAGATTGGTGAAAACAGATTCGGCGGCGAATCCGTCACCTACGAAGGCGTCGGCTCCACCAAGAAATGGGAACGCATAGAATCCTACGGTCCGAAGTTTGTGGAAAATATCGTACAGGCCGTATCCAGAGATCTGCTGTGCTACGCTATGCAAAATCTTTCCGATCAACAGATCTGCGGCCATGTCCATGATGAGCTTATTATCGAATGTCCGGAAGAAATCGATGTCAGCAGCGTCACTTCCATCATGGGGCAATCTCCCGCCTGGATGCCAGACATCCTGATCCGAGGCGATGGGTATGAGACCCAATTTTATAAAAAGGACTAAAAGGAAAGCGGCTCCTGGTTCATCGCCAGAGGCCGCTGTTGTTGTCTATTTGCCTGTATTATCATAAATAATATATTGCAGGGCATTTTCTTCTATCTTCTTGTTGTATCGTTCCACTGCTTCCTCTGTAATATGTGTTACATAATAAACATTATCTGAATTACCAGATTTTCCTTGAGCCATTAGAATTCTAGGCGTAATAGGCATCAATCCAACCTTCAGTCCATCTTCTCTCAGACATATAAAAGAAGGATTATCACTTGTAATAAATCTTGATTTTCCATCTGCTATCAGAAAATGAAAATTTGTATTTTTTTCAGAAGCCTCAACCTGCACACACATCGTCCCTTTATCATGCAGGAATCTTCTAAATGTCATCAAAAGTAAACAATGCTCGAAATAATCTGCCATGGTTTCAAAAAAAGGTAATCCTCTTTCATCTTTTGGAATTTCAACCTGATCCATCTGAAGTATATCTGAGCTAAGCCGCTTAAACTCTTTTGCAAATAAAGGATCCGTAGCTGAACTTCTCCAATCAATTGAGACATAAAATTTCATAAGAAAGTCTTTTTGAAATTCCTCTATTTCTCCACTAGCTTTTAATACTCTTTTTTCAATCTCCGTTCTAACTTCTGGCCAATGGTTTTCATATTTTGTTGACCATAGCGTTTCGATATCTCTTATCTTAACCTGATCAATCGCTGATTTAATGGGTTTTTTCGATGCAATTGTGCCATCCGATTTACGTGTAATATTCCAATTTTCAAAGTCATAGTATATCTGATTAATCTGCATTAAATCAGTAATCACTTTCCCTTGATATTCAACATTATAATCTTTCAAAATTGCAAAAATTTCCTTAACATCATCCTCTGTACAAATAGGCATGCCTGCAATAATGGAATGATAATGATTAATGCCTAAGATATTATCTTTGTTTTTCTTACCACACATACCAGTTTTTAATTCTTTGTAAGAAATCGTACCCGATATATTTCCCCATGCGGATATATATGTCTGCGGAATTAAATGATGATATTTCGCCTTATCTCCCACTTTGTCACCTCCTTCGAATATCATTCTGTAAAATTAGCCTGTGCACAAAAGAAGGCATCGGTTTCACCAAGAAATGAGCTCATCAAATCCTACAGTCAAAAATTTATAGAGAACATCGTATCGGCTGTCTCACAGAATCTTCTCTATTACGCCATGCGAAACCACTCCTATTAACAAATCTGTGAGCTCATCATCGAATGTAGCAATAACGTTGATCACAAGATTATCTGCGAGCAGATGGTAAAAACTCCCCCGTAATTGCCAGGTCTCCAACTGAGAGCAGATGGAGATGAAATGAAATATCTTATTCTCAAAAACATAAATCAGAAAGCCCTTCGTGTGATGCGGGTTTCCGTTATGATCATCCATTCAGTTTGTATCTTCTGTTTAGTCCTCTTCTATCGTCAGCAGGTTTCCATCCATGGCTTATAATCTAAGCAGAAAAATCTGTAAAAGCCTATCTGCATTATGATACTCCGACCACCGATTTGATTATAACTACATCGTCTTCAATATTCCTACCAACGACTCCGCAATTGTAACTGCTTCCTCCTCTGTATTCTCCGCACCGAAAGTGACACGAATAGTACCTTCTGCATATTCTTCTGGCACATGAATCGCTTTTATCACATGAGAGACGCGAGTATTTACTGAATCACAAGCAGAGCCAGTAGAAATACAAATTCCCTTCAAATCCATTCGATGAAGTAACATCTCGCCCTCCGCTCCCTTAATAGAAATGTTCATGTTTCCGGGCAGACGATTGCAACTACCGTTTATCCTGTAATCAATACCAGAAGCTTTCAATGTATCTTGAAAAATCTGATTTAACTTACAAAGTTTCTGCGTAGTTTTTTCCATGTGGCTACAACTCTTTTTAAGTGCTACTGCCATAGCCACGATAGCAGCGACATTCTCCGTACCAGCACGTCTACCATGCTCTTGAGAACCGCCATCGGCAAATGAGGAGAGTGGTACACCTTTACGGATATAAAGAAATCCACTACCCTTCATTCCACCAAACTTATGAGCTGACGCAGAGAGCATGTCAATACCAAGCTTCTTCACATCAATTGGAATGTGCCCTACTGCCTGTACTGCATCGGTGTGAAACAAAGCTCCGTGTTCATGTGCAATCTTGGCAAGCTCTGCGACAGGCTCAATCGTACCGATTTCATTGTTTGCCATCATAATGGAAATAAGCCTAGTTCTGTCCGTGATGTAAGTCTCCAACTCTTCCGGTTGCACGATGCCTTCATCCGTCACAGGCAGGTAAACTACCGGAAATCCAAGTCGTTCTATGGTAGCACAGGTATTCAAAATTGCATGGTGTTCGATTTCGGAAGTGATGGTCGTCCGCTTTTCCTCACCTGAAAATATTGAGCTTTTGATTGCCCAGTTATCACTTTCTGTGCCGCCGGAGGTAAAATAGATTTCCTCTGGTTCAGCTCCGATGCAATCGGCAATAATCTCACGGGCATCGTTAATTGCCTTCTTCGCCGGCTTAGCAAAGAAATATGATTGTGAAGCATTTCCATATTCCTCAGTCAAAAATGGTATTGCAGCTTCTAACGCATCCGGATCTAATTTTGTTGTCGCTGCATTATCCGCATATATCATTCAATTCCCCCTGCCTTACTGAAAGAGTTTACATCCTTCATTCTTAAACTCTTCGATTTTGTCCTGAAGTTCCTCCGTAGTCACTTCCAATTGTTCAGCCAAACAAGATATGCAATAAAAATTCTTAGAGCTTTTCCCCATCAGTTTTTTGGTAAGCCCTATTTCATTTTTACTGATATCTTTTTTTCCGCAAATATAACAGTCTGCCATCTTAATCTTTGTCATAATCTCTGCATACAGTAAATGCAGGTATATCCTTTCCTTTGTACTCATCATCAAGTAAACCTAGCTGATATTTAATGATATCTCTCATTTTTCTTGCCCTGTCCAAACAGTATCGCTTAAAATCATCAGATGAAATATCTCCGGGCTGTCTTACATTCGGGAAGAGAAGCTTTAAATATGCCGTAGAAATTCTCTTTACTGCTTCCGTATCTCTTGTATCTGCACCATCCGGGACAACAACAAGTTCATCAACTATTGCCCTATAACTCATATCATCTCTTAATTCATGCATAATTGAGCAAAAGTATTCTGAATTTAAAGCCCAGCCAGACGCTTTTAAGTCATCATTCATTCTTGGAATATTCCACCCTTTTATAAAACCGTGGAACCTATCAATCAGCGCAGATTCATGAAAAACTTTCGGTAACTCCACAAACATGTTTCCATAGCCATCTTCTTCCATAGACGCTTTACTGATATTTCCGCATAAAATCATTCCTGCATAAGCAGTGCCTTCATGATTTCCGACGGTATAGACACCCGATTCAAGATATCCCTTAAGGGCCGCTCTCATTTCATCAGTATCTGTGAAAGATATCGTCTGTACTTCATCGAGCGTGATGAAATCGTTTCCTGCCACCAACCCTTCTGTATGACGGTTTTGATCATAAAACATTTTCGCACGGCTCATTGTTCCACCGCTCGACAGCCAACCAAAGCGGCTTACGCGTCCAAATAAATAGGATTTTCCAGTTCCCTTAGGCGCTAATTCTATTAAATTTAATCTTTTCTCTATAAAAGGAAGCAACCGTGTAAGCATGGTGAGTTTCTTTTCTTCATCATCGTTATACCCATCAGCGTTATAGTCCACTGCTCCAAGAATAATATCAATCCATTCCTTAGTGGAGAATTCTTTTCTTGCAGCCTTAAAATAATCAATATCTATTCTGTACGGGCAAAATGGTTTAAAAGAAAGCAACTTAATTTTTCCCTTTTTGCCGGCTTTGGATCTGTCCTTATTTTTATTTACATTGAATGACCACTCATGATCATATTCGTCAGGAGACTGATACCCTAATTCGACCATTCCCCACGTTTCATGTCCATTAACAAGGTCTTCCTTACATTCGTTCCAAACCTCTTCATCAATCATTGTATCTTTATATGACAGACCAAAATCAGGCAGAGAGAAGGAGACCTGTCCTGTCTTTATGTCTATGTCAATAGACACCTTGGCTAAAAATCTTACTGTCTCCTGTTCTATAACTACACGATTCTTTATAGAATTCCAATCTTCTTTTTTAGGAAGATAAGTATGTACAAATTTTGAAACCTTATCCGCATCGAAAACGCCATTCTCATCTTCAAATTTTCTAAGTATCCAATCCCTCATAAAAGACGGAAGGCTAAGTGCAGAAAAGACATTGCTCTGCTTTTTGAGATCTTTGTACACAACCATCTCATCAAAACAGTTCTTTAATTTTTCCTCAGTAATAGTCACTAGGATTCCTCCTTATCAAAACAGATCATCAAAGTCATCATTCATGGCTGCACTCTTGCCCGCCGCATCAACTTGAATATGACTTGCGAGATCGTTACCCAGATAAACATCTACAGGATACGTTCCTGCCTTTTTAATATCCGAAATATCAACCTTGAAATGATTATCATCAATGCGTTCTGACTGATATCTCTTATTCTCATATCCTATGGTCAAATTATCCCTTATAGTTTTATTAACATACAGGTTTACAGTGATTCCCTTTTTATAATCAGCCTTTATTTTTTCTCCATCAACAACTGTAACAACAAAGCTGCTATCATTAAGAGAAAAGGTTATAATAGGTACAATTACCTCTTCAAGAGAAGCTCCTCCGTGAACTTCAACATTGGACGCTCTGCTGCCCTTGAATCTTCCATAATCAGCAAGAACTATATATCCACGATCTTCTTCATCTATTGCGAAAGGAAGATTACATCCTGGAAAGAACTTACAACATCTTCCTGAATGCTTGCCCTGCGTATCAGTTTCATATTTTTCTTCCTTGTGGCGCAACACAGCAAGACGTGATGCTCCGTGATCGCTCGCAATCACAACGCGGTCATATTTTCTAAGTCCCAAAGTTGTAGCAATGTCGTTGACAGCTTTTTCTATAATTTCCAACTCTTTTGCCAAGTGAATAGGGTATGGATTTTGGGTGCTATAATAGTATCCGCCTTTTTCCTTATGCTTTATCTCGTCAAGTTCCTCTTCTTTCGGATGTCTCAAATCTTCAGGCCAGTTGTAAAAAAATGCATTATTCTCACAAGTAATAGTGGGCAACTCAGCCCTTCCGATTTCTATGGAAACCTTCAGTCCTCGTCTTCTTGCAAGCTCTACAATGTATCCTAGATATTCCACTCCAAGCGCGTCAATCCAAAAGAGTTGTGTGAATCCGTCATTCTTTTCTTTAACAAGCTCGTCTCTCTTTGGAAGGCGATTATATATTCTCTCAAGCGCAAGTTTATCTACTTCTTTCGAGAAATCATCGTTAAGTCTATTCCGGAGTTTAAGTTCCTTATATTTCTCAAAATATGTCGTAATTCTGGCAGCAAACGCATCATTAAGCCCATTCCCATTAAACGGATATCTGTTGATATATGCAGCAAGGTCGGGATATAGATTCCCAAGATTTTCAGGTATCCCATTGTTGGCAACCCAAATGATTATTTCCTGCTTCTCAACCATCGTATTATCAGTTAATTTATAGACACTTTCGCTGACATTTACACGATTTTCATTTACAAAAGGAGCAATTTCTGCTTCCGGGTAGTGTGACAGTAATCTTTTTCTTTCCTTATAAAATTCCTGATACTCTGCGCTTGTATGGGAAACACCGATAATGTCACATAGTATTCCCTTCTTAAAGCTGTCAAGGTCTTTGCTTTTTTTTAGGACATAGCCCAAATATTTACCTTCATATGCTTTGACATTCATCACCAGATAGATGTAAAACAACCAACTATTGTACTCTTCTCCATATAGCAAGTCATAAAAATCTGCATCCTGAAAATCTGTAAATCCATACTCTTTAAACAACATGTCCGTCTTAAAATTCTTATTCCGAAGATCTGTAAGCATCTTTTCCCACATGCTTTCCGTCCCATATTCCTTAGGAACTTCATCCATGTTTAAGTTTTTGGAAATTGCTTCATAAGAATTTCTTACAAGTTGTATTGGAAGCAAGGAATCCTTGAATTTCATTACAGTATTCACAGAAATTTCATTATCTGCACCGTTCTCAAGAACCTTCAGGAGGTTTTTTACACCATTAATTTTATATATTCCAAGCCCGGGATCAGAAAATCTAAAGTGCAACGATGTAGTAAGATCATCACCGAAGGCAACCCTACCACTTTCAATCAACCTTTTATCATTCTTTACAAGCGCTCTTACCTGTGGTTCTACACATCTAAGTAGCAAAACGACCTGAGCATTCCCCAAATTGTAATCTTTCAGTTCCCCTAAAATGTCATTAGCTCTTTTGTCACCGCATAAAGCAAGATACTCACCCAATCCAAGCATAACGATATTATTGTAAGCAAATGAAACATCAGCTGTTTCAAGTTTTTCTCTCATTACATCTAAGTCAGGGAGTTTGTCAATTTTTTTACAGCACTCATTGATATGCAATATACTGATCGCCCTGCTTTTAAAGCTGTCTATTGCTTCTCTGTATTCCTTATCGCCAACCACCATGTAGAAAGGCTTGTGAATTTTTGAAGCAAAATAATCATCCATTGGTTTCATATTCATAAGGATTATTCACCTCCGTTAATAATCTCTATACCGAATGTCATACTCTCTTTTACCAGGGAAATTAGATGTTCCTTCAGTTCATCACTGTTCATGGAATTAATCTTGGCAATAGCTTTGTCACTTCCTCCTGCATCATATTCAGCCTTGGCAAGTTCACCTATTTTTTCGCGAATTCGAGGATGTGAATTCCACTCGTAAGCATCTATAGGCATAGACTCCAAAGAATCTCTGACTTTTTCAATGTCAGTAAGGATTTTTCTATAACTTCCCAATATACTACAAAATGCTTCATCGACCTTTTGTTTATCATTTAAGTTTTCAAAAAGCTGTGCGCCATTCAGAAACTCCAACGCTTCATTGAATTCCTTTTCACTAGCAGTACCTCTATTTAGAATTTCAAAAGCCTTTCTAGCCTGATCATATTCCTTTTTCGAAACTACTGCTAAAATCGGAGTACGATTTACTGTAGACCAAGTAGCAGGAGTTTTAGTATTCGTCTTATCTTTCCATAACTTAAAAAGCTGTGTCTTTATCTGATTCTTGCGGAATCCATCAGCAACTTTCTTTACGATTGCATTACTCTCTGTTCTTGACTTTTTGAAAATATCGGCAAGCTCTGCCGTCCTTAGCTGAATCACATCATCTTCATTCAAACCATCCAGATAAGGAGTATAGATCCTCATGAATGCAGGAATCTCATTTGAAAGATAACTAGCAAGTGCAACCGAATTGCTTACCAGACCATCTGTATAGATTCTCATCTGTTCCGGAAGAATATCTGAGTCAAGATATATTTTCTTTAGAAATTCAAACACATCTTTCAGATTTGGATATTCTTCCTGAAGAGTTTCACACGAGCACATTGTGAATTTCAGTTTTTCCTGCCATTCTGTATCTGCATCATTCTTGGAGTGAGCTGTAACATGCAGAATTTCATTAGTGGCATTTACATATGTATAATCAGTTATAAGTTCTTTGATCCTGTCTTCACCTGTATCAAGATTCCAAAGGCTGGAATATTCCACAGAAAACAACCTTCCAATATCTTTTATAATATTGTCGTCACTTGCTCCAATCTTATCTGCTAAGTTTCTCAGCTTACCGCCATCATAGTGTTCAACGAACTTCAGCATGCCTTTTCGGCAGTTTTCCGGAGTCAGCAAGTTATGAAGATAATCTACTAATTTCTCGTTTTTAAGTGCATCTGCACCTATCTCTTTCGCAATCTGATGCGCATCTTCACCTTCTTTTTGCACAAGAAGTATATACTTGGATACGATGTCGTAAACACCGTCAGCATCTACATCCTTTAAGCACCATACCGGTAATCCCAGATTCTGCATTTTTGACTTCACTGCAGTTGATGCCTTAGCTGGAGATGAGAGTGTATTATCTAGAATTCCCCATGCTTTTTCTGTGATTTCATAGAAAGCACGTTCTTCCCGCGTCATTTTCACGATGTAAGTAGACATTTCCTTACTTATGCAGTTTCCGATAAGCTCTGCAAGTTTGTCCGGATTCATCTCTCCATTAGCACCATTTTGGTCAATGTAGCGGTATTTCGTATGACTGTATTCCTTAAGAAGGAATCCCATGATAAATGCCGTCAGATTGCACTGTGCATAGCCAAATTTAGATGCAAGAAGACCATATACATCAAGAACTGAAACTGATTTATCATTATCAAAAAGATCTTTGATTTTATCTTCAACAGCGGATTTTATAATAGAAATACCCATGCCCGATGTCTCTGGCTTCGTCCAATAATCATCAATATTCCATACGCCGGCTAAAGTGCTCTTTTCTGCACCAGCCACTACGCCACTTGTTTTTTTGTTAATGCCACACAAAGCAGCCGCTTTTACATTTGATAACTTAAACTGAGATTCCGTAAGTCCTTTACCAAAATCAGGCACATATCTGAATTTTTTGAGCACGACAGTCTGGAGGATATCCGACACAGCTGAGCCACCAGATACTTTCTCCCCATCAGGATAATCCTTACTCCAAATCGTGAATAATCCGTTATAGATACGATTCTTCCATATAATAGAAAGAATCTGTTTCGCTTTGTTAGCATTTTCCCTTGCAGAAAGGTTGTTATTACCCTGATAGTAATTTGCCATTGCCGAGTACTCGACGTAAGTATCAAAATCATCATCCCCCAATGGACTTGACGTAGCATCAATAAACAGAATGTTGTCATAATCTCCACTTTTCACCGCTGCCTTAATCTTATCACGTAAAGCGACACCTTCTGTCGTGTCTTTTGCAAAAGCAATAACCGCATTAAAATGCCAGTTTTCCTGACGATTTTTTAATGTATTAATTGTTTTCGTAATGTCATTTATCGTCACTGTGGTTATCTGACCTGTCGTATAATCTTCGGCAAAACGAAGTCTGAGTGGCGGATTCAAAGAAAGACAGGTTCCAAGTTTTCCATCAACGACAAGACTTGCAGTTGAGCTGCTACTTCTGATTGATTTCTTATACTCGTTTATTTTTACCTGATCCCCGGCAAGTACCGCCACACCATAGGCAAACTTGTTATTACCGATAGGTGTATGTACAAGCACTCCGCTCTTACAGAGCATTTTCGCAAGATTCTTACATTTCGTATCCATTCCGGAAGTTATACCTTCAAAAGCATAACTAATATTCTGTTCCGTAGGCTTCAGAACATCTAGTTCGCCGCCCAAGCGCTTATCAATCGCCTGCATGATAAGGATGGCTTTCAGGACACGCTTTTCATCGTCCCTGAGATTTTTCTGCAGTGGATAAGCATCAAGGATCATTCTAATATCAGGAGATAGATTATCCTTACCCTTTTCATAGAAGAAGTCCCAAAGCATATCGATGGTCAAAAGTGGATAATCGTCATCTGGACCGAAGTTAGAAATAAACCACTGGAACGCCTGAGAGTCGTCCTTTACCTTGATGAAATCAAATATGCTTCGCTGATTGGAGGCGAACGCTTCCGCGATATTTTTAAGAACAAGCGCTGCCATAGGATGAAGTGGCATAATGTCCTTAATAACTTTCTGATCCGTGATATTTGCCGCTTTCATTACAGCATTTCTTGAATCACTAAGGCGACCGTTTAGTGTATTGACACAGTTATTCCATGTATCTGCAGCTGCTGCTTTAATCTTGAAAGCATGACCGATGAGATTAAAAGCAATATTGTTTGGAAGTGTAATCTCAACCTTATCAAAGCGCTGCTGAACAACCTTCCATGATTCATCCTGATCGTCAATAATGCTCCCCGCCTGATGAGTAACAATAACGAGATAGAACGGACTCTCTTGGCAAAGGGCAACAACTTTCTGAAACTCATCAAGAGAATACTTGTTGTTTTCAAAGAATTTGCTGAACTCATCCCAGAAAAATACGATTTTTATGTGATTCTGGTCAATAACATCCTTAAGCCATGCTTTCAGTCTGTCGGCATCAAGATTCATTGCTGTGATTCCTTCTTTTTCCGCGAGTTCAAAAATATTTGACAGTAAATCCTTTATATTGCCAGATTTCTTCAACATATTGAGGACTTCATCCGCATCGGATTGAGAGAATTTCGCCGTCCATTCCGGCTTCTGAAGAAGATCATTAAAAAATCTTTTATGCGCCGGATCTTCTATCCACGAGATGACATTCTCTTTGAGGGTATTTTCACCCATATACGTAACTCGGTTGTCATTTTCTAAAGCTTTGCGTACACTCTCCTGAATATCAACAAAAAATTTCTGAGGAGTGTTAATCCCACCTGTCGCATATCTGTAAACTGTCACAATTCCTCTGTCTCTGTGACCAAGAAGCTTTGTCAGAAGGTCTCTTTCCTTTTTAAGCACATCATAGTTATTCCAGTAAGTTTTCAGCTCGTCTTCAGGAACTTCCAGAATACGCTTCAATGCAAAGGCGCACTGTGATTTTCCGGTTCCGTATGCACCATGAATCCAAATAGAACGATTTGTGCTTCCTCCCAGCATATTTTCCGTTGCTCGCAAAAGCTTAATAAATGTCGCATGAGGATAAGTAGTTTCCCATCGTGCACCTCCAGCAATTGCAGAATCATCGATACACGGGAAGTACTTCTCATCGACATCGAAAAACTGATCATATTTTCCTCTTCCAAATTCAGCCATAATTAATCCTCCTCAAAAAGACGTAGAACATCCTTCGATGTCTTATCCGTCAATGATATTTTATCCAGGTCGTTCGTAAACGTAGCATTTATGAAATCGGGGTACTTCGTTGTCAACCCCATCAAGATCGACTTAGTCTCTTCGTATTCGAGCCCAAAAAGTCGTGTCGGACTAATGCCATCACGATCTATATCATCATTCATCATCCACGCAAGTGTAAACTCCTTGTAGTCATTGCACGTCTCAGCAAATTTATAGAGAGCATAGAGAACAACACGGTTGTCAGAAATAAGACATTTAGTTCTGCAGATAGCATCGATCTGCCTACCTTTCTCTTCTACACATCCCCAATTTAATGAAGTTCCCATTGGCAATTCACAAAATCTCTTAAAAGCATTTATGATTGAGGTCGCATCTGCTTTACTAACTCCCTCCGCCATTAAAAGATCACTTACTTTATTTCGCGGATAAAACATGCCGATATCTAAATTATTTATGTACCACGCAAACTGAGGATTTCCAACAAAATTTGTTATCATAATACCCCAAGATGTTTCGCTTTCCCAACCAAGTTTTAAAACTATATCATAAAATTCTGTTGTTTTATTATTTTTATCTGTAATTCCTGATTCCCTAAAGAATCTTTTTACTTTTGGCTCCTGATTTTTCTTGTTCAAAGTATTGTTATCCCAATACTCATTTCCAAGCTCAAAGAACTCTCTGATCCACTCCACTTTTGGTGCATGATTCGCAAATGAATTTAAACTTTTATCTTTCATGCTTCCTCCTGTCGTTGTTCTTAATGAATGAAATAACAAGCATCCATCATCTATTTCATGACATTGTCCACAATGGACACACCCATCAATTTTAAGACCATGTTCAAATGTAATACAACCATTCCTGCAATTTGTCTCACAAACACGGCATCCTGTACAATATGCAGCCTTATGAAATACCTGCTTAAACTTCTTAATTTCTTTTGGATATTTCTTTGATAACAATGCATCACATGAGACAACATATCCTTCTGAAGTTTGCTCAAATGAAAATTCAAACGGAATCTGTCCAAGTGTTTTAATCCATTCTCGCCAATCTGTTGATGGACTCTCTACCGTAATAATAAGCTTTCGATCCCGTACTTCATCTTTATACTTTTGCTTATTAATCGTCAAATCTCTTCCATTTTTTCGAGCATTCCATCCTCCCTTAGATACATATGTACTGAGAGCATTTTCATTATCCTTGTCCCTTGCATCCATGGATTTTATCAAATCTACATACTTTGACACTTCCGTTGGATATGAACAATATTGGATATAATCACCTTTATTACCACCCATCGGACAAAAAAGGCATCCAGCTCTGGAATTTCCCTTTTTATAAGCTTCATTAACATAGATGTCCTTTGCAAAGATATAAAGCCATACCTCCGCTGATGTCCATTCCAAAATTGCATTAAAACTATATTGTCCCTTTTGTTTCTTCCCATAATTTTCATACTGGTATTCGCTTCTGGCCACACTTTCATGCTTACGGACACCGACAAAGTCCATTCCCACATAGTCATTTTTACCGGTGATTTCCCTAAGCTTTAACGTCTGTGGTGTACTCTTATGAACGCTACAACACCAACGTAACACCCTGGCTGGCGGACCGAAGATTTTCCAAGACTCATGCGGATCAAAGTGTGAACTGGCCACAAAAAAAGGCGTTTCATTCTCTTCACAAGCCTGCATTTCTTTTTCAACTGCAGTGTATGTGTCCGGGAATTCCATTCCCGTGTCACCAAAGACAACAACAAAGCTTCCCTTAGGCAACGCACGTTTTACTAAATCTAAGAGTACCGCGCTGTCCTTTCCTCCTGAGAATGCTACGTGAAATATATCAAGCTTGTTTTTATACTTCTCATATACGTTTACAATCTTTTTAATTGTAGTATTCTCTATGATGTCAATCATATCGAGATTCTTTTTAACCATTCTATCTATATCGACAGGACGCAACGCGCCTCCGTCTGGCTCCGGCTGAACTGAGTTACCTTCCATATCCTTTGAAATGATTATTTCTGGTGCTTCGTACAAATTACCACCTTTGAGTTTTGCCACCTGCTTTCCTCTATACCAATATTGAACGGACTCTGCCCACATATATGGGATATCCGATTGCTTGTCATATTTCCAGTATTTATCAAATCCAAGCAAATCAAGTTCCGGTGCATATACCGGTCTTGGTTCCTTAGAAAATATCGTAGGCGTGGAATTCAGAAGAATCCCACCTGTTTCTTCATCATAAGTATATGAATACAAGCTTACTTTCTCCTTTCCCTCAACTGAGCAGCTTCGTTGATCAGTGAATCAATGTCGCTGTATATCTTTCTTTCCATATATCCAGCCTCTGTCAGAAAATCAAAGACTTCGTTCTGCTGCAATTCTCTTCCAGAACGTGCAACAGCTTGTGTCATAATTTCATGGTAATTGAGTGAACATGAATTAATCACTATTGCCCCAGAATTAGATGAATTTGCGTGACGCGTCTCATACTTATATTTTTTGCTGAACCTACGGCAATAACTTTCAAGCAAATAAAGGTTCCATCCATATCCACAGAAAGGAAACATACTGAATGTAGTTATTTCACGCATTCCGATAAAATCATTGGTAACTACATAGCCAAGTGCCGCATCTATACGATCCGTATCAAACTGGATAAATCTGTCCGCAATAAAATCATTCTTATCAACACGAACCATGACAGCATTAGCTGCCTCAACAATATCTGGTTGTCTGATAGTACCAGCGACCTGTTTAGCTATATATTCAAGGCGGTCATATGTGCACTTATCATGTTTACGACAAAATTCAATTACGGCAGTATATGTATTTTTGCTTGCTCCTTTACGTGTCAACATTCTGGCATTTCTGTCAAAACGATTCTCAACCAGTTTGCAGAAACAGGTATAAAGTGCTGTCTCAGAAATTTCCGGATTTGCCTCAATTAAACGATCAAATGGAATCTCATCTAATGAAACCCCTCCGTTTTCTTCACACTGTCCATCTATGTAGTCTGCAAGACACACTATCTCCTCTTCGTCTGCTTCAAACCACTCCGCCTGCATATATGTTTCTGCAGAATTCCGTACGAATACTGACTGTTTAGCCAATGTGGATTTTATCTTATCTATCGGAATCAGCGGTAATTTCAAGGAGAGTTCATCCAAGGTCTGCAAAGTTTTTCCACCCCAAACTCTGATAATGTCATTTCTTATCAGTTCTAACTCCGTTTGGCGCTCTGAAAGTAAAGCAAAATAATTGCTTTTGTAACGAAATTGTGGCATAAGATACTTTATTACTGCCCTCAACATATCCGCCGATACAATCTTTGCATCAAAATATTCATATGACTTAAGATCATAAAGCGATTCATAATAAACAATATTAATCCCCTGATTCTTATAATCATTAATCTGATCAACGATAACCTTTATACTATCATCTGCGATGAGATAGATTTTTCCATCAAACTCAAACCCCATCTCTCTGATAGTGTCAAGCAATATGCCATCATCCAATGGACAATCCATACCGTTAACTTCCTCATATGACGCTCGAAATCGATAAATTTCAACGACATCATCTTTAAATCCATATTCAAAACGTGAGAGTTTCAGCGTCTCTCTTATTCGATTCATCTCATCCTGGCTTATTTTTTCTTTTAAGGAATCCTTTTCACCTTTTGACTTTTGAAGCTTTCCACTTTCTTTTACACCTAAGAACTCCAAATATTTCGATAATGCAGCAGTTAACCTATTATGCTGCGTTTCATTATTCTTTTTAAACTCAACATCTAAAATCAAGAGCTCTATATTTCTTTTTAATTTATCTAACGATTCCTCACCATAAATTCTACCTGTACCAATATTATGTTCAGAGCAGAAAGAATCACACCTATTAATTGCTGAAGCATAACTTCTTCCTGAAGGTGCAGCGAGGCCTTTTTCCTCTGTCAACCATAGATAAAAATCCGACTTATTTATGTGCGTATTCCTTTCTTCTGTCTTCCTATCAAGATTCTTACACTCAAGGAATTCCTTGTACTTGGATAAATCACTAATAACAAAATGTCTCCGGCTCCTCGAATGAATTCTTATTCCTTTATTACTCTTGATATTATCTATCAGGAGAGATATTTCATTAGAATCATCAATTTCAAGAATACGTTTACCAATGACACCTTTTTTCTTCAATAATATCTCCAAAGCACCTAATTCTGCGATAATGTCTAAAGCGCCTTTATTCGACATAGTACGCTCAAGCCATTCTTTAAATGCGGATTTATTTTTTACGGAAGCTTCTGACACAATCCTCACCTCCTTTAATAATTTATAAAATTCATCTTGATCATTTCGATATGTATTGACTATATCAAAGTACCATCCACGCGTAACATGTAACCCAAACTTTCCATCAATATACGCATATTCGAGGCAGTTCATCTGAAGAGAAATACCATTATCATTACGAACTTTTACATTGATTTCAAGTCCACGTAATTCAGCTTCTTTCCTAAGTCTTTTCGATACTTCTGATATTGCTTGTTTCCTTTCGATTTTATGATTAAGCACGTCTATCAAAGCTTGGAGCAAGACAGATTATTCATGCTCACACCAGACAATTCTGATATCTCGAAGTATCTGAGAAGATGGAAGCTGACAAAAAGGCTAGACGCCGAGTTTCCGTCTCCGGAATGTTGAAATTTCTAGATGTCTCCCGCTCAGGATATCTTGCTTCTCATTTTAACTTGTACTAAATCTTGACATAGGACCAAATATTATCTTTTCTTATCTATTTCATTATCATGTGACTGTTCTTCAGATTCTATCACTTCCATAATGTCTGATATGTCGCAATCAAGCGCATTACATATTTTAAGCAATACTGCTGTTGTTAAGTTTTCATTCCTTCCTAATTTGGCTAGGGATGCTGTACTGATTTGACTTTTATCTCGCAAATCAGTTTTATTCATATTCTTATCAATCAACAGTTTCCAAAGTTTGTTATAACTGATGTTTTTAGCCATCCTTCAATTCTCCTACTATTCAAACAACTATTCTTCACTCGGTTTATTTGAGTCCAGAAGGAATCCCTCTCGGTCTCCTTCTTCCTGACCAAAACCAATTAGTTTTGCCTTGCTGTAATCCATATTATCCGTTTCTGGAATTTCATTTTCTGCAATGATAATCTGGTTGTCTCCACAGTTATCAACAAGATATTGGAACAGCGATTCTCTCATTCCCGGATCTGCCTTATCTGCAGCTGTGATTTTGAACTTTGCTTTTTTCTCTTTTAAAGAAAGAATCGGCGAATCTAAAACCATTAATCCCGGCCTATAAACTCCTTGGGTTTCTAACGTCTTCATCAACGAAAACAGCACCAATACATTTAGAAATGCTCGATATCCCTTACCTTCATCCTTTTTGAATTTTGCGCCAACCACCGCGTCATGAGTCTCTATGGATAATCTCGCACTCGGTTTTCCAGGATACGCACAGGCCTGAACCATTGTTTCAAACAAATCGCTCCATTTCTGCCATCCAGCATTTATTAGATATGGATTAGGATCATACATAGGTGATTCGCCATCATCTTGCGCTTCTTTTTCAAGTGCATCTGCACCCAAACCGAAAGACAACACCTCTATAGCACTCAATTCTTTCTTAATCTCAACAATTCGCTTATAAGAATTCAATGCCCTAAGCAGTTCCTGCGCTCTTGGCTGTAGCTGTTGATTAATCTGATGGATGAATGTATCATTCTCCTCATTGAGTTGCTTTATTTTTTCTTCTAGCACATCGATCTGATCCTGAATATCCTTTTCAGCCAATTTTAAATCTTCAATATGCTCTGTTACAGTTTCTATTTCTTTTTCTGACGCCGCTGCATATGCTTTAGTTTCTTCAGCGTTGCGATCCATTTTGCTACCACAAAATGGACATTCTACCATTTTCACTTTTTTCTTTTGCGAGTTATCACCCTCAATGATAAAGTGCAATCTTTTCAGATCTGAATTATATTGGCTACGTAATACTTTATATCTGTTTCTTAAAAAGGTTGCCTCCTCCAACTTCGCACTAATTTCATATATCTCGGATAATAGTTCTGAGCTTCGCGCTGTTTGGTCCTTTATTTGCTTTTCGATCGATGCTATTTGCAAAACTGTAGCATCAATTTTATCATCCAGTCCTTTTTCAGATTCACGATTCAGCGTTGACTCCAAGTCTTCTTTCTGCTGTCGTAAATTTTCTTTTTTATCATAAATATAAGCAACAATTGCATCCTTCTTGATTCTCCGAATTTCTCTATCCTTTGCCGATATTTCTGGTATGATAGATTTCAAATCATCACCTGTAAGTAAGAAGTTAACGATAGACATTGCTGCATATGGCTTAGCGTACTTCGGATTATCAATCACAGGCTTACCTGTAAAAATTACATTTTCATCCAAAAAGAAAATATGACTCAAGTATCTTAATGACAGTCTCTCTGATCGAAAATCATGAAATGCAATAATTTTATGTGCCTCTTCAATACCCATCACTCGAAGCATCATCGCATTAAAGTCACCCTTTGTATAATCACCAGACCTAATATCCTGGGAAGAAGATATTACTTCAATTTTTGTATCTCCCTTTTCACCCTTTTTCCCGTCTATAATTTTTCTCTTAAACTCCAGCCCAATCCCTGTACTGGTTTCAACGGTCATATGAATTGTATCGTATCCAGTACTATTCTTTGTAAAAGGTGTGCTGTCTCCGAAAAACATAAAATCGATACAATTTATGATATATGATTTTCCAGAATTTGAAGGGCCATAGATTATGTTCACCTTTCTCGGATCAAATGAGACAAATGAATACCGTTTTCCGGCTCCCGACGCTCCTACACTCTTTATCCAAAATATTTTACTCATTTATACCATCCTTTGTCTGGTTCGATGATCTTTTATTAATCATTGCAACAACTTGTCGATTAGTATATTCATTTAAATATGTTCTCGCCGAAACTGCGCACTCTCTATATTCAACCGCATAGTCACTTTCGAGACTTTCTGCGAACTCTCTACCGGCTTCCGTTATGCAATATAAAATTCCGTCTTTTTCCTTAAGTGGTAGTGCTAAACCATTCAGCACTAATTCCTTAAGCGCATTTCTGCATGCCACTTTTCTTGACTGAAACTCACTATATTTAAAATCATTATCACCATTTAAGTTTTCCTTAGATATTCCAAAATCCTTTCCATACACGGTGATAAAATCCGTTATATATAGGCTGTCCAAATCTTTGGCCTCTCCATAGCAATTGAGCATCAGGATCAGTCTCAAAGAATTTTCAAATCGACTATTAAATACTTTGATCATCATCTGCTTTCATCCATCCTTTTAAACGCTCATCATTAACTAAGAAATGACACACGCCTTTTCTTTGCGCATTTCCTATCCAATCCGTATCCCTTCTAAGCCAGCATTTACTAATATCTACTTTAGGAACCTCACGAAAAATTGCACTTAGCCGCGCTAATCCATTTCTGTAATGATCCCGCCATGTCTCAATAATACCTTCGTATATTTCGCCTTCAAGAACAGTGAACTGATCTATATCATCTTCACTATAAATATCCCTGGTTCCTCTTCGCACAGCTTCTGCGGCAAAATAATAGTTTCTCTGTTCAGCCATATGTTCTGCATATTCAGCATACTCCGGTTTTTCAAGATCTTTTTTAGAAAATGAAACTTGCCCCGTGGCTTGTGCATAAGACTCCAATATTGCATCTGTATATTTTCTTTCAGAAGTTCCAATTTTTATTGGAATATGAATTGATGGCAGTGAATGATGTTTATAATCTTCTAAATCCTGCCCTGACAGCTTTTTCCCACCGTGCCTAACATTATCTCTTGTCAGAGTATATAAATAAATTTCAGACAGAAACTTTGCAATTTGCTTTACATCTGCATATTGCAAATATCGATCCTTATCACTAAGTACAGCATCTTTTTCAATAATCTGCTTTAAGCAACCGACTAAGTCTGCTTTCCTTATCGGAAGAATATGATTTAACACCTTTTCCTTAAAGTACTTCTCTATGGTCCCTGTTACACGGGGATCTTTTGCGTTTACTCGGATATCTTTTCTTACATTTCCGCCCGTTTGACGTGCAAACACTTTGCTTGCAGTTCCTTTTTTAACACAAATTACAGAACCATCTGACGCTCTTAATCCTATAGGATCTGCTACTCCATCATAAAGCACCTGAATCAAATCAACCTCTGAAATAACCTCATCCCAGGCATCCTTGAGCAATATTAGCAATGTCGCAAAAACCATTTCATCCATATATTCATTCTCAAAATGGAACCCTTTGGAAACTTCAGGGATAAGTCGGGGAGCCGACATTCCATCATTGCCTTTCTATAATTTAGTCAGAAACTTTACTTGCGAAAAAACCTATATTTTCGGGTTTGGACGCACTTTCGCATACTGACTTTAGCATACCACAGACAGGTACGGTTATCAATCAAATATTCACATCCTCGAATATTTAATGCGTAATTTAGTTTCCAAAGGTTTCCCAAAAGTTGTAAAGCAGAATTGATCACTCTGTGCCCGAAACACAGCCTTTTGAAACCATAATAAATGACACAGTCTCTAGGGCAACTGTTCATAGAAAGGAAATAATTCTATGACAAGAGATGAACGCAATAACTGGCTCATCAACATCGAGAACACAGCTGCAGAAGTAGCTGCAAATGTTGGACAGGAAACTGTAGATTTTGTTCTCAGCAAGTACGGTGCTAAAAGTGTATATGCCCTGAAGTCTTCCGACCTTTCAGACATATTCAGCAAATTGTACGCAATAGCATCAGACAATTAAATATCCTGTCCCGAGCACGACATAAAACCGCTCCATCACCAATCAACTGCCGGACGCGGCGTCTTCTTAGAGTTGTGGCGTGATGAACCCTATAATCAGCATCAGGGGCTAAGAAGCCTGGTTGCTTATTTTACGGAACGGAGACGTGCCATGAATAAGACAATCGATGCTTATCTGAATTTCATATCGAAACCTTCGTTCCGCTTTCAGCGGACACAGGAGGCCGCACGATATGGAAATCAATGTAAATGTACAGACAAATACTGATAATCAGCAGTTAACTAATGACAACCACAACTACGACAACCGTCGCAGTTACAACAATTTCCCTCTTCTTGACGGAGAATGTCTCGTACCGATTCTCGTGGACTGGGAAATGGTCAAGCACTTCAATATGTGCCGAGACAATCTTGAAACCTGGCATATCGGACCTAATAAAGTCCTGGTAGCCTTTGCGCCAGTGGCAATTGAATCCAAAGCTGCTGCCATCAAGAATTTCTATCGTGATGTAAGAGAATATTTTGCATCCTTTCACACTGACGATACACTTTCTTTGGATCAGTTTCTGGAAGAAGCCGAATCAGACGGTAGTAAAGGGTTCGAGCTCGCATCATCTGAGAATCTGGAGGAAAATGTGATGCTCCGCATAATCATCCGCGACCTGATCAAACAGGTACATAATATCAACCCGAAATATGGACGCATCCTGGATCTCATCTGCAAGGATTTCACAAAAGGCGAGATTCTTGCAGAACTGAGCCTTGGCAAATCTCAGGGATATGCAGACATCAAAGCTGCACAGACACTCGCAAGAAAGCTTTATTTCGAAAATTAAAAATTTATGATTTAACCAAACAGCAGCGGTATCCTCATCTCGAAGATACCGCTGCCGATTTTTATGTTATACGCACTTTCTCACTTCCAGCTGGAACTTATCATGTTCCTTAATACTTCTTACCGCCTGGTTCAGTGTATTCGCCTTTCCATGCTGATGATACGGACATTTGAAAAAGTGCTTATGAAATATGATAAGAGATTGCTCTTCCGGATATTCTGTACAGTGCAGATACCAATAATGACCGGTATTCCTGCTCTGAAGCGTGATATCCTTATTATCAAGCAAAATAATGTTAAAATACTTCGCATCAATCTTCTTAAGACTGATTTCATCAAACATCCGCATTCTCCTTTCCAAACCATGCAGCCAGTGCCTGCTCCACAATACTATCAACTGTATTTGGATCCATTCCCTCAAAGTACTTCTCCACGATTCGTGCTGGAACCTTATAGCATTTCTTTTTTATCGGATTCTTGCTCAGATATCTTTTAATCTTTGCTTCTGTAAGAGAACCGGAATGACTGCGAAGATTTGCTACCATCTCCGATGTAATTTTCGCCTTCTCCTCATTCATCACACGAAAAACCATATCCTGCTCTTCTACCGGAAGAAATGCCAGCTGCAAAGCAACCTTTGTATAAAGTGCTCCTCTGTCTACCATATCTTTAAATGGCTTGATGAGGTCATTCAGCTTCAGCAATCTCCCAACCGAGCTACCAGATAATTCATATTCCTTACCAATTGAATCTCTGGTTTTTAACTTGTGGTCACCGTGACCACAAGTCGTATCATCTAAAGCCTTTCCCTCTAATTTAGCAATTTCTTTTAAAATATCATTTCGCTTCCCTTGGCAAGATCCTTTCTCGTATCTCGCCTTCAGTACTGCTGCCTTCTCTGATATCAGCAGATCGGAAAATGATCTCTGCATCAGATTTGTCTCAATCACATATACATAAGCCTCTTCCTCTGACAGATCTGTTTTCACGATTGCCGGTATATCCTTCAATCCGACAAGCTTAGCTGCATTCATCCGATTATGTCCGGAAAGCATTTCATATCCGCCGTCAATCTCTTGCACAATTACCGGATTAAGAATTCCATGCTCTCTTACACTGGCAACCATATCTTCCAAACGTTCTCCCTCGTACAGATGAAACGGATGATCATGGAAAGGCCGAATCTTTTTTATTGAAAGCATCCGCAATCCACCAGGTGCTGTTTTTTCCTCGATATCCTCCATTAACAGGTCCACTGCGTCACCAAATACTTTTCTTCTATTATTAGCCTTCATAATCGATCAACTCCTTTGCAAATTTTCTATAGGCAATTCCTGCTGATGCCTTTTTACTGTACAAAGCAATCGGCATGGAATAATAAATGCTCTCTCCAACCTTTACGGTAGATGGAATCCTATTCTTAAATATTTTAATCTGTCCCTGGAAGCTTCCGGTCACTTCTTCGGTTAATACCTTACAGAGAGTCGTTCTTCCATCACACATCGTAAGCAAAATGCCGGCAATCGTTAATTTCGGATTGATACGCTTCTTGATCTTACCAACTGTTCTCAGAAAATCCTGCAATCCCATCATCGCCAGAAGCTGCGGATTCACAGTAATGACCACCTCATCTGCTGCCGCCAACGCATTGACAGTAAGCATCCCAAGGGAAGGTGCCGTATCCACCAGCACATAATCATATCTGTCTCTGATTGGCGCCAATACCTCTGCCAGCATTCTCTCTGCTCCCATTTCTGTTCTAAGCTTCGCCTCCACAGCAGATAGATAAATAGAAGAAGGAATAAAATCCACTCCATCCTTGCTCTGAATATAATGCTCCAGCTCTTCCGGTTCCTCTTCATCGATCTGTGCCATCAGCAGATGACCAATCGTATATTCCAGGTCCTTTGTATTCTCAATGCCATAACAAGTGCTAAGATTTGCCTGACTGTCGAAATCAATGGCAAGAACCTTCTTTCCCATACTGCAAAGAGAATATGCCAGATTCAGCGTGGTCGTGGTTTTACCCACGCCACCCTTCTGTGATCCGATTACAATAACCTTACTCATAATTACCGCTCCTCCTTCTCTGCCATATACTGTGCCTTTTTCTCAGCTACAAACTGCGCATACAGCTCTTCCTTTTCTCTTTGGAATCGCTTCCGCAGCTTCTTAGTTTCCTTTTCCATAAAATCAGCCTTCATCTGCTCCAGCTCCGCTCTTTCAGTATCCGGCGTAATCACCAGCTTCCCATTCTCACAGCTGACGGAAATATAATCTCCGATTGCAAATCCCATCTCTTCCAACCACTGGCCCTTCAGGATAATTGTTGGTGTCGCTTTATAATTTCTTCCATTCTGGGAATATACCTTCATACTTCTGTTTTTCTGATTCTTCATAAGCTCCGTCTCCTTTTCAATTTTGAATTTTACATGGTCTCATGTACCATTTTGTGTTATACTCTTCTTAGATCTGCAACAACACATAGTCGGAGGAAATACCATGAGTGAAGAAAAAACCACCCATTCAAAGCTTTCAGAAGCTCGCAGACGAGCAAATAAGAAATACAATGATCGATTCGTTGAAATAAAAGTTCGTGTAACCCCAGAGAAACGTTCCATCATCAAGGAACACGCTGAAGCTATGGGAGAAAGTGCAACTGCCTTTATCAACCGAGCCATCGATGAAGCTATGAAACGGGATCTTTCCGAGTAGCGACATATAGCGGTGTATTCGCATTTCGCTTCCGGAAAACAAAAAAAATCCGGTGACGTATGGATACAATTCCACACATCACCAGACGATTTTTATCCTCATAAATTTTCTCATGAGCAATCTCCAATGTATACTTTTCTACATAAATAATATCATGTACAAGGCTTCCCATTTAATAATTTTTATCTCATTTTTTACACATTTCAAATGGTCTAAACTCAACCTTTCCCCTTTGGCAAACAGCCGAAAAATCCAGTAAAATCAAGCGTTCCAAGCACTTCATTAAGTCATTGCCAGTATATTGCCGTGGCAAATAAAGAGCACTTTTATCATTGTTGCATAACCTCGCATTTCTTAGTTTTTCTTGATATTTCGGGCTTTGTAAGCCTCTGTAAATTTTTGCTTTCTGGCATAACCTGGTTTATTTTCGCATAATATCGTCAGCAAAAGGTGTAAAATAAGGTGTATGTTTTTCCATTTTACACCTTGCTATTTTCAATTAAAAATCGTAATTACACAACCTGAATCCGGGCAACTTCTTCCCTGGCATCCTCAAGATTTACATGCGTATATGTATTCAACGTTACGCTGATCTCTGAGTGGCCCATCAAATATTGCAATGCTTTTGGATTCATTCCGGATTTTGCCATATTTGAGCAATAGGTGTGCCGACATACATGCGGTGTAATGACAGGCATCTGTACTTTATAAGTATTATTATACTTCTGAATGATGTGTTGAAAATAATGCTCCCAGTGCAGGGAATAACAGATACTTTCATTTTTATCAAAGTATAAGAATCCACTTTTTCCATCTACCATAGGTTCTGCTTTGGGCGGGTTTCGTTTTTCTATTATTTTCCGAAAGCATTCCTCTACATCTGCAGTCATAGGTATCTTTCTTCAATAAATTGATAACTGTTCCGTATCCTGCAACTGTAGTAGGTCTG
>ERZ1026880.169-NODE-169-length-37845-cov-6.790632_pt1 | contig 37845 bp, 38 predicted proteins | sample MGYA00380170_ERZ1026880 | MGnify/ENA primary metagenome ERZ1026880 (study PRJEB33269, sample SAMEA4719806) | human gut metagenome | biome: human-associated habitat; feature: organic feature; material: feces | place: Cameroon | collected 2013-10 ...
GCGTTCAGTTCTGTGAAGTTACTTTTACAATTAACCCCAAAAATAATTTTGAAAAAAATAAAAAAAGTACTGGACAAGAGGGTGGTTCTTCTGTATAATAAATCTTGCGTTGAACAGCGTCAATAATTAATGAATATGGCGTATTGGTCAAGAGGTTAAGACGCAGCCCTCTCACGGCTGAATCTGGGGTTCGATTCCCCAATACGCTACCAATCGGAAACCTGAAGCTTACGCTTCAGGTTTTTTCTATACCCCAAGTGTCGAGACGGCGAACGCCCTTGCAGGCACGGCAGCGCCCTTATGAGACGGCGAACGCCCCGACAGGCACGGCAGAGCCATAAAACAACTAGAAAATAATTTTTAAAATATTTTCACACAAATTAGTTTGCAGAAGCCCTTTCAAGTGCGATAATATTAAAGTCAGTGCAATAAAAAGTTACAGATTTTTTGGGGAGAAATAATATGCTATCATTTGAGAACGACTACAGTGAGGGAGCTCACTCCAGAATATTGAAAAGGTTGGTGTCCACCGATTTGCAGCAGGTGACCGGCTACGGAAACGATCCGTTCTGCGAAGAGGCCAGAATTCGCATTCGCCAGGCCATCGGCGTACCGGATGCGGATATCTATTTCCTATCCGGCGGCACGCAGACGAATCAGGTGGTCATCGATACCATGCTGAAGCCGTATGAAGGCGTTATTGCCGCAGAAACCGGACATGTCAGCGTTCACGAAGCCGGCGCCATCGAGTATTCCGGCCATAAAGTCCTGACGGTACCGATGCACAATGGCGGCAAGGTGAATCCGATGGAAGTAAAGAATTTGATTGAGGATTTTTATCAGGATGGAAATCATGAGCACATGGTATTTCCGGGCATGCTGTACATTTCCCAGCCGACGGAATACGGTGCACTGTACACCCGCCGGGAACTGGAGGCTCTGAGCCTGATTTGCCGGAAGTATAAGATTCCGCTGTACCTGGACGGCGCACGTCTGGGATACGCCCTGGCCAGCCATGAGAACAACGTGACCCTCAGTGACATTGCCCGTCTGACCGACGTGTTCTACATCGGCGGAACGAAGGTGGGGGCGCTTTGCGGTGAAGCTTTGGTATTCACAAAGCACAACACGCCGCCGCATTTTGTGACACAGATAAAGCAGCACGGTGCCCTGATTGCAAAGGGGAGACTACTGGGCATCCAGTTCGCGGAGCTGTTCCGGGACAACCTCTACTATAAGTTGGGACAGAATGCCATCGAGACGGCGGAGATGCTGAAGATGATTCTTCACGAAAAAAAATATTCGTTTTACTTCGAGTCGCCGACGAATCAGCAGTTTGTCATTGTCGACAACCGTAAAATGGAAGCCCTCCGGCAGAAGGTGGTATTCAGTTACATGCAGAAATACGACGATACCCACTCGGTCATCCGTTTCTGCACCAGCTGGGCGACGAAGCCGGAACAGGTTTTCCGACTGGCGGAACTTTTGTAAATAGTTAATAATAGGAGGAATTTATGAATAAGAAAGAATTGGCAGATCATCTGCACAACAGCAAGTACAACTGCGCCCAGGCGGTGCTCCTGGCATTTGCCGACGAAATCGGAGAGGACAAGGAGGTCCTGTTCCGCATCAGCGAAGGATTTGGTTTCGGTGCCGGATGCGGAGAGGGCATCTGCGGTGCACTCAGCGGCGCCATCATGCTGGCGGGCCTGAAGAACAGTGACGGCAACCTGGAAGCGCCGGGAACCAAAGCGTCCACCTACAAGATTGCCAAGGAAATGAAAGAGAAATTCGTGACGAAGACCGGTGGCCTAATCTGCAAGGATCTGAAAGGCTTGGACGGCGGGAAAGTGCTATGTTCCTGCCCGGACTGCATCGGATATGCCGTAGAGGTTGTGGAAGAAGTCCTGGGTCTGTAATTAAAAAAAGATTGGGGGGATCTTTACGTTTAGCAAGAAAGTAAAAGAAAAGCCGGATTTGCTGAATGGAAGCATCGCACCGAAGCTGATGGCTTTTGCCATTCCTCTGGCCATGACCAGTATCTTGCAGCAGCTCTTCAACGCAGCGGATATTGCTGTAATCGGCCAATTTGCGGGAAAGCACGCCATGGCGGCGGTGGGATGCAACAGTCCGGTTATCGCGCTGACGGTAAACCTGTTTGTCGGGGTATCCATCGGTGCCAACGTGATTATTGCGAATTTTACCGGTCAGCAGGACGAGCGGAGGATTCGGGAATCCGTTCACACGGCCATGGTGCTGGCGATTATTTGCGGGGTATTTGTCACCTGCGTCGGGCAGATTATTGCCCGTCCCATGATTAATCTGCTGGATACGCCGGCAGTCATCGCACCCATGGCGGTAAAATATCTTCGAATTTATTTTATGGGGATGATTTTTATCATGCTCTATAATTTTGAAGCAGCTATTTTCCGGAGTCAGGGGGACACCGGAACTCCGTTGCGATGCCTGATGATTTCCGGCATCCTGAACGTCATCCTGAATCTCTTCTTTGTCATCGTATTGAAGATGGATGTGGCGGGCGTGGCTTTGGCCACGGTGCTGTCCAACGGCGTCAGCGCCGGACTCCTGCTTTGGCACCTGTGCCGGGCAAAGAGTGCTGTTCGTCTGCAGAAGGGAAGCTTCCGCCTGGAGGGTTCAATTCTGAAGGACATCCTTCGAATCGGCGTTCCGTCGGGACTTCAGGGTGTGGTCTTTTCCATTTCCAATCTGGTCATCCAGTCGGCCATCAACAGCCTGGGGCCGGATGTGGTGGCGGGCTCCGCGGCGGCCTTTAACATGGAGGTACTGGGATATTACATCCTGAACTCCTTCGCCCAAGCGGCGGTCACCTTCGTGGGCCAGAACTACGGTGCCGGGAATCTTCCGCGGTGCCGCAAAATCACTCGTCAGGCGCTGATTCTGGATGAGGTGTGTGCCATGTCCGTGGCAGCGCTGCTGATTATTTTCGGGCACCGGATTCTGATGCTCTTCAATCCGGATCCGGCGGTCATCCACTTTGGCTATATTCGCGCCACGATTCTGCTTTCCACCCAGGCCCTGAACGTGGTGAACGAAGTCCTTTCCGGAGCGATGCGGGGCTACGGAATCTCTATGGTTCCGGCGGCGGTTACTTTTATCGGCGTCTGCGGAACCCGAATTCTGTGGGTGTACACCGTCTTTCGGCACTCCCACACCTGGTACACACTGATGGCGGTATATCCGGTGAGCTGGCTTATCACCATGGTGGTGATGATTGCGGCCTACTTCATTTCCATAAAAAAAATCCGCATTCGGCTGGAGACTTCCGGCGACGCGAACAACTAGGCGGTGCGGCACATCGCGTAAATTCACACATAAAAAAGAGGCATCCGGGGAAAATCCCTCGGATGCCTTTTGTCTCTATTCATACAGGATGATGGCCATAAAGCTCATCGGCTCATCTTTGCGGTTGGTGATGGCGTGTCCTTCTCCCGGACCGGTGAAGGTGATATCCCCTGCCTTGACGGTGGTGATGGTGCCGTTGTCGTTGTATTCCGCTTCGCCGGAAAGGATGACGTAGATTTCACCGTCTCCCTGATGCACGTGGTATCCCACGCCGCAATCCTTCTCCAGCACGTTCTCATTCAGCATGCGGCCTCGGTTCCACATCTCCGAATCCTGCTCCACGCCCACCAGCGAAATCAGATGTCCCGGTCCCTTCTGGACTTCTTCCTTCACAACTTTCTTTCGATCTTCTTTTCTCCGAATCAGACTCATGTTCAATACCCTCCTTGTATTTGAAAAATAATATATGCCTCCGGATTACCCGGAAAACTATGCCTCTTCCTCTTCTGCTCGCTGACCGAATCCTAGCAGGTTGCAGGCTCTGGATTCCACCGCGTTGGCGATGGCCAGCGTCACATCCAGGTCGTTCCCGTAGAAAATCGCACCGTGGTTGGCGATGATGCAGGCGTGGCTGCCCTCGATGGCCTCCATGATGCTGTCGCACAGCTCATCCGTACCCGGTGTCCGGTACTCACTGCAATGCATGTCACCGATCAGCTGATCCATCGGCGGTTCCGAAATCCGGAATCCGGCGTGGGCTGCAGCGAATGCACTGATGCCGTTGGAGTGGGTGTGGATGATGGCGTTGCACTCCGGATACCGGCGGTACAGCGCGGCGTGCAGGCGGTACTCCGAAGAGGGCTTTCTCTGCATGCCGTATTTCAAATCGTGGATGTTCATGCGAACGATGTCCTCCGTGCGGATGGAAAAATAGTCCATGCCCGACGGGGTAATCAGCATGGTGTCCGTGTTCAATCGAAGGGAAATATTTCCCCAAGAACCCTGTACCAGTTCGGAACGGCTCATATCTTTGCCGCAGTCGATGATTCGGTTCCGCAGCTGAAACTCTTCTGCACCGCTGCTGATGAAATCCACCTTTTCTTTCTGATTTACCTTGGAATAGCTTCCGTCGTAATATTTATGAAGCTCCTGAGCGGTCGTCGGATCCAGGTATTGGAGTCCGTTCAGCTTGCCGGAGTAAATCTCCGCTTCCGCACTTTTCTCCAGGATGCGGGCACCGGCGATGGCCTCTTCGATGGTATCACCGACGGCGATGATGCCGGACCCCTGAATGAAGCAGCCTCGGCGGTTCCGCAGGGCTTTCAGCAGGGTTCTTGCGGTTCCGTCCGGACATACGGTCACATCCGGCCCGATAATCTGGGCCAAATCGTCCAGTGCCGGCCGCATTATCTGATTCTCCTTAGAAAAACGCACGGCGGCTTCCGTGCATATGAACACGATGGCGTTGATATCGTCCCGAGATGAAAAAATCCGACCGATATCTCCGGTGTTGATGTCGAACAAATCAAAATCCTTCTCCGTCAGCTTGGACAGGCGAAGGTTCTCACGCGAAGAAATATAGGTTTCCTCATTCACCCGAAGCACCAGTTGTCCGTATGCAGTAAAGTACCGCTCCCGAAATGCATTTGAGCGTTTCAGCAGCGCTTCTTTTGCTGTATTAATATCCATGTTGTCTCTCCCTTGCTTTGGTTTTCTCTATGCCTATTATATCATTCCGGTTCCCGCGGAATATGATGATTGCTTAAAAAACAATACGTTTTGCCACGGCGTCCCAAGACGCTCCGGACGTGTCCGGAATGCGCCGGGTCCGGCCGGAAGCGTGCGACTCCTCCAAAATTTCTTTTAGGGCGGCCTTCAGGGTAAAAACATATTGCGGCAGTGCATCCGGATCCGGCCGGTCCGAGGCAATCAACGGCGGCATGGGGATGAAGCGAGTGGTGTTTTCCGGAATTTCGGAGCGCAGCCATTCCCGAACCCCCGGCAGGTCATTGCACAGGGTGTTCAGCCCGCAGGCCATGGCCTCAATCAAGACCAGGGGCAGGCCCTCGAAATAGGAAGGAAGGACGAAGGTGTGGCAATCGCGATACAGATTCGCCAGCACTTCCTGGCGCAGCAGGCCGTGATACCGGATAGGAAAGGAATGAGAGGTGATTTCTCCCACCTTCGGCGGCTGGTTTCGGCCCGGATTCAGGCGGGTCCACAGTCCGGAATCGGTGCAGCCGCCCGCCAAATGAAGCTCAAAGGGAACGTCCGTCTCTTTGCGGAGCTGTTCCAGTGCGTCCAGCAGTTCCGGGATGCCTTTCTCCCGGCAGATCTTCCCGGCATAGATGAAGCGGTGCGGTCCTTCCGCTGCAGAGGCATTCGTCTCGCCCGGAAAGAAGATTTTGTCGTTATACCCGGTTCCGATGACGGACACCTGTTCCGCCGGAAGCCGGAAGCAATCCATGATGGTTTTTTTCTGGGTTTGATGGAGAGCGAAAATCCGATTCAAGCCTCGGATGTTCTCCAGAACATCTTTCGCGCTGAAAGGTTCTCTTCCGTATCCCGCTTCTCCGGTGCAGAGATTCTGCATCTGGCGAAGGTCGGAGCCGTGGCAGATGCCGTAGATTCGCTGCTCCGGAAAGGCCTTCCGAAGGATGGCGGTGAGAAGGTACAGGTGGTGGCAGAGAATGATATCCGGACGGAGCCGGTCAATCGCTTCGCCTACCGTAGAAATAAAGGCTTTCTCCAGTGCTCCAAGCTGTTCTTCGGTGAGCCGGGAGTAACGAGTGGACGGATAAGGCATCCGGTCCGACATGCCCAGAACCGGGAAGTCCAAGTCTCCCGGCAGAGGGGATTCCCCCGGAGCCGTATAATATACCGGATGGAAGGTGACCCCATCCGGAAAACTGACGATATCGGAATGGTAGATTCCGGCAACAACGGCCTGCCGGTGTCCCTGACGATCCAGAGCCCGAACCACTTCGGACAGATAGGTGCCGCTGCCGGTGGAGTGAGGTTTCTGGGTTGTAACGCTCAGAATATTCATTGATAATCCTCCAAAACATAATTAATCTTCATTATTATATTTTTTAACCGTCTTGAAGTCAAATTGTTAAAAGATTAGAACCGGAAAAGGTATTAAAAAAGTTTATAGGTTAGTATAAGTTAACCTAATTGCCGAAATACGAAACCAATTATCGTAATACGGAAAAAAACTTTGGGATTCGGTTGACTTGCCTATACGAAAGGAGTATATTTGTTATAGTATTTTGTGGTACTTTGATGCGGAAGGAATGAAGTGATTTCGAATGGCAGAGAGAAACAATTCTTTAGAAAAAGCCCTTGCCGTTCTGGATTTGTTTCAGTTCCGGCAGCGTTGGACGATGACGGAGATTGCACAGCACACCGGATACTCCAATGCGGCGGTAGCGCGAATCTTGAATTCGCTGGAAAGCATGCATTACGTTTTTCAGGATAAGATTGATGGCGGGTATTACCTCACCAGCAAGATGTACGTCCTGGGAAGAAATACCCAACTGAAGAATCAGCTGATCAACATTCTGGATGAACCGGTGGGAACCCTGTGCCGGCGAATCGGTTTTTCCGTGACGGTGGCCATCCGAAAGGGCACCCAGAGCGTTACGATTATGCGAAAGGATCCCCAGACGGGACTGACCCTTTCCCTGATTCAAACAGTGGGGGATACCATGAGCCTGAACACCACGGCAACGGGAAAAGTGCTCACCGCATTTTCCGGAGAGACAGAGAATCTGTTGAACCGGATGGACTACGTGAAGCTGACAAAGCGTTCCGTAACCGACCGGGACGAATTCGCGGAACTTCTTCAAGAGGTGCGGGCGCAGCGCCTGGCTTACGATATGGAAGAGGTAACCGAAGGATTGGTGTGCGTGGCGGCGCCGGTGCTGGCAAAGGATGGAATTGCCATCTGCTCCATCAGTATCAACGGATACAAGGAACGGATGATTCGGAGCCTGGACAGCATTATCATGCGGCTTCAGGATTGTGCGCGGGAGTGCGAGAAGCTGCTGCAGTAACGAATGAATATAACGAATGAATATATCAGACAAATGAGGAGATAGATTATGGGACTCTTTTATGAGATGGACAAGAATTTCGGAGATGTTCTCAAGGAAAAAAAGAATTTTCTTTTTATCGGCGAGGCGGGAAGCGGCAAGAGCGAAATCGTTCTGAATGTGGCCGCAAAGCTGGCTAGAGAAACCGGCAAAAAAGTAGATCTCTTTGATATGGACCAGACAAAACCGCTGTATCGTTCCAGAGATATGGCAGATGATTTTAAGGAGCTGGGTGTGGATATCCACTATCAGGACCAGTTTCTGGATGCCCCGACGGCGGTAAGCGGCGTGGCAACCTCCCTGATGGCAGACCATTACACCTTGATGGATATCGGCGGCGGCTCCCCGGCAGCGCGGATGGCGGGTGCGTATGCCCACATCCTGAAGAATGAGGATTCGGTTCCGGTGTACATCATCAACCCGTACCGCCCGTGGACCAAGAGCTTGGAGTCCATCGACGGCACCATGTCCAGCATTCTGAAGGCGGTGAATCTGGACCACATCTACATGCTGGGCAATCCGAACCTGGGCTATCACACGTCGGCGCAGGATTTCCTGGAAGGCTTGGAGAAGATGGATTCCCTGCTGGAGGGAATCACCACCATTAACAGTGCGTGTGTCAAGAAAGACGTTTATGAGGAAGTAAAAGGAGAAACGGATAGATATTTACTTCCGATTGAACTATATTTGACCTATGAATGGGTCGATCGTTAAAACACTATTTCAAAAGAGGAGGTAATTTCGATGGCTAAAGGTAAAATCGAGATCAATTCTGAGGCATGCAAATCCTGCCAGTATTGCGTGATTTCATGTCCGAAGAAGATTCTGGTAGTCGGCGAAGAAGTGAACTCTTTCGGTTATCCTTACGTAATCAGTGCGGAACCGGAAAAGTGCATCGGATGTGCGATGTGTGCACAGATTTGTCCGGAAGCTGCAATTGAAGTGTGGAGATAATTAGAGAGAGGAGAAATTTCATAATGAGTGAACGTGTATTTATGAAGGGCTGCGAAGCTATTGCAGAAGCAGCTGTCAGAGCCGGATGTCGCTTCTTTGCTGGTTATCCTATCACACCGCAGAACGAAATTCCGGAATATTTTGCAAGAAGAATGCCTGAGGTAAACGGTACTTTCGTACAGGGCGAGTCCGAGGTTGCATCCGTTAACATGCTGTACGGTGCGGCTTCCACCGGAATCAGAGCGATGAGCTCTTCTTCCAGCTGCGGAATCAGCTTGTACTCCGAGGGCGTTTCCTACATGGCATCTGCCCGTATCCCGGCAGTATATGTTAACGTACAGAGAGGCGGCCCTGGTATCGGCGCAATTCAGCCGGCACAGCAGGACTACTTCCAGGCAACCAAGGCTTCCGGTAACGGTGGTTTCAAGATGCTGGTTCTGGCACCTTCCACTGTACAGGAGTGCGTAGACATGGTATATGAAGCATTCGATTTGGCTGCAAGAGATGAGAACCCGGTTCTCGTACTGACCGACGGTGTAATGGGTACCATGATGGAGCCGGTTGTTCTGCCGCCAATGAAGAGCGACGAAGAAATCGCTGAGCTGAGAAAGAAGTTCGAGCACAGAGCAATCATCGGACATAAGCGCGGCGAGAACGCATTCTGCCGTCCGGGTTCTGTAGGAACCGGTCAGGAAGCGGTTAACATCGAAGCTGCAAAGCTGTATTCCACATGGGATAAGGATGTTGAGGTTGAGGAATTCATGACAGAGGATGCAGAAATCATCCTGGCTGCGTATGGTATTTCCGCTCGTATCTCCAGAGTAGTTGTTAAGAAGCTGAGAGAAGAAGGCATCAAGGCAGGAATGATCAGACCGATTAAGGTTTCCCCATTCCCATATGATACTTTCGCTAACCTGGACTTCAATCAGGTAAAGGGTATCCTGAACGTTGAGATGTCCATTCCGTCCCAGATGAGATGGGATATCGATCACGCGGTTCAGGGAAGAACCCAGGTGAACGATTGCCTGAGATCCGGTGGTCAGCTGCTGACCAACGATCAGGTATACGATGCTGCTCGTAAGCTTATTAAGGAGGTACTGTAATGCAGAAAGTATATGAAAGAACTACAGGCATTCTGCCTAACACTGTATCCGGATTCTGCCCGGGATGCATGCACAGCACAGTACACAAAATCATCGGTGAAGCCGCTGACGAACTGGGTCAGCTGGACAATCTGGTTCGTGTAGAGGGTGTTGGATGCTGCGGTCTGGGACAGTTCTACGTTAACCACGACGCAACCATCGCTGCTCACGGAAGAGCTTGTGCCGTAGCTACCGGTATCAAGAGATCCACTCCGGATTCTCTGGTATACACATACCAGGGTGATGGAGATCTGGCTTCCATCGGTCTGGCAGAGACCATGTCCGCTGCCAACAGAGGCGAGAACTTCACCGTAATCTTCGTTAACAACGGAATCTACGGCATGACCGGTGGTCAGATGGCTCCGACCACACTGATCGGCATGAAGGCAACCACCGCTCCGGGCGGAAGAGATCCGGAAGTTCACGGATATCCAATGCACGTTGTCGAAATTCTGGATCAGCTGACTGCTCCTTACTACCTGGAGAGAGTATCCTGCAATACTCCGCAGAACGTAATGAAGGCACGCAATGCGATTAAGAAGGGCTTCCAGTATCAGCTGGAAGGAAGAGGTTTCTCCCTCATCGAAATCGTAACTTCTTGCCCAACCAACTGGGGACTCTCCACTCTGGACTCCCTGAAGTTCCTGGAAGAGAAGATGTTTGCTGAATATCCACTCGGTCTCGTAAGAGACAAGGGCGCAGAAAAGTAGGAGGTGCAGAATGGAAAGAAATTTGATGGTAGCCGGATTCGGCGGACAAGGTGTAATGACTATGGGCAAGCTCCTGTCTCAGGCAACTTGCGATTCCACAGATCTGAACGTAACATTCTTCCCATCCTACGGTGCAGCGATGAGAGGCGGCACAGCAAACTGCTATGTTGTAATTTCTGATGATGAGATTGGTGCTCCGGTATCCAACAGTGTAGATGACCTGATCGTAATGAACGGTCCGTCCCTGCACAAGTTCCTGCCGAACCTGAAACCGGGCGGCACACTGTTCATCAACAGCTCCATCGTAAAGGATCCGATTGACAGAGACGACATCAAGGTAATCAGCGTACCGGTTACCGAGATGGCTCTGGAAATGGGCAACCCTCGTATCCTCAACATCATCATGCTGGGTGCATACATCGGTTACACCAATGCGGTTCCAAAGGATGTTGTTACTGCAGGTATCCACCACAAGTTCGAGAATAAGCCAAAGGTTATTCCGATCAACGACAAGGCTTTCGAAACCGGTATCGAAATCGGTCAGAGCCAGAACTAATTGAAATAGTTAATAACGATCGAAAGGGAAGTCGCAATGCTGCGGCTTCTCTTTTTTTTACATTGACAGAAAAAATGCCATTTGATACACTGATGTCAGCACTGAAATGGAACGGTGTTTCTCTGTACAGAACTAAAAGAGGCACAGGGGAGTATTAAGATTATTTTGGAGGAGTAAAATATGGAGCGTATGATTCCGAAGGATTTGGAACCGCAGATAGTACTTGAAATTTTTGAGGAAATCAGCAGGATTCCGAGAGCCTCCGGCCACGAAGAAGAAATCAGCGATTGGCTGATGGCATTTGCAGACAAGTATCACTTGAGCAGCGTCCGGGATAAGAAGGGAAATGTCCTGATTCGCAAGCCGGGCACGCCGGGAAAGGAAGACCATCCGGGGGTGATTCTTCAGTCCCACATGGATATGGTCTGTGAGAAGATAAAGGGGTCCACTCACGATTTTCTGAAGGATCCGATTCAAATTACCGTGGAGGGAGATAAGATTATGGCAAAGGAGACCACTCTGGGTGCGGATAACGGCATCGGATTGGCTCTTTCGCTGGCGATTCTCACTTTGGAGGATGTACCGCATCCCCCTCTGGAAGTGCTGGTGACCGTGGATGAAGAAATCGGCCTCACCGGTGCAGAGGAATTCGATGCATCTCAGCTGACCGGAGATTATTTTGTTAATATGGATTCCGCCGATGAGGGAATCTTTGTGGCCGGAAGTGCCGGCGGCCCGACCATCAGTGCGGATATTCCGATAACCCGGAAGACTCCGGAAGCAGAGCAGGAAGCGTATCGCCTGAGCATCGACGGACTTCTGGGCGGACACTCCGGAGAAGATATTCACCGCCACCGGGGCAATGCCAACAAGCTGCTGTTCCGTCTCTTGGATGCACTGGAGCGGAAGTGCAATATGGAGCTGGTTTCTGTACAGGGAGGCATGGCAGGCAATGCCATCCCCCGTTCCGCCGAAGCGGTGGTGATGATTCCGGCAGAGGACAAGCAGACTTTCCGGGATGAGGTGGAAAGATACTACGGCATCTATAAAGAGGAGTATCGGGTGGGCGATCCGAATCTCACTGTTGCATTTGAACCGTGGGAGGAAGAGGTTCTTGAGGTATTCACCAAGGAAGCGATGGATCGCGTTATCGATTTCGGTGTGTTCTGTGAGAATGGAATCCTTCGGATGTGTCCGGATGTGGAAGGTGTCGTGGAATCCTCCAATAACTTGGGACGCGTGACCACGGATGAAGAAAAGGTGACGTTTGTTTTTGTCACACGAAGCTTTGTGGAAAGTATGTACCGGACGATGGTGATGAACATTGACCGTTTGGCAAGAAATGCCGGGGGAAGCAGCCACAAGGATTACGATTGTCTGGAATGGGCGTACGAACCGGAAAGTGAAATCCGGGATCTGTTTGTTGAAGTATATCAGGAACTCTTCCACAAAGAAGCGAAGGGCATTCCGGTGCACACCGGTCTGGAGTGCGGTATCATCGCAAAGAACATGGGCCGAAAGGTGGATATGATTTCCATCGGACCGGAAACAAAGGAATTGCACAAGCCAGGAGAATGGTTCAGTATCTCCTCCACACAGAGATATTGGAAGCTGCTGCAGGAGGTTTTGAAGCGTTTGTAGAAATGATTATTTGAAGGAGGTTGGCGTATGGAGCGCATGATTCCGAAGGATTTGGAACCGCAGATAGTATTTGAAATTTTTGAAGAAATCAGCAGGATTCCGAGAGCTTCCAGACACAAAGAGCAGATTAGCAATTGATTGGTGAGCTTTGCGGAGCGGTATCACCTGGACAGCGTGCAGGACGAGATGGAGAATGTCCTGATTCGCAAGTCGGGCACGCCGGGAAAGGAAGATCATCCGGCAGTGACTCTTCAATCGCACATGGATATGGTGTGTGAAAAAACGCCGGAGTCCCATCACGATTTCGGGAAGGATCCGATTCGGATTACGGTAGAGGGGGACAGGGTTACGGCGAAGGAAACCACGCTGGGGGTGGATAACGGCCTGGGACTGGCGCTCTCTTTGGCGATTCTGACATTGGAAGATGCGCCTCATCCGCCGCTGGAAGTGCTGGTGACCGTGGACGAAGAGCTGGGATTGACCGGCGCAGAAAAGTTCGATGCGACTCAGCTAAAAGGAGAATACTTTATCAATACGGATTCCGGGACGGAAGGTGTTTTCACCGTGGGAAGTGCCGGGGGTCCAACCATCAGCGCAGAGATTCCGGTTACGTGGAAGGCGCGGTGCCGTATTGCTTATGTATTGATGGCCTTCTGGGCGGACATTCCGGCGGAGAAATCTACAAAGCGGAGTACCGGGTAAGCGATCCGGGCATTATCGTGAGCTTTGAGCCTTATGAGGAATCGGTTTCCAAGGTGTTCGACCGGAAGTCTATGGATGGCGCAATTGATTTTGGGGTGTTCTGCGAAAATGGAATTTTGCGGATGTTCCCGGATGTAGAGGGGGTGGTGGAATCCTCCAATAATCTGGGATGCGTGACCACGGATGAAGAGAAAGTGACCTTCGTCTTTGTCACCCGGAGCTTTGTGGCAAGTATGTATGAGACCATGGTGCTGAATATCGGCCGACTGGCAAGAAATGTGGGCGGAAGCAGCCACAAGGATTACGATTGCCTGGAATGGCCATACGAACCGGACAGTGCGATTCTCTTTGACTTAACACTGTACTTTGTGGCCTGCCGCTTATTTGTCACTTAAATCTGCAACAAGACATTGAAAGATAGTGAATGATAAGCGACAGCGGGGGCAAAGCAAACGACAAATTTTGTTCATGGATTTTTCATAGTAGCCGGATTGAGATTCCCCCCTGACTTATGGTATTCTTATATTTAGGTTTTTTCACCCCAAATACACATAGAAAGTCAGGGCGCGAAACTATGGCGAAAAAAGAAGCAAATTTCGATTTATACATACATGATTTGTTAGTTGAAGCTAGTATTCAAGCAGACACACAGGGCAGTAATATTGTTCCTATCAATGAAGCACTGAAAACAGCGTCAAAGCACCAGACGGGCAAGGCAGGATTCCCAGAGTACACGGCGGTTGTAGGTGATTTTGTCCTTGTCATGGAAGATAAGGCAGACCGTGCAAACCTCTGCTTAAAAGAAGCGGACGGCACTGTTTCTATGACAGTGCAGGCAACAACCGATTATGCCGTAAACGGTGCTTTGCACTATGCACAGCACATCTTGCAGAAAACCACTTACAAAAATATTTTTGCGTTCGGAAATGCTGGTGATAGCAAACACCACACTTTACAGCCGCTTTTTGTAGATAAGAACGGCTACAAATGGCTGCCGGAAGTACAGACATTTGAAAACTTTTCAGCAGCACATATTGAGGAATACTACAAGCGGATTGTTTTGGAAGAAACGCCACCAGAAGATATTGAACTTGCCGATATTCTGAAAAAGGCAAAGGAACTGCACGAATATCTGCGGAATTACGGTGGGCTTGGAGAAGATGAAAAGCCACTTGTCGTATCTGCAATTCTTCTTGCGCTGCGCGAAAAAGAATACGGCTTTAATCTGAATCAGTTGACGGGTGACACACTGGAAAGCAACACAGACGGCGCTATTCTGTACCAGTATCTTGAAAAGAATCTGCAACGTGCAAAAGTTGACCCGGAAGTTAAAAAGCAGCGTGTGCTGAATCAATTCACGCTGATAAAAGACAGACCGCAGTTAAATACAAAACGTCAGGATTTGGGCGATAAAACACCTCTGAAACATTTTGCAGAGTATATCAACAACAACATTTTTCAGGCGATTGTATCAAACGGGCGTGAAGATTATCTTGGGCGTTTTTACGGTGAATTTGTATCTTATTCCGGCGGTGACGGTCAGGCACTTGGCGTTGTTCTAACTCCGCGCCATATCACGGAATTATTCTGCGAATTGGTGGACTTAAAACCGACAGACGTTGTATTTGACCCCTGTTGTGGCACGGGTGGATTTTTAATTTCCGGAATGCACAAAATGCTGCGTGCTGCAAAGAACGACACAGAACGCAAGCGCATCAAGCAGCAGCAAATTCACGGAATAGAGATTCGTGACGATATGTTTTCAATCGCTACAACGAATATGATCCTGCGCGGTGACGGTCAAAGCAATCTGATTTGTGAAGATTTTCTGGCACAAGACCCCGGCGAATTGCAGCTAAAGGGCGACGGCATTACAGTAGGTTTTATGAATCCGCCGTATTCACAGGCAAAGGGCAAGGACACTGCGAACCTTTCAGAACTGTGCTTTATCCGTCATTTGCTCAATTCAATCACAGCAGGCGGGCGTGCTGCCGTGATTGTACCTGTGTCCGCTATGATTGGAAAGACAAAAGAGGATAAAGCAGTCAAGCAGGACATTTTGAAAAAACACACCTTAGAGGGTGTTATCAGTCTGAACAAGGACACTTTCTATCGGGTTGGTACTGTTCCCTGCATTGCTGTTTTCACAGCAGGCGAACCGCACCCGGCAGATAAGATTGCAAAGTTCATCAATTTTGAAGATGATGGCTTTGAAGTCAAAAAGCATTTGGGGCTTGTGGAAACCGAACGTGCAAAGGACAAACGGCAATATCTTCTTGATTGCTGGCGTGGTAAGGTTGCTGATTTTCCGTCAAGTTTCATGGTGGAAACAACCGTTGAAGATACAGACGAATGGCTGCATTCCTTTTACTACTACAACGATGAGATACCAACGGAAGCGGACTTTATGAACAACATTGCCGATTATCTGACATTTGAGTTCAACATGGTTACGCATGGAAAAGGGTATCTGTTCGGACAGAAAGGCGGTGACGGCAATGCTTGATTTGCATGATAGAGAATGGAAAGAGTTTAGAATATGTGATATTTTTATTATCAAAGCGGGCAAGCGCCTGACCAAAAGTGATATGACAAGCGGAAACAAGCCTTTCATCGGGGCAACAGATAATAACAACGGTATTACTGAGTTTGTGTCTAATACAAATGTTTCTGAGGACTGCAATGTTTTAGGCGTAAATTATAACGGGAGCGTTGTCGAGAATTTTTATCACCCATATACTTGCATTTTTTCCGATGATGTCAAGCGTTTTCAGACGAAACAGGTTCAAGGAAACAAATATATCTACTTGTTTATGAAAACTGTCATATTGCAGCAAAAATGCAAGTATGCTTATGGCTATAAGTTTAATGAGAAACGAATGCAGAAGCAATCTTTGTTGCTCCCCGTTGATGAATCTGGCAATCCTGATTACGCATTTATGGAACAGTACATCAAAGAACGGGAACAGCAAATTGTACAAAATTACATTGATTATGTTGATGAAAATATCCAAACTGGGGGGGGACTTCCGGCACTGAATGAAAAGGAATGGAAAGAGTTTTACCTGCGTGATATTTTTACAGATATACGGCGCGGCAAACGGTTAAAAACTGCTGACCATGTACAGGGTCGCACTCCCTATGTATCATCATCTGCGGTCAATAATGGTGTTGACGCATTTATAGGCAATACTGTGAAAATAAGAAAATTTGCAGACTGTCTTACATTGGCGAATAGCGGAAGTGTCGGAAAAACTTTTTATCAGAAATACGAGTTTATCGCTAGTGACCATGTGACAGCATTAAAGTCTGACAAACTGAACGAATATAGCTACTTATTTGTAGCTGCGATTGTGCAAAGGCTAGAAAACAAATACAGCTTTAATCGTGAAATAAATGATATGAGAATAAACAAAGAAAAAATTGTACTTCCCATTGATGAATGCGGCAATCCTGATTATGCTTTCATGGAACAATATGTAAGAAAACAAATTGTAACATTAAAACTACAATATCTGCAAGAAAAAGTGACGGTCGCTATTTGACGGGCGAGTGTCCAAAAATGTCTGTAAATGATAATCGAGAATTTTGACGAAAAAACGATTATATTTACATCTCATGTTGATTCAGATATACAATATGCAGACAGAGTATTTGCTTTGCAAGGAGATGGAACTTTGATTGAATTATAACCCCATTGAGTGAAAAAAATTAAACTGATATTATATATAATAGACTATGCGAGTCAATCAATTTTATACTACCTGCGTCTAGACATTGACTGAAAAAACCATTTGCTAAACTGATACTACAATGGAGCATAGTTTCTTCAAGCGGAACATATGGAGGCCATTCCGGAGAAGACATCCACCGAAACCGAGGAAATGCCAACAAACTTCTGTTCCGACTACTGGATGCCCTGGAGCGAAAAGATGATTTTGAGGTGGCGAACCTTCGCGGGGGAATGGCGGGGAATGCCATCCCGCGGGAAGCGGAAGCCATTCTGATGATGCCGTCCAATAATCTGGGATGTGTGACCACGGATGAAGAGAAAGTGACTTTCGTCTTTGTCACCCGGAGCTTTGTGGCAAATATGTAATAGACCATGGTGCTGAATATCGACCGACTGGCAAGAAATGTGGGCGGAAGCAGCCACAAGGATTACGATTGCCTGGAATGGCCGTACGAACCGGACAGTGCGATTCGGAAGCTGTTCGTCGACGTGTATCGGGAGCTTTTCGACGAAGAGGCCATCGGCATTCCGGATTACATCGGATTGGAGTGCGGTATCATCGAAAAGAATATGGGCTGAAAGGTGGATATGATTTCTATCGGACCGGAAATTCGCAGGTTCAAACCTTGAATAAATGGTTCATATTGGGTATAATGAAGCTAAGTTTTTATCTACAGAAAAGTAGTGGCATAAAGGAGGTACATCATGACCTTGAAGAAAAGAAATACAGCGAAGATGAGAGAAATCATGGCGGAGCAGGACATAGCGGCTGCAAAAGCAATGAGACGGAAGAAAGCGGCGAAGCTGGGAATGCGGATTGCCGGTGTCAGCATGCTGGCAGGTGCACTTCTGGTTGTTACCACCAAAAAGATTTTTGACGAAATCTTCCTGGAAGACGACTGGTCGGATGTGGACTGGGGCGAAGAGGATGACGATTACATCATCGACTAATCGCCAAAAAGAATAGCATAGAAAGGTTAAGGGAAATGTCGGAATACAAGGGAACATATTATATTACTACACCAATTTATTATCCAAGTGCGAAACTGCATATCGGTCACACCTACTGCACCGTAATGGCGGATGCCATGGCTCGGTTCAAGAGACTCAGCGGATACGATGTGCGCTTCCTCACCGGAACGGATGAACACGGACAGAAGATTGAGAAATGTGCGGAAGAAGCTCAGGTCACACCGAAAGAATACGTAGACGGTGTGGTGGAAACCATTCTGAGACTCTGGGATAAGATGGAAATCAGCTACGACGATTTCATTCGGACCACGGAGCCGCGTCATATCAAGAGAGTACAGAACATCTTCATGAAGATGTACGAGAACGGAGACATCTACAAGGGCAAGTACGAAGGCTGGTACTGCACTCCGTGTGAATCCTACTGGCCGGAATCTCAGCTGGTAGACGGCAAGTGCCCGGACTGCGGTCGTGAAGTGAAGAAGATGAGCGAAGATGCGTACTTCTTCCGTCTGTCCAAGTACAGCGATGCGCTGCTGGATAATTTCCGGAACAACCCGGATTTTCTGCAGCCGGAAGCGCGCAGAAATGAAATGATTTCCTTTGTGGAACAGGGTCTGGAAGATCTTTGCATTTCCCGTTCCACCTTCGACTGGGGAATCCCGGTTCCGATTGACGAAGAACACGTCATCTACGTATGGCTGGATGCGCTGTCCAACTACATCACCGCTTTGGGATATTCGGAAGACGATGAACTGTACAAGAAGTACTGGCCGGTGGATGTCCACCTGGTGGGCAAGGAAATCGTGCGTTTCCACTCCATCATTTGGCCGGCAATGCTTATGTCCCTGAAGGAACCGCTGCCGAAGCAGGTGCTGGGACACGGATGGCTGCTGATTGACGGCGGAAAGATGTCCAAGTCCAAGGGCAACGTGGTGGATCCGGAAATTCTCATCGACCGCTACGGCATCGATGCGCTGAAGTACTTCTTGCTGAGAGAGTACACCTTCGGTCAGGACGGCGTCTACACCAATGAGATTATGCTGAAGCGCCTCAACTACGATTTGGCCAATGACCTGGGGAACTTGCTGTCCAGAACCGTATCCATGATTATGAAGTACAACGATGGTGTGGTTCCGGAAGCAACAACGAAGGATGAGATTGACGAAGAGCTGCAGGAGCTGGCAACAACCGCCGGCAACCGGGTGGAAGATAAGATGGATACCTTCCAGTTCAACATGGCGCTGGATGAAATCTGGGCAATCGTTCGCAGAGCGAATAAGTATATCGACGAGAAGACCCCGTGGATTCTGGCAAAGGATCCGGAGCGGAAGGCAGAGCTGGATACCGTTCTTCGGAACCTGGTAGAAGCACTGAGAATCGTTTCCATCCTGATTATCCCATACATGCACACCACTTCGGAGCGCATGAGAGAACAGCTGGGACTGGCGGACGTGGAAGCAAAATGGGAGGATGCTTTTACCTTCTATCAGATGGATGGCTGCAAGGTGCAGAAGGGAGAGGTTCTTTTCCCACGTCTCGATATCGAGAAGGAATTGGAAGCGCTGTCTCAGATTCGTCAGGAAAAGGTTGCTACGAAGAACAAGAAATAGACATCGCATAACAGAGAGAACGGGTCTTGAGAGCATGCATCTCGAGACCCTTTTTTTTCAACATGAGGAGGAATATGATATTCGACGCACATACACATTTGAATTTTGAGGGCTTTGACGAGGAAGAGCGGACGCAGCGGGCGGAAGAAATCGCCGCATCGGATGTGGGAATCATCATCGACGCAGGCGATTCGGTGGCATCTTCCCGGAAGGCCATTGAGGATGCGGAAACGTATTCCTGGTGCTATGCGGCGGTGGGCATCCATCCGGAGCATGCGGCGGAATACACGGAGGAGGATCTGGCACGCATTGAAGAGATGCTGGCACATCGTAAAGTGCAGGCGCTGGGAGAAATCGGGCTGGATTTCCATTATGGCAAGGACACGAAAGAAGAACAGATTGAGTTGTTCCGGAAGCAGCTTCGGATTGGCGTGAGACATCAGGTGCCGGTGATGATTCACACACGAGATGCCAATCAGCTGACACTGGACATACTGAAAGAGGAAGGCTTGTTCTCGGAAGAGCGAAAGGCGGCTTTCCCGACGCGGCCGAATGAAAGCGGTCAGCCGGTTCCGGATGCCCGGGTGCAGCTCCACTGCTTCTCCGGATCGGCGGAATTAGCCAAAGAATACGTGGCTTTGGGGGCCACTATTTCCATCGGCGGACCGGTGACCTTCAAAAACGGCCGAAAGACGGTGGAGGTGGTAAAGCAGGTTCCCATCGAATTTATCATGACGGAAACCGATGCGCCGTACCTTACGCCGGAACCCTTCCGGGGACGGCCGAACCGGTCGCCGTACATCGAACATATCATTAGGCGAATTGCATTGATTAAAGATATGGAATACGAAGCGGCGGAAGAAATTCTCTACGCCAACGGCTGCCGATTCTTCGACATCCCAAGGGACGAGAAAGAGTAACGAAGGGGACGAAAGGACCATGGACGGACTGGTAAAAAGAGTACAGCAAGGCGGATTGGTTCCGAAAAACAGCACGGTGATTCTGGGATTGTCCGGGGGACCGGACTCGCTGACCTTGCTTCATATTTTAAAAGAGCTGGAATCTCCGGAAAAGCTGAATATCGTTCCCGTTCACGTGAACCATCAACTGCGGGAGAACGCCGACAGTGAAGAGCGCCATGCGGCAGAAATTTGCAGGGAATGGAATCTGCCCTGCCGAGTTCGCCGAATCGACTGCCGAGGCATTGCTCGGGCGCAGAAGTGTTCGGTGGAAGAGGCGGGACGAACGGCACGGTACCGGATTTTCGACGAAGTGGCGGAGGAACTTCTGCAGGAAGGTGTTCCGAAGGAGCGTATTCGCATCGCCCTGGCTCACAACGCAGACGATCAGTGCGAAACCTTGCTGCAGCGCATCGTGCGAGGCACCGGAATCCGAGGACTGGCGGGAATCCCTTCCACCCGACGAGATGAAAAGGGATATGCCATCGTCCGGCCGCTGCTTTCCACTTCCCGAAAGGAAATTGAAGACTATGCAGCGGAGCACGCGCTGCGCCCCAACTACGACGAAAGCAACGATAGCGTGGAGTACACCCGGAACCGAATTCGCCGGGAGCTGATTCCCTATCTGGAGAAATATTTTAACCCCGGGGTCAAAGAGGCACTGCAAAGCCTGGCGGAAATTGCCGGCCCGGAAGAGAATTACATGGAAGAGCAGACCCGCACCGCTCTCGCCGCGCTTCAGCGGGAAGCACCGCAGGACGAACGGATTCTGGATGCAGACGGACTTCGGGCCCTGCATCCGGCGATAATCCGCCGGGTGGTGGCCCAAGTGATTCGGGAATGCAGCGGAGACGAAAATCTCCGGTACACCATCGTGGAGAACGTCCTGAACATCTTGCAGTCGGAGAATCCATCCGCTTCCGTGAACCTGCCCGGGGGCTGGCGGGCGGAGCGCCGCTATGAGGAGCTGGTGTTCCGAAAAGCGGCACCGGATGACGAGCACGCGATGGAAGGGCGGCATCACTTACGGGTGCAGGTCCTAAAAAAAGACTCCGCAGCCTTCGAGGACGTCCGAAATGCTCAAAAGGAAATTGTGTCGTGTGCAATGCTGGACTACGATAAGCTTTGCCGGGAATATCCGGAGCCGGAAAAAAAGCTGATGCTGAGAACCCGAAAAGCCGGAGACCGAATCGGCATCGCCGGCGGAAAGCACAAGAAAATCCAGGATTACATGGTGGACCGAAAAATCCCAAAGGAGTATCGGGAGCGGCTGGAGATGATCGCAATCGGTGGAGAAATACTTTGGATTCTTCCGAATTCCGGAATCCCAAATGAAGTGGAACAGAAGAAGGGGAGAATTTCACAAAAGTATCAGATTGAGGAAGGGTCAAAAGCGTTTTTATTTCTTGAAATCACCGATTGCCTATGATAAAATAACCTAGCAGTTTGTGTAAATAAACAAATTTTATTGTTATCGATAGAAAGGGAATCATCAAATTGAAACGAGCAAGCAAGAACTTCGGTATTTATTTACTTATCTTCATGATTGTTTTGGGTGCAGCCTACCTGTATCGGGGAATGGACAACCCGGCTTCGAAGAAGGAGATTAAATTCTCCCAGTTCGTGGAACAGCTGGACGGTAAGAAATATGAATCTTTGAACATTACAGATCGGAAACTCAGCGGAACGAAGAAGAACGGCAACGTGGAATTTGCCTATGCGCCTTCGGTAGTTGAAATCAGCTGGGTGGAAGAGCATTACATCAATTCCATGCTGGAGAAGCACCAGATTACGCTGGAAAGCGATCCGCCGGAAAGCAGCGTGAACTTCTTCTCGCTCCTGCCGACGATTATTATGGTGGTGGCGCTGATTTTCCTGTTCTACTTTATGATGAGCCAGGGCGGGAACAACAAGGCCTTCCAGTTCGGAAAGAATCGGGCAAAGCTGTATAAGGATAACGGAAAGAGCATTACCTTTAAGGATGTAGCCGGCCTCAAGGAGGAAAAGGAAGAGCTTCAGGAGATTGTAGACTTCCTAAGAAATCCGGGAAAGTACTCCCAGCTGGGAGCCAGAATTCCGAAAGGTGTGCTGATGGTGGGTAATCCGGGTACCGGTAAAACCTACATTTCCAAGGCAACTGCTGGTGAAGCGGGTGTACCGTTCTTTACGATTTCCGGTTCGGACTTCGTGGAGATGTTCGTTGGTGTCGGCGCTTCCCGTGTCCGTGACCTCTTCGAGCAGGCAAAGAAGAATGCACCGTGCATTATTTTTATCGATGAGATCGATGCCGTAGGACGGAAGAGAGGTGCCGGCCTGGGCGGCGGAAACGACGAAAGAGAACAGACCCTGAACCAGCTGCTGGTGGAGATGGACGGATTTGACGAAAACGCCGGAATTATCATCCTGGCAGCCACCAACCGTCCGGATGTTCTGGATCCGGCGCTGCTGAGACCGGGACGTTTTGACCGTCAGATTGTCATCGGCATGCCGGATGTAAAGGCAAGAGAAGAAATTTTCAAGGTACACACGAAGAATAAACCGCTGGCAGAGGATGTGTCTCTGGAAGTTCTGGCAAAGAGAACACCGGGATTCTCTCCGGCGGATATCGAGAATCTGGTAAATGAGGCAGCGCTGCTGACCGCACGCCGTAACGGCACCAAGATTCGTATGGATGAAATCGAGGAAGCAACCACAAAGGTCATTGCGGGACCGCAGAAGAAATCTCGGGTGATCTCTGAAGAGGAACGGAAGCTGACGGCATACCACGAAGCCGGACATGCGGTGGTGATGAAGTCCCTGCCGAAGTCGGATCCGGTTCATCAGATTACCATTATTCCGAGAGGAATGGCCGGTGGATTCACCATGTCTCTGCCGGAGAAGGATCAGTTCTTTGAGACCAAGGGCAATATGCTGAATTCCATCAAGCATTTGCTAGGCGGTCGTGTAGCGGAGCAGCTGAAGCTGGATGACATCAGCACCGGGGCCAGCAACGACCTGGAGCGCGCAACTCAGATTGCTCGTTCCATGATTACGGAATACGGATTCAGCGAGAAGCTGGGACCGGTAAGCTTCAATTCCGGCGGAGAAGTGTTCCTGGGCAAGGATTTCTCCACCCGCCAGAATTATTCGGAAACCATTGCATCGGAAATCGATATGGAAATCCGTTCTATTCTGGAAGACAGCTATGCGGAAACCATTCGGATTCTGCAGGAGCATGATGACGCTTTGGAAAGGGTGGCTCAGGCCCTGCTTCTGGTAGAGACCCTGGACGGAACCCAGTTCGAAGCGCTGTACGATGGAACCGTTACACCGGAAGAACTGCAGGCTCAGGTACAGGCGGAAGAAGAAGAAAAAGAGAAGCGGAATGCTGCAGAAGCGGAAGAAAGCGCTCGTCTGGAAGCAGAGCGGAAGGCAGCGGAAGAAGCCCGCATGGAAGAATTGAAGCAGTCCATTATGGGATCCGAGGAAGAGATGACCCCGGCCAAAGAAGAAATTCTTAAGGCGCTTTTGAAAGCCGGCGAGGCAGCGGAGGCGATGAAGACCAAGGACGAGAATTCATCCCGGGAAGAGACTCACGAAATTGAACGCAATTCCGAATGCGATTCTGAAGAGAAGGATAACGAAACGGAAGAAAAGTAGAGGGGTGTGAAAAGATGAAAATTACAGTCGAGGATTGTCTAAGGTTAGACGCGTTTAGAAACAGTACTGTAGAATCTTGCATGAGAAAAAGCGACCGGCGAGTTCGTTCGGTATCGGTTTTTGATGAAAATAATCTGGAAGCCGGCGTGGAGAGAAACGGCGTGCCGGAACAGATGGTGTTAACTCATTTTTGGCAGATTAAGGACGATGTGGAAGCACAGTGCCGTGTAATCTCCGGATTTGGCAGAAAGCAAATTGCCACGCTGGTGGTATTCCTGAACGAGCACGGTGTTCGTGCGCTGGACAGCCGCGTAATCAAAGCGGCAGAGGAGAGCGGCCTTCTGGTGATTACCATTGCGGATGAAGGCGAGCTGACTTACGCCATGGTAATCGAACAGGTGATGGACAAAATCCTCTACGGACACAATTACAGCGATAACCTGCTGAACAATACCATTTATCATCTGCTGAACTTTGAAAAGCACAGCAATTTCCAGAGTGCTCTCAAGGAGGCAGCGGTACACAACGACTACCAGGTGGTTCTGATGACGCTGGAGTTCAATCCGATTCTCACGATTGAGACCCGCCATAAGGAGACCATCGAGAATGCCATCAATGTGGCCAAAAGAAGGGATATTACCCATTCATCGGTATTCACTCAGGTGGAGATTTCGGATGTAATTACCTATTGGGGAATTATCGATATTAACGGTGAAAAACACATTCTCATGATTGTGGATGATAACGATAACTACTCTGCCGTAGAGATTACGAAGCTGGCAGAGGTGATTGAACTGGCGATGGGAATGTGGAAGTATACTCCGGAGAGAGATTCCAGAGCCGAATTCATCAAAGCCGCAATTCGAAACGATCTGTCCTTCTGCTATACGCTGGTAGATGAAGCGGACATGAAGAATAAGATTTTCCTCAGCTCCTTCTATGCCAACGGAATCGACAATTCGGATTTTATCGATATCATCGATGAATATAAGATGAAATTCAACCTGGGTATTCTTCCGCTGGTGGAGCAGAACGAATTCTACGGCTTGATTTATGTCAGCGCTTCGGAGGAAAAACCGATGGCACTGAAGAACGCTTGTCTGGACATGTTCGATGCGCTGAAAGCCGGAAAGCCGAACGTTCGGATTTTCCATTCCACCGGAATCGAGAATTTGGACAATGCGGTAGAAGGATTTAAGCTGATTAACGAAACCTGGAACTACGTGGAAACCGTATTCCCATACAAACGTGTTTTTACAAAATATGAAATGTCCATGGTTTGCAACTGCATGGATATTATCCTGCAAAGCAGCAGCCTGAAGAAGATGTATCTGGATCTGCTGGAACCGTTCAGCAGAGAAGTTTCTTCCAACAAAGGAAAACTGCTGCTGGAAACCCTGGAGACTTTTGTGCTGGATGCCAGCATGAACAGCAACAAGACCGCAGAATTTATGAGCATTCATAACAATACGGTACAGTATCGTCTGAAGCGGATTAATGAAATTCTGGGCGCAGAAATGACCGGTAACCGGATTATTCCGGGTTTGACGATGGCATTGGCATTGAGAAGACTGGAGGATCAATAGGATGCTTCTGACAGTAGATGTTGGGAATACAAATGTTGTACTGGGGGTTTTTGAGAATCGAAAGATGATCGGCAGCTGGAGAATGGCTACCGACAACAAGCGAAGCGCGGATGAATACGGCGTCATTATCGATCAGATGTTTCGCCATGACGGAATCAGTCCGAAGGACATTGACGATGCTATTATCTCAACGGTGGTGCCGTCACTGCTGTTTACACTGCAGCACATGTGCCTGAAGTATTTTAACATCACGCCGCTGGTGGTGGAGACGGGAATTAAAACCGGCTTAAAGATTAAATGCGATGACCCTCGTCAGATTGGTTCGGACCGAATTGTGAATGCGGTGGCCGCTCATGCGAAATATGACGGACCGCTGATTGTGGTGGACTTCGGAACGGCGACTACATTTTGCGTGGTAACAGAAGATGCGGAGTTTCTGGGCGGTGCGATTGCACCGGGAATTAAGACCTCGGCGACGGCGCTCTTTGAGCACACGGCGAAGTTGCCGAATGTGGATCTGGAAACACCGAACCGTGTCATCTGCAAGAATACCATTGAAAACATGCAGGCGGGTTTGATTTTCGGTCAGATGGGTCTGGCAGAACGAATCATCGAGGGCATGAAGAAGGAACTGGTGTCGGATTACGGAAAAAAATACGAGGACATCAAGGTTATCGCTACCGGTGGTATGGCGACCATGGTAGACAGCGGGGTCTCCTGTATCGATGTAATCGATCGGCGATTGACATTGGATGGTCTCGTTGAGGTTTACGAGAAGAATAAAGCAGTAAGAAAGAAATAGAATATGTTGAATATTGGTGGAATTGAACTCCGAAATCCCTTTATGCTGGCTCCCCTTGCGGGTATCACCGATGCGGTGATGCGTTCCCTGTGCGAAGAGCAGGGTGCAGCACTGACCTATACGGAAATGGTCAGTGCAAAGGGGTTATATTACGGAGACCGAAAAACACCGAAGCTCTTGTACATTCCGGAAAATGCCGGACCAACCGGAGTTCAGATATTCGGCAGCGAACCGGACATTATCGGTGAAGCAGCCCGGATGCTGAATTCCGGCTTGAACTGTTTTTTGGATATCAACATGGGATGTCCGGTACCAAAGGTTGTACGGAACGGAGACGGAGCGGCACTGATGCGGAATCCGGATCGGATATACGATATTGTGACTGCGGCGGTGAAGAACAGCGACAAGCCGGTGACGGTAAAGATGCGAAAGGGATTCGACGATGAGTCGGTGAATGCGGTAGAATGCGCAAAGGCGGCGGAGGCGGCCGGCGCAGCAGCGGTCACCGTTCATGGACGAACTCGGGAGCAGTATTATCAGGGAACGGCGGATTGGAGCATTATTCGCCGGGTGAAAGAAAACGTGACGATACCGGTAATCGGAAACGGAGATGTGAATTGTGGCGAAGATGCGCTCCGGATGATGAAGGAAACCGGCTGTGACGGCGTGATGATTGCGCGGGGATCTTTGGGAAATCCATGGATTTTCAAGGACCTTCTCGCGGCGTATAACGGAGAGCCTTACACGGCTCCCACTTGGAAAGAACGATCGGAAATGATGATTCGCCACTACGAAGGTTTGGTGACCCTGAAGGGTGAATATTCTGCGGTGCGGGAGATGAGAAAGCACGTGGGCTGGTATACGAAAGGCTATCCCGGTGCGGCAAAGCTGCGCGGCCGCGTGAACGACATTACAGATGGGGAAGAATTGAAAGAGGTACTAAGACTTGAAAATTAGCAGAACAGCTATAAAAACAATCTGTCTCATGCTTACATTTACGGCAGTGCTGATGCTGTCCGGTTGTACCAGTTATGATAATTTTCGCCGGACATTCATCGATAAGGAGACGGAGGATTCCAACGTCATCTACGTTGGTGTATTTGAACCGGAAAGCGGACAGTATAAGAAAGTCGGTAAAGAGGAAATCAAGGGAATTCAGCTGGCCCACAGCATGTACAGCAATGTAAAAGGCGTGCGGGTGGAACTGGTCCGAATCGATACCGAATCCGACACCAATACGGCGAAGGCGGCAATTCAGAGTTTAATCAAGCTGAATCCGGTAGCGATTATCGGGAGTGCGGAAGAAGCGAATTCCATGATTGCTGCGGAAGAAGCGAAGAAGGCAAAAATTCCGATGATTACCCCTTCGGCCAGCAACCCGCTGATTACGGAAAACAATCCGTATGCGTTCCGCGCCTGCATTACATATGACCAGAGAGGTACCGGTCTGGCGGAATACACCATCAAAGAGCTTTCCGCCAAGAAAGTTGCTATCATTACCATTCAGAATGACAGTACCCAGGAGAAGATGCGGTCGGCATTCAAGGCTCGCCTTCGGAAAGAGGGAAAGAAGTCCGGACCGGAGGTGGTACTGGATGAATCCATCGGAATAAACGAGTTCAATATGGTGAAGTTGGCAAAGCAGATTCAGAAATCCGGGGCAGAAGTGGTATTCTCGCCGATTGGTCTGGAGAAGGCGGATCTCCTGTATCAGCAAATTGAAAAAAGAAATATGACGAATATTCGATTCCTGGGAAATCAGGAGTGGCTGACGGAAGATTTTCTGAAGATGAAAGAGAAACATCCGCAGATTAAGATTTCCTTCACATCCGATAACGTGTTGAATTCCGGCGGCACTGCGGAGACGGGATTTACCGCCGAAACCCAGCGGTTCCTGGTGAAATATGCGAATCGGTACGGACAACGGGACATTCCGACTCAGAATACGGTACTGGGGTATGATGCATATATGCTTACCATCAATGCAATTAACAATGCCCGAAGCTTGAAACCGACGGATATTCGAGATGCTTTGGCCGACACGAAGGACTTGCGCTGCGCTACCGGTGTGTTTAACTTCGATCGGGATGGAAATCCGGTGCGCCGGGTAAATATTTCTACCGTAAGAGATGGAAAACTGGTTTCCGCATACGTCACGAAATCGAAAACGAAGGCAGACAGCATGAAGAAAATTGAACATTAATTAGAAATCGATGAAATGAGGAATTATGGTTTATAGAGAAATACTTGAAAAGAATAAAGCGGAGATGCTGGAAAAGCTCCAAGAGCTGGTTCGCATTCGCAGCGTCCGGACGGAGCCTTGCCGGAGTCCGGAGGGCGATGTGTATCCATTCGGCGCCGGTGTGGAAGAAGCATATCAATACACCTTGAAGCTGGGGAAGGAACTGGGCTTCGAGGTAAAGGACTGGGACCACTACTGCGGTCATATTGAATGGAAATCCGAGAATCCGGATGCCAAAATCTTCGGAATTGCCGGCCATCTGGATATCGTTCCGGAGGGTGATGGTTGGACCTTCGATCCTTATGCCGCTGAAATCGCCGATGGCTGGATGCTCGGCCGCGGTACTTTGGACGACAAGGGACCGGTTATTGCCTGCTTGTACGGAATGAAAGCCCTCAAGGAAGCGGGATATCGTCCGGCAGATACCATTCGACTGATCCTGGGTCTGGATGAGGAAACCGGACGGGACAGCGTGCACTACTATCTGGAAAAGGATCGGATGCCGGATTACGGTATTACTCCGGACGGAGAGTTTCCGCTGACCAACGGAGAAATGGGAAATATGAAGTTCCAGCTGGCATCTCGGATGAAGAAGTATTCCCCGAAAGAAGGCCTGGTTCTGTCGAAAATTGACGCCGGCCTTGCCCCGAATATCGTTCCGCGAACCGCAAAGGCGGTGGTGGCATCGGGAGACAATGGGGAATATGACACGATTCGCACGAAGGCAGAAGCCTTTGCGGAGGAAACCGGATACAATCTGAAAACCCGGAAGGTGGGAACTTCGCTGGCCATTGAAGCCACCGGAATCAGCGCCCACGGTGCCGATCCGCACAAGGGCTTGAACGCCATCAGCATTCTGATGGCCTTCTTGGGAAGATTGGATTTCGTCAGCGATGAAGTTACCGAATGGATTCGATACTATAATGAGCATATCGGATTCAACCTTCACGGAGAGAATATGGAATGCGCATTCCAAGATGAACCATCCGGCAAACTGATTTGCAACGTGGGAATGATGGAACTGAGCAACGATGTGGCGACCGTCACATTGAATGTTCGTTATCCGATCAGCTATACCTCAGAGAATGTTTACGAAGGGGTAGAGAAAACCCTGGAAGGAACGAATATTGGGCTGATTAAGAAGGGGGACGACAAGCCGGCCTACGTACCGGAGGACGATCCGTTTATTCAGACCTTGTGTTCCGTATACGTGGAGGAAACCGGCGACGACGAGAACAAGCCGTTCGTGGATCGAGGCGGCACTTACGCCAAAGTGTTCCGACGGATGGTTGCGTTCGGTGCGCTGTTCCCGGGGGAAGAAGACCGGATGCATCAGCCGGATGAACGTCTCAGCATCGAGGCTCTGATGAAGATGACGCGAATTTACACGGCTATGATGGAAAAACTTTGTATGGAAACGGAAGCTTAAAGCAATCTATGAGAGAAGAAATCAGGAAGAAATTAGAAGAGAAGAAAAATTTCAACTGGACGGTTCACAATGAGCTCGAGACCCGGGATTTCGGCCTCGAGCTTTCATCGTACCTGAAACCGGGAGATGTTCTGGCGCTGGAGGGAGATCTTGGAACCGGAAAGACTACTCTGACGAAGTACATAGCGGAAGGGCTGGGCATTCACGAGAATATCAGCAGCCCGACTTTTAACATTGTAAAAGAACATCGAAGCGGCCGGATTCCCCTGTTCCACTTCGATGCATACCGCTTGGGTTCCGGGGACGAACTGCTGGATATCGGGGCGGAAGACTATTTTTACGGAGACGGAATCAGCATTGTGGAATGGTCGGACATTGTGGAAGATGTTCTGCCGGAGGAGTCCCTGTTGATTCGAATCCGCTATGGAGAGAATGAAGGAGAGCGAATTTATCAATGCATATTCTAGCACTTGAGACTACCGGTAAGTACGGATCGGCCGCAGTGATCGATCAAGAAGGAAATTGCTGGACGGCCTCTTCTTCCGATGTGATGAATCATCTGAAGGACATCATCACATTGACGGAAGAATGCCTTCGGAATGCCGGTATTGAAAAAACAGATTTGACGCATATCGGGGCCTCCGTGGGTCCGGGGTCCTTTACGGGAATTCGAATCGGCGTCACGACGGCCCGAACTTTGGGACAGGTTCTGGATCTCCCCTGCGTCTCGGTGTCCACCTTGGAAGCCATGGCGTATCAGGGAATGGAGAACAGCAGCGGGGAGAAATACATTTGCCCGATTATCAACGCCCGGAGGCACCAGACCTATGCCGGACTGTGGAAGGCCACAACGGACGGACCGGAACCGATTCTTCCGGAGAAACAGTATATGATTGAAGATCTGCTGAACGAAATCCGGAAGCTGGAGGGACCGGTATTCTTCACCGGAGACGGAATCGATGCCTACCGGGACATTATTTCCACGGAGCTCTCGGAGGAAATGTATGCCTTTGCACCGGAATCGGTTCGGTATCAGAACGGAAAAAGTGCAGCGCAGGTGGCACTTCGCCGGGTACAATCCGGGGAGACGGTTTCCTACGAGAAACTGATGCCGAACTACATGCGCAAAAGCGAAGCCGAGATGCGGCTGGAATCGGGTACACTGAGCAGTAAGATACATGGATAATACGCGAAAAGAAATACCGTTATTGATTCGTCCGGCGGCTTCGGAAGATATTTCCGATATCGCCTATCTGGAAGAAATCACCTTTCCCATCCCCTGGAGCTTGGAGTCCATTCGTCACGACGTGGAGGAAAATGAATTGGCCACGGTTATCGTTGCGGAATGGAACGGAAGTTTTGCCGGGTACATGGATGTGTGGCAGATTGCCGGAGAAGGGCAGCTGAACAACATTGCCGTGGCGCCGGAATACCGGGGCCGAGGCATTGGCCGGAAGATGATGGATTACATGATACGCTGGCTGACGCAGGATGACAATGAAGAATTCAGTCTGGAAGTTCGGGAATCCAACGCACCGGCGATTCACCTTTATGAGAAGCTGGGTTTTGAGGTCATCGGACGCCGGGAGAAGTACTATATCGATAACGGAGAAGACGCATTGCTGATGCGCAAAATTTTAAAATAGAGAATGAGATGATGTTATGAAGAATGGAAAACATATCACCCTTGGAATTGAATCCAGCTGTGATGAAACCGCAATCGGTATCGTTGCCGACGGCCGGGAAGTATTGGCCAATGTGATTTCATCCCAGATTGATATTCACACCGCCTTTGGCGGGGTAGTCCCGGAAATTGCATCCAGGCGGCACCTGGAGAATATTAACGGGGTGCTGTCCCAGGCTCTGGAGGAAGCGCAGATTACCATCGATGACGTGGATTTAATCGGCGTTACCTACGGGCCGGGTTTGGTGGGCGCGCTGCTGGTGGGCGTAGCGGCCGCCAAAGCAATATCTTTTGCCAAGGATATTCCGTTGGTGGCGGTGAATCACATGCACGGGCATATTGCGGCCAATTACGTGGAATATCCGGAACTGGAGCCGCCTTTTATGGGACTGGTAGTGTCCGGCGGCCATACGAATATTGTTTTTGTAAAGGATTACAATCAATGCGAAACACTGGGAGAAACCCGAGATGATGCGGCGGGAGAAGCCTTTGACAAGGTGGCCCGGGTTATCGGTCTGGGGTATCCCGGCGGACCGAAAGTGGATCGGGCCGCGAAGGAGGGAGATCCCCACGCCATCGAATTCAAGCGGGTGTATCTGGAGCCGGGGAGCTATGACTTTAGCTTTAGCGGGTTGAAAACGGCAGCCCTGAACCACATCAATTCCTGCAGACAGGCGGGAAAAGAAATCAATGTGGCGGACATGGCCGCCAGCTTCCAGGAAGCGGTGGTGGAAGTCATCGTGAACAAAGCGATATCCGCAGCCCGGGAATTCGGGCAGGACCGAATCGTTATGGCCGGCGGCGTGGCCTCCAACTCACGCCTTCGGGAGATGATTCGGGAAGAAGGAGCGAAATACGGAATTCAAATAATGCAGCCGCGGCCGCTGTACTGCACGGACAACGGCGTGATGATTGCATGTTCCGCTTATTACAAAATGAAGAAAGGAGAATTTGCCGGTCCGGATCTGGATGCGATTCCGGGCTTGGAATTCTAGATTACAGATATGCTGATAATGTCGGCCAGTGAAATTGGCAAAAGTTACGGAGTGGATGTGATTCTGGAAGATGTGTCTTTCAGTGTCAACAAGGGAGACCGAATCGGAATCGTGGGACCCAACGGAGCGGGGAAGACCACGCTTCTGTCGATTCTGTCCGGCGAAGCCGCCCCGACTACCGGAAACTTCTACGTACGAAACGGATATACCGTCGGATACCTGAAACAGAGAAATCATTTTTTTTCCGAGGGAACGGTGCTGCGGGAAGCGGAGAAAACCTTTACCCGATTCCATGAGATGGAGAAGGAAATTCATCGGCTGGAAGAAGCCATTTCCGACCACGAACATCCGGATTTCAATCGGAATCTGGAACAGTACACCGCGCTTATGGAGAAGTACAAGGAGCAGGGCGGTTACACCTATAAGAGTGAGCTGAAGTCCGTACTTCGCAATATGGGATTCGGTGAATCGGAATACGATAAAAAAATCAGCATGCTGTCCGGCGGCGAACGAACTCGTCTGGCCATGGCTTGCATGCTCCTGAAGCAGCCGGATATTCTGATGCTGGATGAGCCAACCAACCACCTGGATCTTCGGATGCTGGAATGGCTGGAACAATATCTGAAGGCGTACAAGGGAACGATTATCGTGGTATCCCATGACCGGTACTTCTTGGACCAGCTGGTGAATCGGATTTTCGAGGTGAGCCGATGTCATCTGACGGATTATCGGGGAAATTACTCCGAGTATCTGATTAAGCACGAAGAGCGGATGGAAGTGGCGCTGCGGGAATATGAGAAGCAGCAGAAGGAAATCGAGAAGCAGGAAGAGATTATCCGCCGCTTCAAAGGACACGGCACGGAAAAGCTGGTGAACCGGGCGAAATCCAGAGAGAAGCGCCTGGCGCATATGGAAATGAAAGATCGGCCGATACCGGAAAACAATCGGATGAAACTCACTTTCCACTCGGAATACAAGAGCGGCAACGATGTGATGCTGGCGGAGGATTTGGAGAAATCCTTCGGCGAGCGGAAGCTGTTCGATCACGTCTCCTTCGACATCAAGAAGGGAGAACGGATTTGTATCATCGGGGATAACGGTGTGGGCAAAACCACATTGCTTCGGATTCTGATGGGAAAGGAGCAGGCGGACCGGGGATATCTGAAAATCGGTCACAACGTGAATTTCGGATATTACGATCAGGGGCAGCTTCTTCTGGATGAGAATGAAACGGTGCTGGGAGAGATGAAGAATGCCTATCATCTGTATACGGATACGGAGATGCGGTCGATTCTGGGACGGTTCCTGTTCCGCGGGGATGATGTGTTTAAGCAGATTCGCAGCCTGTCCGGCGGCGAGAAGGCAAAGCTTTCCCTGTTGAAACTGATGCTGTCCGGTGCCAATACCCTGATTCTGGACGAACCTACCAACCATTTGGACATCGATGCCAAAGAGGTGGTAGAGGATGCACTGCTGGATTTCGAGGGAACCCTGATTATCGTTTCCCACGACCGTTATCTTCTGCAGAAGCTCCCGACCCGAATCTTTGAATTGACGACCGATGGAATCGTGGAATACAAAGGGCGTTTCGATTACTATCTTCAGAAAAAAGAAGAACGGAAGGCGGCAGAAAGTTCCGGGGAGGAATCCAAGAGTACGTCTGACGGAGAACTGTCTGCCGAAGAAGAACGGAGACTTCGGAAGGAGCAAGAAGCGGAGCAGCGGCGACAGGAACGCCGCATTAAAGAGCTGGAAGGAATCATCGAGGACTTGGAAGCCAAAATCCAGGAGACCGAAGAGATTCTCTGTGCTCCGGAGAACATGTCCAATGTAGAACTCCTTCAGGAAAAAGGGGAGTTATTGGAACAATATAAGGCGGAATTGGAAGTACAATACGAGGAATGGATGGAACTTCAATAAAAAAACTTGCATAAAGCACTTGTTTTCACTATAATTAGCAATGTGATAAATTAAACGGAGGAAAATGTGATGACATTTGAAAAAATCAGAGAACTGATTGTAGATCAGCTTGGTATTGACGAAGATATGGTAGAGATGGACACAAATCTGATGAAGGACCTGGAGGGTGACTCATTGGATATGGTGGAAATTATCTTGGGAATCGAGGAAACTTTCGGTCTGGAAATTCCGGATGAGGAAGCAGAGAAGTTCGAAACCGTACGTGACCTGGTAGAATACGTGGATGACCACGAAGAATAATTTCCGGGGTTGCGGTTCGTCTGCTGTGAAATAGAATTCAGAAAGAAGGTTGGTTAAGGTATGAAAAATAATACGAGAGTTTCGAACGCCATCATTCGGCGTCTTCCACGGTACAGAAGATATCTGGGAGATCTTCGAAGCCGTGGAGTGAAGAAAATTTCTTCCAACGAACTAAGTGAATTAATCGGTTATACGGCATCTCAGATTCGTCAGGATTTGAATACGTTCGGAGGATTTGGTCAGCAGGGATACGGATACAGTGTAGATCATCTGTATGCGGAGATTAATAAAATCCTGGGACTGGACAGAGAGTACAAGACGGTTGTCGTAGGTGTGGGCCATCTGGGACAGGCGATTACCAATCACATCCTGAACTACAAGTTTGGATTCAGCATTGTAGGTCTTTTTGACGTGAATCCAACTATTGTTGGATTGGCAATCAACGGCGTAAAGGTTCAGAACTCTTCCGAACTGGAGGACTATGTTCGAAACAACAATATCGATATCGGAATTATCTGCTGCGGAAAGGATAACGCACAGGAAGTGGCGGATACATTGGTTCGCGGCGGTGTAGAAGGTATTTGGAACTTTGCACCGATTGATTTGGATATTCCGGAACGTATTGCCATTGAGAACGTACATTTGAGTGAGAGCTTGCACACGCTGTCGTTCTTAATCAGCAGCAAAGAGCAGGAGAATCGTTAATTCGAAATGAATGCATAAAAGAAAATCCCGTAGCGAACGCTACGGGATTTTCTAATAATAAATCATGCATGATAGAATGTCTTGAAGAACTAAGCTTCTGCAGGTGCACCTACAGGACATGTATCTGCACAAGCACCACAATCGATGCATGCATCCGCATCGATAACGTATGGGGAACCTTCGCTGATTGCTTCTACTGGGCATCCAGCGGCACAAGCTCCACAACCGATGCATTCACTGCTGATTACATAAGCCATGACTGTACCTCCTTTATAATTTTTATGGGTTGATTATAACACCAGTTTGGTAGTTTTGTAAACTTAACTTTAGTAAGGATAACTTAACAGGAATGGAAAGCAAAAAAATAAAAAAATCCTTGAAACCGTTTGACTTCAAGGGATTTATTTTTTTCTAAAACTAAAATCAAAGCTAAAAACCTAGGTAATTTTTTTAAAATTTAGTTAATAAGATACAAACAAGATACAAAAATTAGATTTTGAGCTTGTCAATTTCTCGCACCAAATCCGCAATATATGCGTGGGTGTAGGTCATTTCCGTCACGTTTGAGGCAGTGTGCCCGACTATTTTTCTAATCAGAACTTGATTCATTTCGGAGGCCATGGCCAAAGAAATGAAAGTGTGCCGACACGCGTGCGGCGTTTTGTCAATGCCAAAACTTTTTTTAAAATCATTATAAAAATTTGCCATGAAATATTGATAATTAATTTCTTTCCCGCCGGCACGCTCAAACAGCAGCCCCCCGCCGGCATCCAACCGTGCCTGAATAACCGGGATAATGTCCCGGTGAATCGGTACGACTCTATCCGCTGCCGCCGTCTTTGTCCCATGCACGGCGATCCAACGATCTGCAAGGTGTACGTCTTCACATTTCACGGCAAGCACTTCACCGATTCGCATCCCGGTGTAGAGCATAACCAGAACTATGTCCATCATCTTCATTCCGGAAGGTGAAGACCAACCCAAATTTTCCCGAATGGTCTGAATTTCTTTTTTTGAAAATGGTTTCTTTTTCTTTTCCGGCGTTGGTGAGATTTTTACAAATTTTGAATAATCGCGTGATATAATATCGTTTTCAATCGCGTAATTGAAAACTGCATGAAACAAGATTTTTATATTGGTTTGTGCGGAAGTAGAAAATTCTGAATATTTATCCATCACGCCCTGCAGGTGGGCGAGCTTAATATCCCGCATTTTCATATTGTGCAGGATATCGCACTTCTTAAATGAAGTCGTGTACACCTGCCGCATAGAAGTTTTTAAGTCCTTAAATTCTCTTTCATAAAGAATCTCATAAATTTCGGCAAACGAGATTTCCGAATTGGCCGGATCATACGGCGTGCGATTGTAATCCGCAAGCGCAAGCATGGCGTCACGCTTGTTTTCAAATGTCCCTATGCACTTTTGCACTTGTTTGGCCGGCTGGATATTTGCCAATTTATACGATTCGTAGCGCTGCTGCACGTCCCGGAACAGATCAGGCGGCAGCGCATCCGCCAGAAAACTAATATCCGGCCACGATTCCGGCATAGCATAGTCCGTTGTTATATAGGCGCCATAAGGCCGCCGGCGTGCCCCGTTCAACTTTTTTATTGTTCCATAGCCGTTCGGATTTTTCATTTTTTTCACCGTCCCATAGTGTTTTTTGAAACTGATTCTATTAAATTGAGAATACTATTTTGTATGTCCACAGGTAAATTATAGTATTGTGATATTGCAGTTAAAAATTTCGCATCGTGTGAAATTCTTTCATACAAATAATTTACTGGTTCGCTGTTCTTCTGGGAGCCCTCCATCGGCACATCATAGCCCTCGAGCCACATGTCCGACACACCAAGCGCCAACGCCAGTTTATAGATTGTTGCAGATTTTGGCTCGTAAGAGCCTTTTAAGTAGCGTGAAAGTGCCCCTTGATTAACATCAGCCACACGTGCTAGATCAATTTGTTTTATTTTCCTTTCGTCCATTGCAATTTGTAATCTTTCCGAAATTGTAGAAACCTTCTGCAATCTTTGAACTTCCATTATTTTATTCTCCCATTGTACATATTAACAGGACATTGATTCCACTAATTCCCTTATAATTCTTTGCTTTTTTTTAGGTAAATTATAATAATGAGATATTG
>ERZ1026880.170-NODE-170-length-37822-cov-9.199460_pt1 | contig 37822 bp, 62 predicted proteins | sample MGYA00380170_ERZ1026880 | MGnify/ENA primary metagenome ERZ1026880 (study PRJEB33269, sample SAMEA4719806) | human gut metagenome | biome: human-associated habitat; feature: organic feature; material: feces | place: Cameroon | collected 2013-10 ...
CCCGGGGGGAGGGTGCAAGGAACCCCGCAGGCGCGGGCCTGGGCCTTCGTGCGCCCAAGCGTCCGCCGATTTCCGCCGTCAGCAGCGCCGCCGAAGCGGCCTGTTTTTGCTCATTTCCGCCGCAGTCTTGCGGGAGTGGCAACTGTGGCAAAGGCTCTGGAGGTTGTCCGGATCCGTGAACACAGCCCAGTCGCCCTTGTGGTCCCGGATGTGGTCCACGTCTGTGGCCCTCGTCCGGATGCCGTGCTGGGCACACTCACGGCACCACGGCTCCCGAAGGAGCTGCTCACTGCGCAGCGTCTTCCAGTCCTGTGTCTGGTACATCCAGCGCCAGGCCTGCGCCTCCTGGCTCCGTTCCTTGGGCTTCGGCTGGTGCTCTGCGCAGTACCCGCCGGGCACCAGCCGATAGCAGCCCGGGTATAAACACGGTCTCAGCGGCTTTGTTGCCACGGGCTATCACCTCCGGGTAAAAACAAAAACGCCAGACCCAACAACGCCCCCTTCGGGGAGTCATTGGCTCTGGCGCTTGACGCTCTGGCCTTCGTCGATATCCAGGATCACCTCGCTGTGGCACGTCCGGCAGTAGACCGGCAGGCCTCTCGCCCTGGTGGCGTCTGTGATCCTCAGCAGCCGGTGGTTGCGCTTGCAGATCGGGCAGGTCAACCATCCGTCCTTTGTGCTTATTTTATCACCGTTTCTGGCTGGAATCAAGGCTTTTCCCTCACTTTCTTGCGGTTGTCCGTAGATATTCCGTAGGTTTCAAGAGGATTACGCTATCTATAGATAGTAATACTAAACTTTGTTATTAAAATAAAAGCGCTATTTCTCGGGCATCAGATACCGGCTGTAGCCGTATAGCCCCCATTCGCCCAGCTGAGGACGGTCCCGGCCCTGCATGGGCAGCGGCGTGGCGCCCTTGGGCAGCCGCACCATACCGCTCTTGCAGGTGGTCACCTCCGGAGGTGGGATGTGCTTGCCCAATGTCCGTGAACAGCCCCACGGGTGCCGGCCCACCTCGGGGATCTCCTTGGTGAAATAGATCGCCAGCCCACGGTAGCCGCCCTCTGACAGCACCCTGGCCCGGTTAAACGGCTTGTCATACGCAAAGCCGAACGTCCACAGATATTGCACCACAGCCGGTGGGAAGTCCTGGTCCCGCAAAAATGCGTGGATATGGAGTCGCTTGTCTCCGTGTAGTCCCTCAATCCGATAGACGTAGAAATCCACAGGCCCGCGTTTCCACCGTCGGAGCCGCTTGAGAAAGGCATCCCACACACGCTCCACGCCAGCCCGATTTGGCGGCAGATGGGCATCGTCAAAGGTCAGGTCGTAAAAGATGCCGTCATAGCCAAACAGCGCCAACCGCAGTTCCAACTTGTCCAGACTGGTGCGGCTGAGGGCCGGCCCGCACCGGCCCCGCACCGCCCCCGGCCCATAGCGACGGAGATATCCGTAGTTGTCCGTCACCAGCGCCTTGACCAACGGCCCCGCCCGCTGCCTGACGCACACAAACGGATCAGCCATCGGCAGGAGGCTCCGCACGGCTCAGGCCCAGCGGCTTGCTGTCGCCCTCCCCGCAGACGATCCCATCTTGAAGGTGCTCCATCAAACGCTGCTTGAGCTTGAGGCAAAGATCCAGTTTTACGCATTCCACATGCGTATCAACTGCCACACATCCAGAATTACCATACAACCGATGCTCAATGACCGTTGAGCGTTTTTCCGGGCAGTCCTTGCAATCTGGCAAGCCCATATACGGTACGCGGTCAATTTCCATTGGCTCATAACTCATTTTTTCAGTTTCCATACTTTACCTCCCGTATTTGATCTTTTTCAGATCCTTGTATCTGTCCGGGAAGGGGATCAGCTCCGCCTTCCCGTTGATGATCTGCGCCAGCACACGATCCATGTGCACCTGCATAACGTCAGCCGCCGGATCCTTGCAGTTTAAGGCGGGTCTGTATTCCCGCTGGGTCTCCATCCACGCATGCGTGACGCGCATGATTCGATCATAGCCCCAGCCTTCTTGCTGGTGCATAGTCATCTGCAAAGTGTCTACGGCAAACTGCGCCGCCATCGCAGCACCGGCCCAAAAGACCGCGTCCAACTGCGCCTCCCGCCGCTGCAAATAAGAGGATCGTTTAGCCATCCTCGCCGTCCTTTCTCTTGCCGTAGCTGCAAAAGTCATCTGCGCACATCGTTTCAAATGATTTCATACATAAGCCTTTCGGGACGCCATCTGCCCCATAAGTATCGGGATCATCATCCCAGCGAACACAGTCCTCGCACCGCGTCACGATCACGGCATCCACGGTGGGGGCTTTTTCGATCAAGCCAAGTAAGCCGTTCCAACCAGCACAATACGCCGCAGGGAGAACATCTTTGCTGCACCGGCACACGCCCAAATCATCAACATCAATCAGCCTCATGGTCAGCACCTCCTGTACTGATTTTTCAGGTATGCGTCCAAATCACCAACGAACCCGGTGCAAAGGTAGATGCTGTGTTCAACCTTCCCGCTGTGCTTACAGTCAGAGCAGTTAAGCCCGTTGTTGCACTGCTTTTCGCAAAACTGGCACATGCAGTTGCGATTATCAAACGGGCATGGTGTTAAGTCAGCCATCGCGCTTTGCCTCCTGTTCATCGAATTGCCTTTTGATTTCATCATGCAGCAATCTCCATTTTTCTCCGGCATCGTAATGACTTGCAATCATAATCAGAATGTCTGCAACATCCCCACGCCGGAGTTTCAGGCGGCATGTCCGGTTGTTATTATTTAGCATCCTTTATCGCCTCCACATAGTACCAGCTTTGGGGCGGGCGCTTGATATACAAGCTCTCGTTTCCACAAGTGCCGTTGTTTTCCCAGTACATGGCGCAAGCCTCACAGTATAGGTCATTAGGACAAGACCGCCGAAACTCCGTCAGCTCCCGGGGCTGGTCGTAGATGCGCAGGCCGGAGATATGCCAGCCGTAAATATAGTGTTTTCCTTCTTCGGAATATTTGAAATAAATATCTTCGCGGCGAACACAGGATTGCTGTTCGGCAATGTCTGCATTTGCCATCTCACATCGTTGCAGGATGTAGTCGCACACAAACTCGCCGATAACCTTGCCGTTGCATCTGCCGACCGTATTGGTCCGGACGGTATCCCTGTCCAGATTTCCACCCTTTACGGAGATATACGGATGACCACTTGTGCAGTAGATATAGCACTTAAACGGTACCTCCAGTTTCGGCACGGACTTACGCAATTCCATAGTTTTTCTGCCATTGATGATTTTCGCGCACCATTCCGGGCGGATGCTCAGCATAACAGCCTTACTCATTTTTTCATCGCCTCCAGTGCCGCTTCCGCCTCCTCGCAGGTGAGAAACACAGTTTTGCCGATTTCGCCATTTGGCTCAAAGCTGCCCTCTTCTGGATCGCCAAGATAAAACCCGTCCTGCGTAATTGCGCCAATGGTTTCCTTCCCAATATACCAGCCGTTTGTCTCCGGGTAAAAAACCGCTTCGTCATTAACAAGCACATATACGGCTGCATCAATTTTGCACGGCAGCACCACCAGCCGCCCGTCCTTGTCGGCCTCGGCCAGATTTACCAACCGTCCAAGATCGTAGTCTTGGCACAGATGGCGGAGCTGCTCTGCGGCTTCGTGATCCATGTCAATTTCCTCCGGCGTCAGCCCCAGCTCTTCGTAGGCGGCGAGGCGGTCTTGCAGCACGCTAATCCACTCTTGCTCCGTGTATTTCTCCTCGTACTCTGATGCCATAAGGACCTCTCCGGTCCTAAGTCGTTGTGTCAATCGTTCCATCACATTTCCTCCATTCTGAGCCTCGCTCACGGCTTGCCCTCCCACGGAGATTCAAGCCATTTTTTAATTTCATGCCAATCTGTTGGCATTGTCGAAACACCAGAGAGGTCTTTCGTGATGTAATCCATCCGGAAATAGAACAGCACCCCGGCCAGCTCGTTGTCTGTCATGCTCCGGATCCGGTCGGCAATGGTGACGGGCCACGTGCGATACGGGCACTTTTCGATTGCGGCGCAGTTTTCAAAGTCGTAACCCATCTGCATGGGGCAGTATTCACCGGTGCACTTTTTCATCACATTCCCTCCGTCCTTTCAAATCTGATCTTCATTTGCGCTGGGCACAAGTCTACCTCCGGTCTGCGCTTTCCGGTCCATCTGAGACCGCCAGTTTGCCCGATGCACTTCCACCCGGCGGCCCGCAGGCTGGCCCCGTTTTCTGTGTCCAGAATATAAGTCACAAGCCGTTTATAGCCCATAGCCCGTGCCGCCCTCCACGCAGCCGCATACAGCATGGAACAGGCGTTGCGGGTTCCGTCTGTGCAAAGCCTGTTGACCTCCAACGTCCATCCATCGTCCAGATGGCGGGCCACCGGGCGCCCCACAATGGCAACGCCTACGATTTTCTCTCCATCGGACAGCCCAATGGAAAACTTGTGTCCCACCACAGGTCCGTGGTGCCGGTGGTACTGCTCAACGTAGGCGTTGGCCTCTCGCAGCGTCATGGGGCATATCTCAAGCATTTTCCACCTCCGGCGGTTCCGGCTTTTTTAGCTCAAACTGACTATATGGCATAACACATCGTTCCTGGGCATTGCAGTCAGCCATTCCGCTTACGATGCCCGTGCAATGAGCGCAATACTGGCACATCCACGTTGTTCCGGATTTGCTGACATCAGCAATGATCGACATAACATAGTTGCGTTCAAGCATCAGTTGCTCGTTCTGCCCCCGCAGCTTTTCAATTTCCTGTTGGAGCGCCGCGATGTGGGTGTTCTGGTTGGCGATCCGGTCGGCTGCGGCTAGACCCATGGCGTCAACATCGCAGGAGGGCCACTCTGTCAAACCAACTTCTCCCACCAGATCTTCCGGGACCGGCTCCGTTTTGTAAAACGGACATTTCTTGCAGTCGCCCATTGGCCCGCCCGCTGTTGAAACGCATCTAAGCGCATTTACGAGTTCTTGATCTCTCAAAACGGCAGCTCTCCTCCCTCATCCTCCGGGATCTCCCGGAAGTCCCCTGACGCAGGCGCTGTGTCCGATTCTGACCGCTGCTTGCTGTCGCCAAAATACACATGCTCCGCCACCACCTCGGCAGAGCGCCGGTTGTTTCCGTCCTTGTCCTTCCAGTCCCGGATCTGCAAGCGGCCCTCCACCACGGCCATGCGGCCCTTGGTGAAAAACTTACTCACAAAGTCCGCCGTAGAACGCCAAGCCACGATGTCCACGAAGTCCGTCTCCTTCTCGCCGGACTGGCCCTTGTAGTCCCGGTCCACTGCCAGAGAGAAGGACGCCACGGAGGTTCCGTTTCCGGTGTGCCGCAGCTCCGGGTCACGAGTCAGACGGCCCATCAGTACGATATGATTCAGCATTACTTATCTCCCTTTTTCCAGCGGCCCGGCATGTAGCGTCGCCGCCGGTCATGAATGTATTCCACCATGTCCTCCCATTCCTTACGGGACGGCATGGCTGCCAGCTCTGCCCGATGGATCTCATCATAGGCCGCCCACTTGGGGCAGACCGCCGGATCGTGACATCCGATCCGGCGATCCGGGCAGTTTAGGCACGGAGGCGCGGTCATAGGGCCACGCCCTTGGCCGCCACCGTCAGCAGGATCACGGCAGCCACGGCGGCCGCCAGAGTCAGCACCGGGAGAACCCGGCTGCGGCGCTTCCCGCGCCCTGTGTATCGGGTCATGAGCCACCGCCTTTCTTCGACTTGTCGATCAGCACACACAGATCATGCTTCGCTTTTTGGTTGCACTCCGTCCATACGGGGGATTGGGGATCAGTCATGTACGCGATCAGATCCCTGCGCACAGCCTTTGCGAGATCCGGACGATTTTTCAAAAGGCTGGAATAAACCAGATTGATTGGGCGAGTCAATATACCCAGAACTTGCCCCAGATTTAAACCGACCACGTCGAAACGCTCAGTGCCGTTCTCAAGGTCGCACTCAAAGAGAAATTTTTTCATGTGTCCGCTCCTTTCCCTGCCGCTGGGACAGGCGGCAGCCGCATCCACCAGACCACGGGAGCCTGTGCCTCGATGCCGCCCGGCATCATCCAGTGTTGGCCATCCCAGTCAAAAAAACGCTTCAGAAGTTTCCCGTCGCCCAGGTCCACATAGGCCGCAAACTCTCCCGGCTCCGCTGGGTTGGTGCTGCCGGGCATCCATCCGGCAATCATCAGCTGGCCCTCCGGCAGTGTCGGCGGTGTCAACTCGTCCGTCAGGCCCACGATGTAGTCGGCGGAGCAGTGTAGCGCCCGGGCGGACTTGGCAATGTTACTAAGGTTATCCGGGGCAAGATCGTTTGTGTAGATACGATATTCGTCAAACTCCCCAGCGGCCAGCTCGCGGAGATGGCCCGCAGTATAAGAACCCCCGTATCTGGTCTGAACAGCGAAGGCATTGTCCGGCATTCCGGCGGCGTCTGCCGCTCTGGCCAATCGGGCGGCGCTGGCCTGAAGTTCCTTCTCAAGCTTCCGCATTTGCTTGTCCTCAGCCGCCTTTTTTGCGGCTTTCTTCTCAGCCAATGCCTCCTTGCGCTCGGCCTTTGCTTTGCTGCAAGCCTTATCGCAGGGATAATATGATGCTGTTCCCTGAGAGCATTCCAGACAGCAGGTCTGGCCGCCGCAGACATCGCAGCCGCAGCACTCTGCGTCATGCCGAAGAAAAGCGTCTCCCCGCTTGCACTCCTTGCCGTCCGGACAGGTCAGGCGCGGCTCCCAGCGGTAACCCCTGTCCTTGTAAAGCCGCAGCAATTTCTCCAGCGTGGAGCCCGTGGGCAGCTGAGGAAATGCTCCGGAAATCCGCATCTGCATATCCGCCGGGAACTGGGCCAGCGCATAGGCCGCCTGCTCCGGCATCTTCCCGCCGTCCCACGCGGGGCGAAGATTAGACAGCAGATGCTCCCGGATCACCTTGATCCTGGCCAGCTTGGAGCCGTGAGTGTTGCAGGCGGCAGCCACCACGTCCCGCATCCGGCCCTCCGGGAACTCAAAACCGTCCTCCTTGAGCTGATACAGAAGCGCCTCCACACGCTCCGCCTGCTCGCCGATCTCTGCGCTGGTGAGCTTGCGGGTGGAGCTGTTGGCAAAAATCAGACGAAGCTCCTGAAGCGCCGGGGAGACTTCGTCCGTCTCCCGGATACAGGGCACCCGGCGGAACTGATCCAGTCCCTTTTCCACCAGCTGAGCCAAGGCGGCCCGGCGCCGGTGGCCGCTGACGATGGTGAACCGTCCGCCCTCACCGGCACGCACCCGGATAGGCTGCTGCAAGCCGCACATCTGGATGTTGTCCGCCAGCTCGTCAATGTCCGTCAGCTGGTAAAAATTCCGCTCGTCGCCGTCCAGCAGGTCGATGTCGATGTACTCGATCTGCTCTGGGCCGGAGGGGTTCAGCTCCGCCACGCCGGCCAGCTGCTCACCCAGCACGTCCATCACGTTAAATTTCCGCTTTTCCATCCTCAGCACCTCCCGGAGATCTCTTTCACCAGCTCAGCGTAATCCTTGCTGGCCGCGCAATAGGGACGGGCCACCGGCAGCGGGACCTTTTGGAAGGTCGCGCTGGGCACGGCCTTGGAAAAACGGATCACCGTCTCAAACACCGGAAGCGCCCCGCCCCGGATGGCCGCGAGGGCCTCCTTCTCGTCCGCCATGTGGGTAAATTGCGTCACCAGCACGCCCAGCACCGACAGCCGGGGGTTAATGGCCCGCATGTGCTGAAGCTGCTCCGCCAGGTTGGCCATGCCGCCGGTGGAGTAGTAATCCAGCCGGATGGGGATAATCACCTCATCCGCAGCGGCCAGCGCCGCCGTGCAGGCCGCCGACAGTGCCGGAGGGCAGTCAATCAGGATGAGATCGTAGGCGTTGTCCTGGTCCGCGTCCTCCTCGATGGCGTCCCGCAGATCCGCGATGGCCCGCTGCATCCGGCCTACGCCGCTCTGGGCCATGTGCCGGTCTGCCACCAGCAGATTGATGTCGGATGGGATCAGGTCGATCCCGTCAAAAATGGTGGGCGTCACAAACTCCGGATAGTACCCGGCGCCCTCGGTCAAGAGGGCCAGCGTGTCCGCGCCCTCCTCCGCGTCGATCCCGAAGGACATGCTCAGGTTGCCCTGACTGTCCCCGTCAATCAGTAGGATCCGCCGGCCCTGTTTTGCCAGCAGATACGCCAGCGTGGCGGTGGTGACGGTTTTCCCGACCCCGCCCTTGAAATTCAATACCGCGATTGTTTTCATAATTCACCTTTCCCCCTTTATCACTCAGGTTTTAAGTTTTTTCGTAAAATCGAAATGCGGTTTCCTCTGCGGAAGATCCGCCTGCGGCTCCAGAGGGAACCATCTCGCCTCCCGCCACCGCTCCCCAGTGACCAAGCTGAAAAATTCCTCAACGTAGTACCGCCTCGCTGGATGGGTATACACCACCCTGCTGGTCAGTAGACAAACGTGCTCAATATCTGCGGTTTCGTCCTGGGCCACGTCCAGGTTCAAATTCTTTTTGTGTTTCATATTTGCTTTTCCTCCGGGAAAACCTCGTCAATGTCACCGCGATCCTCCACAAGCTCCAGCTGGACGCCGCGTCCCTCCCAGCCGTAAGGCCGCTTAGGATCCCCGGTCTGATCCTGAAAGAAACGACGGGACTTCTTGTCGAAATCAAGCCACTGGTGTCTGTGGGATCCGTAGTCCCGGTTTTTCAGGATCTGCAGCAGGGGCTTTTCCTTGCCGTCCGTCTGGTGAGTGGTAAGGAAAAACACGTTGTCCGCCCGGTTGGTGATGTCTCCGGAACCGCTGACATCGTCAGAGGTGATTTTAGCGTTATTGTCACTGGTAGATTTCCGAGGGTGCGCCACCAGATGGGTGTGGACACCCCGGCGCTTGGAGAAGGTTACCAGCATTTGCGTGAATTTTGACTGAATCCGGTTGAAGTCCCGCTCTGTGGAGCTGTCGAAATCTACGGACATAATATTATCCACAAGAAAAACATCTGCGTTGTAGCGCATATGGGCATACTCGAACTGCCGCAGGATGGTTTCGGGATCGTGCCGGGTGTTGCGCTCCAGATCAAACAGCCAGAATCGCTCATTGAGCCACTCGGAGATCTGCTTGTCCGCCAGAGCGTCTGCGGATGCCAGTTTTTTTCCGGTTGCCTGGTCCGTTATGTACCGGATGTGCTCAGGCCCGGCCGCTTGCAGATAGGTCCATTCCTGAAACTGCTCCTTCGGCAACTCGCCGGAATACGCGCAGACGGTGTGTCCCTGATCCACAGCCTCTAAAAGCATCTGGCTCAGTAGCGTGCTCTTGCCGATGCCTCGCTTGCCGGTCCAGACGGACAACTCCCCGGAGTAAAACCCGCCGATGCTGCTATCGAGCACGGAAAACCGGGAGAGGGTCCGGGGGATCTTGCTCATGTCCCGCCGGGGGATTTCCGCCAGATTCAGCAAGCCATAGGCGGGCAGCTCCTCCGCTCCGGATAGGATATCCGGGAGGTGGGCCGCTCCGTACAGGGCCACATAGTCCTCAACGGTCTTACAGTTCCGCCAGCCGGCATCGGTAACGACGTATATACAGCTGGCCGGAAGCCGAGGGCGCAGTTCCGCCACCATTCGCTCTCTGGCGATGGCGTTGGCGGTAACGATCACCAGATAGGGGAACGCCTCTAAAAACGGACGGCAGCGCACCACATCATCCCAGCTGCACCCCAGTCCAAGGCACACAGCATTCTCCCGAATAGCCGCCGCCTCCACAACGGTATCGCAGATCCAGAGACCTTGCGGCTTTTCCGGATCAATAAAAGCCGGTGAGAAAGTCAGATATTGACTGGCCTGCTGCATAGCTGCTTTAAATTCCATCCGTGTCACCTGCCTCCCAACTCTCACCGCCCCGGTCCGAATCGGACCGCCCCGGCAGCTCGTCCTCCCACCGGCGGCCGTTGAGCCATGTGGCGGGATAGGGGATGTACGCCCCGCCGTCCCGCGTCCACTGTTCACAGGCGGCCTGAGCCTTCACCGCCCGGAGGATGACCTCCACCAGCGGCCCGTCCGGCTTCAGCTTCGCCCACGCCCGGCGGGCCTTCTGCTTATCCACATGCCGTGGATAAGCAGCCCAGAAGGCGTCGAACGCCGGATCCTCTGGGGGGACTATAGGGGGGTTATATTTAATCTTTACTGGGTTATAATCTTTATTGGGTTGTGTCGGGAAAGCCGTCAACGGCTTTTCCCGTTGCCGGTTTTCACCGTTGTCGGTGTTTTCCGACAACGGTGGCGCAAAGTCCTGTAAAACGTAGACGTTGCCGCCAAAAGTGCCGTTTTCCTTGTGCCCCTGTTCCCGCAGCAGATAGCCTACCTGCTCCAGTTGCGCCAAAATGCGCCGGATCTTATCTTTGCCCGTTTTGGTGCTGACCGCCAGACCGGAAACCGTAAATTTCCAGTCCGGCGGTCGGGACATGATATAGGCAAACAGACCCTTTGCTTCCAGCGGCAGACGGTCATCCTTGACCATTGAGTTATACAGGACCGTGAAGCCGTCTCCACGGCCAGACCTGATTTCATGCTCTGCCATATTGCCCCCTTATCTTTCCATCCGATCCACGATCCGCAGCGGGATTGCCGCCACCGTCGCCACGCCGATGACCATGAAAAACATTGCCCAACCGGTCACAGGGATGCGCCCCCTTCCCGGCAAAAATTAGGGCTTGCGTGCGGCGTGGATCTTGTGCTATAATTGATACATCCAGTGGTTGATCCAATACCACACACTTTTTCCCCCGAACGCTCTGAGGTTGCCGCCTCGGGGCGTTCTTTTTTTGCGCCTGAGTAGATCACCTGATAGATGGCCGCCATGGTCTCCCGCAGCTCCACCACGATGGAATCGAACTCCGGCCGCTCAGCCTCGTCGATCACGCCGTCCTCCGCGATCCGGAGCAGGGCGTCCAGTCGGCCCGTCGCGTCTTGCAGACGGTTCCGAAGGGCGATGCTCGCCATGGGCAGCGGCCTTGGCGTCACCTCCGGCATTACGCCCAGCGTGTCCGTAGCCTGCGCGTGCTCCAATGCCAGCCATGGGCAGCTGTACACCTCCACCATCTTGGCCACTGTCTCGTCCTTGGGTACTGTCTTGCCGCCCTCATACTGCTTAAGACTCTCAACCGACAGCCCCAGCAGCTCCGCTGCCCGTTCTTGGCTCATTCCGGTACTCAGCCTTGCCCTTTGGTACAGATTAGGGCATTTCTTGTCCATTGTCTTTTCCTCCTTTCCGCGCTACCATGTAACCATCCACCGTGCCAATGGTACAATGGGGATGATGTAGCGCTTCCCCACCTTCTTGGCCGGGAAGCCGTCATTGTGGACCAGTGCGTCCCAGTCCAGCCCCAGCAGCTTGCAGGCCTGGTCCTTGCTCAAGACCTCCTGCTCCGGAAATTTCGCCTGCAAGGATTGCAGCTGATCCCGGAAGCTCTCACGCTCTCGTGCCATGTCCGCTCCTCCCTTCTCACGCGCTCTCCGTCCGCTGGACGATCTCCTCAATGGGGACACCGAAGATCAGCGTCATGCGGAAAACTCTCTCCAGCTCCGGAGTCCGCTGGCCCAGCTCCCACTTGCTCACCGTGGGCACGGTGACGCCCAGCTGATCCGCCAGCGCCTTCTGGGTCATGCCGGCAGCCGTCCGCAGCTCCTTGACTCTGTTAACGATCATGATTGCTCCTTTCCCGCCTTGACGGCGTTGCCCCGGTGTGATATATTGTCCTTGGGGCTATGTCCTCTGTGGATATAACTTATCACAAGTTCTTGTGAATGTAAAGCGGTTTTCACAAGTTCTTTTGATTTTGTGTGCGGTTACAAAATTATGAGGATTTTTTATGAATAATTCACAAGAAGTTGCGAATCTCATAAAGGCATTGGCAAAGTCTAAAAAGATCGCCATCGGGAAAATGCTTTCAGACTGTTCGCTAAGCGTTAATACGCTGTCTTCCATGCAAGCTGGCGGGTATTATCCAAGGCTGGAAGCACTTGCCAAGATCGCCGATTATCTGGACTGCTCCGTGGACTACCTCTTGGGCCGCACAGATGACCCGCAGAGCCACCGGAAGGAGCACGGATGAAACGCTATGAAAAAGTCTTGAAGCACTTGCAGGCTCTGACAAAAAACGGCAGCGAACCAACAGATCTGAACGAGGCGGGGCTGGATGAACCAAGCGCCTATTTGCTCAAGTCTTTAGGGCTGGCCGAGCTGATCCCAGCCGGGGATAATGAATTCTGGATCACGCTGACTGACGATGGCGTTACCTACTTTATCGACAAGGCCAACGCACGGGCTGACTTTGTAAAAAATCACCTTGCCAACTTCGTAGTGGGCTTTCTTTCCGGCGTCCTTGCTACAGTAGCTGCAGCCTTGATAAGACAAGCAGTGCTGCGATAATTCCGCAGATATAGCCAAGGACGTAAGTCCCTTTCATTCCTCGCGCCTCCTTCCTGCCGCTTGCATACGCGGCGTGGCTGTGAAAGAATAGGCTAAACCTAAATTAAATGGACATTCCCGCCGAAAGGATAACCGAATGCGACTCGATCCAGATTGCGTGCGCGACATCTTGCTTTTCGCGGTCAGTGCGTATCTTGACGGCCTAAAGCGTTGACCGGGATCCAGTCTTCAGCAACAAGATCGGACTTAGTTGGCCGCCACCCGCTCCGCGCATCCGTATATCCATGGTAAATACAGCGATCCGGGCTGTCGGTTGGTTGGATAGCCAGCAAAACAGGGTGGCCGCTTGAAACAACGCCCCAGCTTTCCCGTGTTACAAGCGTGGCCTTTGACTTGGCTGCCTTGATTGCCTCTGGCAAAGTCATCCTCGCGCCTCCTCTCTTGATGTTTTGGCCCCGGTGTGGTATATTGTCCTTGGGGCTATGTCCTCTATGGCTATAATATACTCGGTACTTTCGGTACTGTCAACACTTTCGGGACTATTTTGTTACTTTCGGTACTTTACACAAAGTGCAGGGCGGTGTTTTTGTGTTTTATGATAATTTCATAAGGGCATGTAATTCCGTTGGAAAAACACCGTCTGCTGTTTTGCTTGAACTCGGAATAGGCAAATCAGCTAATACTCGGTGGAAAAACGGCCACGCCCCAACTGATGCCATTTTGCAAAAATTGGCTGATTATTTCAAAATAACAAAAGAGGAACTCTTAGGCAAAAAGGAACGCCCGTCCCCCGAAGGGGACGAGCGTCCGGAGTGCTGGGACTTGCTCACCCGCGAGGAGCGGGAGAAGGCACGGGAGTATATCGAGATGCTAATAGCTGCGCGAGGTAAGCGTTGACTTGCTCACGCTCCTCCGGCGTCAACTGGCGATAGAGCGCCAGGGTCATGTAGTCGCGGTCCGAATCGGACGCACTTCGGTCGATCTGGTTGCTCATGGTGATGCCTCCCAAACATATATTCAAGGCCCAAGCCTCGGGCCTAATTTTAACAGATTGGATGTGGAGCGAATGAAAAGGGGATTTTTAGCCGGAGTTCTGGCGGTGCTAATGGTAGCCATGCTGGCCGCTTGTGGCGGCAACAGCACCGGTAACGAGGTGGAGCAGGAACCGCCCACGCCGCCGGATCTGACCGGCGAGTGGAAACAGACAAACAGTAACTCCGAAGATGCGTGGCAGTCCGCCGAAATTGCGGACGATACCATTGAGGTCTACTGGGTGTCGGATAACGGTGAGACAAAAGCGCTGTATTGGGCCGGTACTTACACCGCCCCCACCACGGCGGACGAACCGTACACTTGGCAGTCTGAAAATGATAAAGCCAAAACAGATACCGCATTGCTGGCCAGCGGAGACGACACGAAAAGCTTCACCTATCAGGGTGACGTCTTGAGTTATGATGTAACTGCAATGGGCGTTACTCAAACGGTGAAACTCGAAAAAGTCAAATAATAACAGTGCCCCCGTCGCCTCTGCAACAAGCGGCGGGGGCACTTTGCGTTTCCGGCAGAGGGGGCGTCTGCCTGTCCGCAAGAAAACAGTACTCCAAATGGGTTTGGCAGCGCAATGCCCAAATTGGGGAAATGGGTAGTATACTGCCGAACCAGATTTGAGACTTTATCTGCCCATATTGGGAATTTTAACACAGGAGGGCGATTTTTTGACGATACAAGATCTATGTAAAGATAAAAAAGCCGCATTGCACATGACGGCTCAAGACATCGCGGATAAATCGGGCGTACCGCTGTCTACTGTCAACAACTTTTTTGCAAATGCGTCAAAAGCGCCATCCATCAATACCGCAGGGCCGATCTGCGCTGTCTTGGGGATTTCCATAGATGAGTTTTTTGGCATCACCGACAAGCTCACCATGTCGGAGGAAGTTCTCAGCGCTAAAAATGATACGCTCCGCGCCCACAAAAAGGAGCTGGAAAAGCATTTGGTGGACAACGGCAAAACCATGAAGATCATGATGGATGGCGTCCGTACCCGGAACCGGATCATCGCCGCCCTGCTGGTGCTCCTGTGTCTGGTTGCCATGTACGCGCTGTATCTGGACTTCCATTGCGTCCAGATCGGCTTCTGGCGAGGGTGACCCATGGCACGATACCCGAAATACTACGTCCGGCCTGACGGCCTCCATGAGACCATCCTCCGGATCAACGGCAAGCGTAAGGCCTTCCGGGGGAAAACCGACAAGGAGGTCTGGGAAAAGGTCAAAGCCTTCGACCGGGAGGCGGACCGCATCGAAACGGAAAAGGCCGCCGTATTTGAGAAAATCGCGGATGCATGGTGGGCGGAGATCGAACCGACCTTGGAGCACAACACCCAAAAAAGCTACCGTCCGGCGCTGGCCCGGGCCAAGAAGGAATTTGCCGGACGTGCCCCCGGCGAGATCACCGCGAAGGAGATCGACCAGTATATCAAGGACTTCTCCGCCACCCGCGCCCGGAAGACCGTGGTGACCCAGTTGCAGATCATCCGCCAGATCTTCCGCAAGGCCGAAGTGGATGGCGTTATAAGCTACAACCCGGCCAGCGCCGTGAAGCCGCCCCGCAATCTGACGCAGACCCACCGGGACGCACCCCCTCCGGAGCAGATCGAACTCATAAAAAAAGGCGCAGGCCTCCCCTTCGGCCTGTTCGCTTACCTCGTTTATTACACCGGCTGCCGCCGGGGCGAGGCGCTGGCCCTCACCGGCGCCGACATCGACCGAAAGAAAAATCTTGTGCACATCAAAAAATCCGTGTATCATGTAGGCAACTCGCCCCACATCAAGCAGCCAAAGTCTGACGCCGGATGCCGGGACGTTCCGCTGCTTCCGGCGCTGGCCAAGCTGCTCCCCAAAAAGCTGGGGAAAGGCTACCTGTTCGCGGAGCCGGACGGCAGCCTTCTGACAAACGATCATTTCACCGGGCTGTACGATGCCTACCGGGACGCCAGCGGCGTTACCGTCACGCCGCACCAGATCCGGCACGGATACGCCACCGCCCTGCTGGAAAGCGGCGTGGATCCTAAAACGGCGCAGGTGCTCCTTGGCCACGCCCAGCTGTCCACCACCATGGACATCTACACCCACGTCCGGGACGGCCAGCTGAAGGCCGCTGCGGAAAAGATGGAGGCGGGCTTCTGAACACATATTTTCCGGCTGAACACACTTCTGAACACAGAAACCCGCAGACCGTTGAAAACAGCCGGAAAGAATAGGCTTCAAATCCCTCCTTCCGCGCCAAATGAAAAACCGTTGGAATTGCTTGTAATGCTTGCAATTTCAACGGTTTTTCGCTGTTTTTAACCGTCCGTTAGAACCAGATAGAAACGGTTATAGAGTAATGCGTGAACACAGTCTCGAACACAGTCGGCCCTACTCCCTCGTCTTGACGATGCCGTGGTAGTAGGCCGCCAGTTTCTCCTTGGGGCCGGGGCCGTCCTTGTCAAACAAGAACGCCTGGGCCAGCTCCGCGAAGAACTCCGCCGTGCTGACACCGTAGTGGATGGCCACGCTGCCGTAGTCGGAGTACATCATGTTCATGGTGACCCACCAGCACCACGGGGTGATATGGTCCCAAGACAGGCCCATGCTCTCCGCCAGGGCTGTGGTCTGATCCATGGGCCAGTGCGGGCCGGTGGTGCCGTCCTCGTTTTCCATGCGGGCCGCCCACGCCTCCGCGTCGGCTCGGTCAAAGTCGCCATGGCTGCCGCCGATAGACTTGGCAGCCGCGTCCACCATGGTCCAGCACTCCAGCATCCCACGGACGCCGCTGGCAGAGCGGTCACCGGGCGGCATCCGCATATACTCCAGGATCCCCTGCTCCAGTTTGTCCTTGTATTGGAGCAGGGCTTCTTTTGTCATAGCACCCATGGGCTACCCCCTTAGATCCGCTGGACCCGCAGGGCCACATTGCTGACGGTAGCCTCGGCACCGGTCAGCTGCAGGGACAGGGCCGCGCCGGAAGCGCAGCAGGGCTGGCGCACCAGCGCCGGGAAGCTCAGCACGGTGGGAGCACCGGCAGCAGCGGCAGCGGAGGCGGTGGCTCCGGGGATGGGTACGCCGTCCTTGACCAGCGTCACGGTGACGGTGCCGGCAGCCACAGGGGCCACGGTGACAGACACGTCCACGTCATAGTAGCCGGCATTGGTGATGTTGACCGCGTTGCCGTTGAGGTTGGCGTCGCAGCCGTACCGGCGGATGATGCTGCCCAGCGGAAGAATCCCGTCAACGGGGATCGCCGTAGGGGTCTGCATGGCGGTATAGAGCGCAGATTTACAACTCATAATACTCTCCTTTCAAAATTGAAGGGCGGGGCACCGGCCCCGCCCATTACCCGGCCAAAAGAGCCTGAACTGTTTCCGATTCGGAAATAGCTGCTTAGATGTTGCCGCCGCAGCCGTTGTTGCAGCCACAGAAGGGAGAGGGACCGGCGTTGTAGGTGTAGCCGGTGGGATACCGCACTACGCCGCACAGCTGCTCACGCATATAGAGCTGGTTGTTGGCCTGCTCCAGCTGCGCGATCCGACCCTCAAGCTGGCTCTTTTCCAGAGCCGCGAACTTGGCGTCAATGTTGGCGTTGATGCCGTCCAGCGCCCGCTGGGTGGTGCAGCAGCACTCCGCCATCTGAGCCTGGATGCCGTTGGTGCTCTGCATGATGGCCATGTTGGTGCCGTTCTGGGCCAGGGCCATCTCCTTGCCCAGCTGACCCAGGCTGCCCTGCATCTCGTAGCCGAGATTACAGATGCCGTTGCCGATGTTGGTCAGGCGGTCATCGATCCGACCGAAGTGCTGGCCGAACAGGATGTCCTGCTGACTGGCCGCCGTGGCGTACTGGCCCAGCTCGCCCTGACGGGCGCCGAAGCCAAAGCCGCCGCCACCGCTCATGAGAACGAACAGGAACAGGATGATGATCCACCAGGCGCCGCTGGTGCCTGCGCCGTCATTGTCACGGGTGACAGCCGCGAGATCGCTCAGAGAATAGTTATCCATATCTGATCTCCTTTCAAAATTTAAAACAAGCCGTTGCGCACCGGCCTATTTACCGAGAAATGCCAGGAAGTCCTTGGCCTGCTGCTGGAGCTGCTGGAACTGATCCTGAGACATGGTTCCGTCCGCCAGCAGCTTTTCAACCTGCTGCTGCGCCCGTTGGGGCGTCATGTTGGCCGCGAACTTCCGAAACTCCGCCATCATGGCGATGGGATTATTCGGCCTTCTGCTTCCGCTTCCCCGGAGCATCTGCATCATCGGGTTTGCCACTCAGCATCTCCTCCAATCTTTTTACACGGTTTTCCAAACCGGCCACGTCCACCGGGGCCGCTGCCTGATACGGCGTCACCGTGTAGGGTGTCACCGTGGCGTAGCCTGCCCCGTCCGTCTGCTTGAGCCACACGATGGGGTCATTCTCATCCATCAGCAGAATGGAGCTGTTGGGGGCCATTCGGAAGGCGTCAGCGCCGTTCCGGCCGTTGACCCGGGTAACTTGTCCCCCAAACGCCTGGGGCGCTCCTGCGGCGCCCTGCGGGGCCACAGAGGGGTATCCGTAGGGGCTGCCGTACCCCTGATAAGGATTCGCAAAATAATTCATAGCGCACCTCCTTTTTCCTACCCTCATGATACAAAAAATCCGGGTAGCCAAACTGCCCGGAAACTGCCTGTATTCTGCCCTCAAACTGCCCGAAGAAAAGCCGTGTCCAATTCGGACTCGGCTTTCCTTTTACCCCTGCATATCATCCGCGATTTTGGCGTAGGCACGCCGCCGGATCTTGGCCAATCCGTCCACGCTGACGTGGAGCAGTGCCGCCGCCTGTAGGCAGCTCTGGCCGTGGACGTCCACCGCCAGCACCGCCGCTTCCTCGTCAGGCGGCAGACCTACCAACCGGACGGCCTGCGCCGCCCGGGCCGGGGCCATGGATGACAACAGCGCCCGGATCTCTCGGTTTGTTTTCTCCATGGGTTTCCCAGACTTGCAGAGCGCTAAAAAGCGTGGATGTTGCCATCTTCTGGCCCTCCTCTCATTTAATCCGGATAACCCGGTCTGATCGCACATGTCACCAGCCCAACGCGCCGCGTCCGCCGCATGACGGCCCCGCCGTTGGCGTCGTTGCCGGTGCCGGTGTTGCCCTCAACGGTGAGCACGCTGCCGCCGTCCACCGCCGTCACGATCCCGCAGTGCTCGGTCTTTTTCCGTTTCCCGGAAAAATCGAAAAACACGATGTCCCCCGGCTTGTAGTCCCCCGTGACGATCTGCCCGGGCGAGAACGCCCGATAGCGGTTGACGAAGGCCGTGCAGCTGCCCGTCTTGTAGAGGTTGAACCCGGCCTCCCGGAATACCCACCAAACAAACACCATGCACCATGCGTATGCCTTGCCGCTGACCGTCCTGCCGTAATAGGCATCGTTGTATTTGACCTTGTTGGAGCCGGAGGGCGTCTCAACGACGCCCTCCTGCCAACCCGCGATCCGGAGCACTGCCGCCCGGGTCCGGGGCTGGATGGTCTCCATTAGATCCGCACGGCCTTGGTGGGGTGGCCGTCCTCGTCAAAGGTGATGCGGTAATGGCCTTCGGGGACCCAGACTTCTTCCTCGGTGTTGGCCTTGGCGGGGTTAAACCGCATATAGTCGTGGAGGTGCTTCACGTCCTCCGGTGCCTTCTCCGCAGGAATGAAGCCTTCCTTCATCTCCTTTTCAGACCAGCCGGTCTGGGGGCCGTCGGGGGTCATGGTGTAGTCCAAGTGGAAGGTCGCGCCCGCCGCCTTCAGCTCGGCGTTGATCGCGCTGAGCTGCTTGCCGTTCTTCTTGCCCTCGTTGATGATGTTCTCAAAAGTCTTGTTCATGGTATGTACTCCTTTCAAAATTTGGTGTTTAATTACTGGTTCAGCTGCTTGCCGATCTGATCCACGCCCACGGCGGCCAGACCGGACACAATGCCCACGGCAATGGCGGTGAGGTAGTCCTGGGCGGGAAAATCCGCCATCAGGTACATGCCCGCCACCCCCAGCACGCCGCCGCAGGTGCCCACGATGATGGGAATCCACTTGTTTTCCAGCCCGCTTGCCTTCACGGCCTGTCCAATGAGGTAGCAGATGACGGTAATCACCGCCACCCCTGCAATGCCCAACGTTCCGATGTCCATAAAATTACCTCCTATGCTTTATTTTCCAGATCCTCGATCCGGTGATTGATCACCTTAATCTTTTCCTCGATCACCGGCACCCGCTGGGCGAAGTTGTTGTGCTCCCGCACCTCGCGGGTCAGCTCGTCCAGCTTGGTATCGGTGATCGCTTGCTGTTTGCCGTTGGCGATGAGCACGCCCATCAGCGTTAGCCCCCCGGTGATGAGGGCGCAGATTATCGTCTCCGTCATAACACACTCCTTAAAGTTGCAGTTTTAAGGCGTCTATATGGTTTCCCAATCAAAAAAGCCGCCTTGTCATCCTTGACAAAGCGGCGTGGGCATGTATATAATAGGGCCAGTAAGGACGGCTCACTTTGGTCGGTGCAGGTCGTTCCCCAACAGATTTAGAATCCGTAGAAAAGCCGCTGCCGATTTAGGTGGCGGTTATTTCTTTAGGTCAACGCCTAATTTGATAGCCGCAATCACAAGCATAAGTAACGCAATGGTTTCTGCTGTGCTCATGCGGTCACCCCCTTTACGGGAAAACAACCGTACCGTTCTTACTGGCGAACCCCATCATACACGATTCGCCTTGCTTTGTCAATTTTCTGCGCCGCCCGCTGGGCGGCTTTTTTGTTACTCCACCTTCGCGGTGCCCCCAAACTCCGCAGGCACCAGCTCCGGCAGGCCGCACTCGTTGATCAGGATGTCCGCCACCTGCTGCTTCAGCTTCGCGGGCACCTTTTCAAACTCGGTTTTTCCCAAAATCACTCTCTGCGCGAACAACATAGCCATCATGTCTCTTGCTCCTTTCGATAGTAAAAAATATAGGGTCAGGGCGGCCTCCGCCCAGAACTCACGCATACACGATCGCCGCCATCTCGGCGATGCACTCCTCATAAAACTCCGCCTGATCTGCCTGAGCGCTCACCTGCTCCCGCAGCAGCTTGTTCTCCGCTTCCAGCTTCTCCACCCGCTCCTCCGTGGTGGGCGGCTCCGGCTCCGGGGGAGGCGGGGTATACGCCCCGCCCATGGCCGCGCCCTCGTAGGTGGGCAGCGCCCCGATCTCCGCCGCGAAGTCCGCCTCGGCCACGATCATGTTGACGATCACGCCGTTTTCTACAATGCAGTATTCCATAGGCTTCCTCCTTTACGCCGCGGATTTCAGGTGCATCCGAATAGCAATACAACCAGATCCACCATTCCCAGCCGGTCCAGTTGTACCATCGATGGCCCATGATCCGCCACCGCCACCGCCAAAACCGGCTTTTCCATTATAGGTGCCATTATTATCATTCCAAAATCCAGTATCTCCACCATACGTTGTTTTTGTACGATTATAATACTCATCAGAATCGTCTTTATCTGTATGACGATAGCCACCAGCGCCGCCTCCGCCATACAAAACAGTCTCCGTGAAAGATGAGTACCCCGGAACCGATCCAGCGACAGGTTCTATATATGGCCCATTAACACCCCTAACATATCCACCTCGCCCATTACCGGCGCCATCAATTCCGTCAGACGTCATTCCTGCGTGTCCACCTTCAGCAGATATGCCAAGGAATGATGAAGCGCCGCCATTCGTAGGATATCTATTACGATTATTCGTGTACGATCCATATCCGCCAGCTCCAACGATGGCCTTATATATCTGATTCGGAACAAAATCAGCATTCTCCTTAACGACGCAGTACCCACCACCGCCACCGGGAAACCAATCGCCATATGCATTATACCCGCCACCGCCGCCGCCGACAGCAGTCACATCAACAGTTTTAACGTTCCCGGAAAATGCAACGCTTTTGCTGGCCGTGATTTTCAGAAAATTCCGGGTTGTCAGCTTGATCGTCTTGTTGATGGTCTCGCCCTTGACCGCGGTCACGGTCTCGCTGTAATCCTCAAGATCTGCATAGCCGTTGACCTTAATGTCCTGAGCACCCTCACCAATGTAGCCGGTCACCACGCCGTTGGCGTTGGTGTACACCGCCTGTCCGCTCTCGCTTAAAATGCCCCGTACCAGCACCTCCGGAATGGGCTTGCCGTTGGCATCCTGCACCGTCAGGGTGATGGCCGCCACATCGGACTTGATGAGCTTCAGCTGTCCGGCGATCCCGGCAAAGGCTTCGTCCACCGTCCGGTCCGCCGCGCTGCCGAACAAGGAAACCTCTGTGGAATCCTGCAGCAGCGTGGACTTTCTCAGCTCCGTGCCGGGGTCTGCGGGGTCATCCTCCAGCGCCAGATACTCATAGCGCTGGAAGCTTCCGTCCTCTGCGTACACGCCGTAGCGCAGAGCGCCGTTCTCCAGCGCCCGTGTGGGGGTCCGATCTCTCATGCTCTCACTCCTTTCCCACCGCACACCGTCACGCCGCAGTGGCGCACGGCAGCGGGGATATGGGTTAAAATCAGGTCGATTGCCAGCAGCACCGCCTCGATACTGTTGGCCTCCGTCTGCGTCAATTTCCGCAGCGTTGCCGGGACTTCCGGCGTCCCCTCCGGCAGCCGGAGCACCCCCCGCACCGCCGCCACGTTGTCCCGATAGCGGGCCAACAGGGACACCGTCGGCACATCGCTCTCATACCACGTGTAGGGGTCCAGCGTCTCCGTCGGTTCCTCCGGGGTATCCCCCGTCACCGCCGACCCCGCCGTGAAGCTGCCGGTTCCGGCGTTGCCGTAAAACTTCTGCCCGATCAGATCGTAAAGCCCCACCGCCCCGCCAGCGTTTTTGCAGGGGATATAGTCCCGAATGATGGTATTGCCGTCATAAATCCGGCAATAATAGAGCGCCATCGTTGTTTTTTCCTGAATCCCCCCGGCGCGGTTATTTGCAAAAAGCGCCAGATTGTGTGGGACGGAAAATGTCGAAGCCCCCATAGTCAGAACAGTTGATCCATCCATAGAGATAATGTTTTTGTTAAAATCAACCTCATGCGGAGATCCGTTATTCAATCCGGAAATTGTTCCGGTTTCTTTTCCGTAATGGGTAAATCCAACGCCAAGCGCAAAACCATCATCAGTCCAGCTAAAATCTGCCCCAAACACTGTATGGCTACCGGTTTCTGACGTAGATAGTTTTATGAGTACACGCGAATCTTGGTTTGGCTTGAACCCGGTATCCACATACTGCGCTCCCGTGCTCTGGATATACTGCACTTCTGTATACCCATCCGGCAATCGGCTGGAGGGCTGCGTGGAGCGTGGGAGCTTCACCCGCTGATACCCCAGCACGAGACAGCCCACTTGAGTCAGCCGTGCCACTAAGTCCTCCATGCACGCGTCCACCCGGTTGAGGTCGGTGTAGTCGTAGCTGCCCTTGAGCATAGCGGTATTAAAGGCCGTCCGCTCCGCCTCCGTCCAGTCGGTCAGGGGCTTTTTCAGCAGCGCCTTGAGGGTGTCCGAATCGGACCGCGACCGGTCAGTGATAAGCGTTTTATAGTCAAAGCTCATGCCGTCTCCTCCGCTTTGTCCCATGCGATCAGCACAAAGCCGTCACCGCCGGGTTTCCCCGGATGCCCCGGCCCTGGCTGTTTCGTAATAATAAATTTATAGCTGGTGTTCACCACATCCGGCTTCGCAGGGTTCGGCCTGACGGTGTATTTTTTCCAGTAGCCCTGCCCCGGATCGCCGCCCTTGCCGCCCGCTGCGCCGTCAGACGTGCCCTTGGCCGGGGAGGCTACGCCGGTGCGAGCGTAGCTGTCACCGCTGTTGATGTCCGTGTAGCCGTTGGCGTAGCGCTTGCCGTTGGCGGAGGAGTAGACGCCGAAGGTGGTCTCCTCGCCCTCAAGCCCCGCGTCGCCCTTCCGCACCGCTGCCGCGCCGCCCTTGCCGATGTGCACGGCGAAGGTCTGCCCCGCGTTGATGGTAAGGGAATCGTACCAGACTTTTCCGCCGATGCCGTCCTCGCCGTCCTCGCCGTATCCGGCAGCAACGCCCTGCCCCGGCATCCAGCCGGAGCCGTACACATAGCCGTCGGTGCCGTGGCCGCCGCCCTGACCGCCTTGCCCCACGGCCACCCGCAGGTGGGTGACTCCGGCAGGGGCCGTCCACGTCCCGCTCTCCGTCAGCACCACGGAGCGGGAATAGAGATAGGAGCCGTCTGCCTGTAGCAGCTTGCTCTGGCAGCCTTGCAGCACGCCGTTCTGCATTTGGAAGCTCTGCATCATCCGCCGCGCCGTGGTGGCTTGGCTCTCATCCAGCCAGATGGTGTCCACGTCTCCGATCTCGCTGGACGGGTCGCCCCGCCCGGTGGTCTCAATCACGTTGCCGCCGTAGCACGAGAGGATCAGCCGCGCCGCTGCCAGCGCCTGCGCCGTGGTGTGAAGGAAGGGGTTCTGGATAGTCACGGTTTTCTCGCTGCTGGTGGAGTTGCCGGAGACCACGTACTCAGTATCCGCGCCGTCGGCCAGCTTGAAGATCAGGCTGGCCAGCTGGTCGTTAGCCTTCATCACGGGGTAGGCCGTCAGGTTGTCCAGCGTGATCTTGTTGCCCTCGCTCCACAACGGCTCGGCGGTCAGGTCGCCGGTGGAGGCGTCCGCCCGTGGCCACGTGCCCGTGGCCTGACACACCCACCGGAGGATGTCCCCGCACTTCTTGCCCTGGATGTCCGTGGCCGTGCGCACCGTCACCGGCAGGGCCGTGTAGGCCGGGTCCACGTGCCACCGGTCCTTGAAATTCTCGCCCAGCTGCGCCGCCAGCGCCCCGATCCACCCGCCCAGCGTGGTGGGCAGCGGGGAGGGGGGCAGGAAGGTGCGGTCCGTCAGCAGACCGATGATGTCCACCAGAGACCATTGGATCGTCAGGCTGTTGTCGCCGGTCTTCCAGCCGTTGCCGGACTGGTAGAACCGGCCCACCTTGCAGCGCGCCACCGCGCCGCTCTCCGTCCGGACGCCGATAAAGGCGTCCACGCCCTGCCGCTCCTCGATGCTCTGGAACAGGCCGTTTTTGCTGCGGGGCTCGAAGCGCCGGTCCTTGTTGTCCATGGCGAGGCTCATGCTGCCGTAGGGCAGGGCCAGACACGAGAAGTCCCCCTGCTGCACCACGCTGAAACTGGCCAGCATCCGGGGAGACCACCGCTCCACCGCACCCGGCAGGATCTCCACCACCCGCATCCGCCGTCCCGGCAGGCTCCACTTGGTCACGGTGACCTTGATGGCGTCCGGCGTCTGGACGGTAAAGCCGGAGACGGCCACCTCCGTGGCCGCGTTTCCGGTGAACGCCTGCGTGTGGAACACCTGCCCGGCGGTGATGACTTCCACGGTGAAATCGGCGGGCACGCCGTCCGCCGGGTCCGTGGAGAAAAACACGCTGCACGCCTGCATCACGTCTACCTTGGAGAAATTCTGCTGCACCCAGACCGGCTCGGCAAACGTGCCGTCGTCTCCGCTGATGGCCTCCGTGGCCACCGCCATCGGCTCGGACACCTGAAAGTCCTCCGGGAAGATGTCAAAGGAGCCGTCCAGCAGCCACCGCCCCCGCTCCAGCGTGGCGTAGCGGGCCGGGGGATCGTAGCTCTTGTCGTGCAGCTCCTCCGGCTTGCTCCACGGGGCCAGCCCGCTGGAGGTCACCTCGCCGTAGACCATGTCCGGGTCGGAGATGTCCACCACCGCCAGCAGCTCGATCCGCCGGGGACTGCCCACGATGGCCGCCTGATAAGCTGCGGATGTCTTAATCATGCGGCTCCACCTCCCGGAGCGTAAACGCCAGATTGTGCCACAGCCCCACGCCGCCCTTTGAAAAGGCGAACGTGGGCTGGGTGATGGAATCCAGCAGGAAATAGCTGGAGACCATCTCGTCGCTGTTGTCCGGCAGCACGGATGCGAGGAACGGGCCGCCGCTCCGCAGCACCGCCAGCACCTGCCGCAGTTTTTCATTGCCCATGTAGTCGAAGGAGTAGGACGCCTTCCAGATCTTCCCCCGGGTCTCCACCACCCGCCGGCCGGAGATCATGTCCACCTGCACGGACAGATCCTCCTCCCAGCAGGAAAAGCGGTCCTTGCTGCTCTCCGGCAGCAGGATCCCGTTCAAAATCAGCTGCTTAGTCATCGTCCAGCACCTCCGGGCTCTCCCGCATGGCCGTCCGGATGTCCGGCACGAATGCCCGGGCAATCTCGATGCCGTCGCGGGTCTTGATGATGATGTTCATAGGCTGGGAGCCGGTGGCGAAGCCGGTAAAGGCGTTCATGGCGTTGACCGCCGCGCTCAGCCCCTGCTGGAAACTCTCGTTGGTGACCCCAGCCTGCCGGGGCCGAATATCCTGATTCAGGCTGTTGAGGGTGTCCAACTGGAGGGCGTCGGAAAACCGGCTGCTGATGGCACCGGCAAGGCCGTCCACGCTGTCCAGCACGTCCGCTTCACCGGCCTCCATGCCCTCGGACAGGCCCGCCATCATGTAGCCGCCGATCTCTGCGAACACGGTGGAGGGGGAATGAATGCCCAGCACATCCTTGAGAGTGCCCACAATGCTGGACGCGAACCCCTTGACCTTGTCGATCACCGCGCCGATCATGCTGGTAATACCGTCCAGAAGTCCCTGAATCAGCGCCACGCCCACGTTGGCGATGTCCGGAATGCCCTTTACCAGTGCTTCCACGATGCCGAAAATGATGTCAGGCACCTTGGCCGCCAGATCCGGGATGTGCTGCACCAGAGAGATGGCCAGCGTGGAGATCAGCCGGATGGCAAATTCCACGATATTCGGCAGCATCTCCACGCCGCCGTCCACCAGAGAGATGATGATCTCCGCCATGGAATCCGCGATCTGTTCGGTGCTGTCGCCCTTCATAAGGCCCTCCAGAAAGGCTGTCAGCATCTGGACGCCCGCGTCTACCATCTCCGGGGCCTGATCCGCGAAGCTGGTGGTCAGCTCCGCCACAATCCCTGCGGCGGTCTCCGCGAACTGCTCCGTGTCCATCTCGCCGGAGAGAACCCCGGTAAATGCCTGCGCCATCGCCGTCACGGAGGGCAGCAGCTCCTGCCCGATGTCGGCCTTGGCCTGCCGCAGGGCCTCATTCAGGTTGCCCTGCACGTTTTCCCAGCCCTCCGCCTCCCGGGCGGCCTGTCCCATGGCGCCGGACAGCTCCTGCGCGTCCGTCACCATCTTCAGCAGCGTCTGCTGCTTCTGCACCTCGGACAGATCGTTGTATTTCTGCCCGAACAGCTCCATGGCCGCCGCGTTTCGGGTGGTCTCCGTGGCGGAGACGCCCAGCGCCGCGTCGTTGGAGAAATTGCCCTTCAGGAAGCTCATCAGGCTGTCCGTGGTGTCCTCCAGAGACCGGTCATAGTAGGCGGCACTGTCGGCTGCCGCCTGCAGGGCTGTCTCCATCAGATCCATGCTCTCCACGGCGTCGCCGCCGGAGGCCCGGGCAAAGGCGTAGATCTGAGACGCCGCCGGCCGCAGCCGGGTGTCCAGAATGCCGCTGCTGTCCGCCACCCGCTGAATGGCCGCCGCCGCGTTGTCTCCCAGCTCTCCGAAGGTCTGCTCAAACTGGCTGTTCTCCGCGTTGACCTGGGCCGCCGCCTCCACGCTCTCCTTGCCCAGCTCAATGGCCGCGCTGGCGGCCTCCTTCATGGCCCCCGCCAGAGCCTTGACCCCGCCGATGATGGCCTCAGAGGTCAGATTGGCCTTGATGAGGTCTCCCAGACTCTTGACGCCGCCCTTGGCGTCCTTTGTGGACTTCCCGAACCCGTCAATGGATTTCGCCGTGTTTTTGGAGCTTTTGGCCGCCTCGTCCATGTACTGCGCGTTGGTCTCCACTTCCCGGTTCAGATTCGTCAGCGCCGTTTTTGCTTGATTCAGCTGCTGCTGGTATTTGTCCGTCCGGCTGTCCGCCTCGCCGTAGGCCGTGGTGGCGTCCTCCAGCGCCGTCTCCAGCGCCCGGACCTTCTCGGTCTGCTGCTCCACCTCGGCCCGCAGCAGCTTATCCTTCTGGGTCAGGTAATCCAGCGTATTGGCCTGCCCCTTGAATTGGGCGTCGGTCAGCTGCATTTCCGTTTTCAGATTCCGCAGCTCCCCGTTGACGGAGGACATCTGCTTTTTAAATTCCGCCTCCCCGTCTACCGACAGCCGGGTAGAAATCACTCTGGTTGCCATCAGTCGCCCTCCTTCCGTTTCAGGCCCCGCCGGGCAATCTCCAGTGTCTGGAGATCAGATACCTGCCCAATGGTCAGCATCATCCCCTCCTGCACGCTCAGCCGCAGGAACTGGGTCACGATCTGCATATACCGGGAGCGGGTCAGCCCGGTTCCGTTTTTTTTTCAAGTTCCTGAAGACCCAGATCGATCTCCTCGTCTTCCCCGTCCGTAATCTCCCGGGCAAAGCCAACCTGTACGGCGGTTTTAATGGCTTCCCGGGCGGTCAGCACATCGGCAGGCCGGAAAAACGTCTGGAAATACTCCGGCATTTTGATCTCCTGCCTGTCGTAGCCCTGATGCCGCCGCACCAGCTCTCCCTGCTCCGCCAGCTTCGCGAACATCCAGCAGGTGGCGTTGAACGCCTTCCGGGTGTGCCCCTCGATGGGGTCGGTCACAAAGCCCTTGGTGCCGAATTTATCGTAAATGTCGAACAGCGCCGCCCCGTTGAGGCACAGGCGGAACGTCTGCCCGTTGATGTCGATTTTACATAGCTTCATAAAAAACTCCTGAATCCCCAAAAGGCGGGGAAGTATCCCCGCCTTTTCGTCTTAACTGGCGGCTTTCTTGACCTTGCCGTCAACCCATGCCTTGGCCGCCGCTTCGGTGGTCAGGTTTTCGGATTTTACCTTCCAGTCACCCATGGCGCAGGTGCTGGCGAGGAAATGGAGCTTGCCGCCGGCCAGCGTGATGGAATCGCCCTTGGTGTTGAACTCCTCCCCCTGCATGGTGGCCTTCAGTTTGGGGTAATAGATCCCCTGATAGACCACCTTCTTGTTGACCATCTTCTTGACGAAGAACGCCATGCCGCCGTAGGGGGCCTCGTCGCTGGAATTGAAGTGCAGATCCTTGTCGCCGCTGCTGTCGATCTGCGCACCGGTGACGGCGGACGCCACGGCGTTGGAAAGCTCCGTGATCTCCACGTCGATGGGGCATTCTTTGAACTCGCTGACGTACTCGTCCAGCGCGTCATCGCCGTAGATCTTCGCCTCGTTGTACGAGGGAGAATCGGTCGCCTTCTGAAGTGCGCCCAGATTGACGGGATCCCCGTACTTGGGGTACGCTTCGGCGCTTTCATCCGGGGCCGTCTCCGCAAAGGGCGCCCACTGGATGTACTTGGCTCCGTAACTTGCCATAGGAAACCTCCTTAAAGATTCTTTGATTTCAGCCACTTGTCGTAAACTTCAAACCCGGCCTGCGTTGTGGCTTCCGCGCTGGCCTCGTTGGCGTCACGGACAAAAGGCCGTGCGCTCTGCCGTTTGGTGCCGTATTCGTTGATAAATGCAATCTCGGCATTGCGCACCGTCTGCTTGCCGCGCCGGCGCGTACCGCTGGGGGTGATGTAAATGACCCTGACGCCTTTTTTCCGTTTGGGCTTTCCCTTCTTGATGCTGGAAATTACCAACCCCGTGTCCTGTACGCCGTAGGCTCTGGCCTTAGCCTTCTGCGCGGCCGTCACAACGTCTGCCTGCGCATTCAGCATGGCGTCCTGCACCTCATCCGGGATCTGGGCGATTTCTTCCATGCTCAGAATCAGATCATCCAGACCCACAAACCCGATCTCAGCCATCAGCCCACCTCGCCATCCGCATACTCAAACTCAAAGACGTAGTGCTGGCCCTCCAGATCCGTCAGGTTAAGCGTGTCGCCCACGGCGCACCCGGCGTCCAGCATGGCCCGCCGCAGCCGCCGCTTCAGCTGGATGGGGTTGGTACCAGCGGGGAGGTAAAGGTGCAGCTGGCCCAGATACCGCAGCGCCTCCGGTTCCTCGTCGCCGAACAGCGCCGGGGACTCCGTATAGCTAAACGTGCAGTAGGTCTCCGCTGCCGTCTCCCCGGCGTCGGGCCGGTATACATCCGGAACGCATACCGGCACGATGGGCGTCACCGCCTTGATGATGGTCTCATTGATGCTCATACTCAGCCTCCCGCCGTCAGCAGCCTGGCAATCAGCTCCGTATACTCGCCGCTGTCGCCGTAGTCATTGACGTACTCGATCTCGTAGTCCGCGCCGCTGTACCGCACCCGGTCTTTCCGACTGATGGCCGTATGCCCGGAGCGAATCAGGAACCGCACCTTGGCATCCCCCATGTCCGCACCCTGCCGCAGCGCCTCGGAGCCGCTGACCCGGGAGAACTGTGCCCAGGGGCGCCGGATCACCGTCTCCGTGGTGGCTGCGTAGCCGTCAGCGTCAGGGGAGGTGGAGATCCGCACGATCTCCACCCGCTTATTCAGCTTTCCAGCATTTACATCCATGGCTCAGCCCTCCGTGTCCGATTTGGACCGCACCGGCTCCGTCCGCTTCAGCTGGTTCAGCCGCCGCCGGAAGGCCGGATTGTCTGCAAACGCCTTGTCGGCAGTCTGAGTGCCCCGATTGTCCCAGGCATCCAGCACCATCGCCAGAATGCAGGCGTTGTACTGGGGCAGGCGGGCGGAACCGGTCTCCGGCTCCGCCACGCCCGCGTTGCTCATGTAGCTGACGGCGTCCGCATGGAAACCTTCCAGCAGGCTCAGGTCCTCCGGCGTGGGATCGTCGATCCGGCAGTAGCTCAGGATGCTGGCCTGCCGATCACTAAACGCCGCCATCCGTCACCCCTCCGATCAGCCGCCGGCGCGCTCGTAGCCGGTGAAGACCACAGCGGTATCGTCCACGCTTTCGGCGTCCATGCGGCACAGGCAGCGCAGCTCATAGGCATCGTTGGCCCATGCGTCGCCGCCCACATCCGTAGCCGCAACCTCCATGCCCTTACGGACAAACAGAGTTGCCGCCGCCTTGAAGTCGCCGATAAACAGGGGATCGTAGGTCTTAGACGCAGCCTTGTGCTCGCCGATGAGATCGTTGTCGCCGTAGACCACGCGACGGCCCTTGAAGCGGTCGAAATCGCCGGACACGTCAGGCACCAGCATAGGCCGGTTGTTGCCGTCCACCCAGTTGTCCATCTCATCGTAGACGTTCTGGTTGGTCAGCAGCACAGCACCCCGGCTGTATGCCGTGTTCAGGCTCTTGTTCAGGATGGACTTGATGGCTTTGACCTTGTCCTTGTCGGTGGTGGCGCTCTGAGCCGTGAAGGTCAGCTTCTTCAGGATCGTCAGCAGCAGATCATTCTTGGTCAGGATGTACTTGGGGCCGAACCACTGGGCCAGGTACTGGATCAGGCCGGCGGTGTTGTCCTCCATCAGCTCGCTGGACACCACCAGGCGCTCGCCGTACTTGCCGATGTTGTAGGTGACCTTCTTGAACTTAGGCTGGTTATTCTTGCCGATGGCGGTGTTTTCGCCCACCAGAGGCAGCTTGGTCCGCTGGCCCGCCACCTCAACGGCACGCCAGCCGGTCATGGTGGAAACAGTCTCCACGTTGAACAGGGTAGAGAGATCCAGATAGTCCTTGGTCTCCCGGATGATGGCGTTGTCAAAATCAATGGGAACGAGGAAACCGCCGTCGGAACCGGCAGGAGTGCCGCCGCTCACCGTCAGGGCCTTGTGCAGAATGTTAAACTTCTCCACACCCATGGACTTCTTCACGGTCATGCCCGTCCGCAGGGCCTCAGCCCACGCCTTTGCGTACTCCGGCTCAGACCGGATGGCGTCCACGCTCTTCTCGGTCTCCTCTTCCGCCTTCTTCTTCTGCTGCTGGGCGTGCAGAGCCTTCATCTTGGGGTCGCCCTCGGCAAAACGGCCCTCCTCGGCCAGCTGACTCTCGGCGGCGTCGATTTCCTCGTTCATTTTCTGAACCTCGCCCATCAGGGTCTTGTGGGCGTCGAAATCCTTCTTCGCCAGCAAGCCCTCACCCTCGCGGACCTTTTCCGCCCGCTTGTTTTTCAGTTCCAGCAATTCCTGATAAGTCATGTCTCACATACCTCCATATCGTCTTGTTTCTAACTCCTGCATGGCCTCCGCCATGCGCTGGGTCTCGGGATCGGAAGCCGGCTCTGCCGGGCCTCCGTAGCGCTTGGACTTAATAACGCCGGCCTCCGGCTGAGCCGGGACAGCCACGAAGGACACCTCGTAGACGTCCCTTGGATCATCCAGCGCCATCACGCAGAGTTGGCCGTCATAGGTCTGTCCGGCGTGATGCTCGCAGTAGACCTTAGACTGATCCGCCCCGCAGATGGAGCAAATGGCGCTGCCCATGGCACAGCCCACACTGCACTCCCGCAGGATGCCGGTCTCGATCGCGGCGATGGTCCCAGCCGTGCTGTCAGAGCGGGGCATATAGCACCGCAGAACCAGCTGCTTGATCTCCCCCCGGGTCTCCACGTCAGCGGCGTAGACCCGGGCCGTCTGGCTGGCGGCGGCCCACTTGTGGTCCATCAACACAGACTTGCCGACAAACAGCGGGGCCAGCCCCTCCAGGGCCTTGTCCGTAAACCGCTCATGATCCCGGTCTACCTGATTGTCGCAGGCCGCCATGCGGAAGGTAAAAACCTCCTCGGCGGTCAGCTCCCGCAGGGCCTGCTTGTTGATGAGCGCCAGCTCCGCCGCGTTGACCGCCTGCTTCTCCACATGGGCGGCCTTTAAAATTCCATTCATGCCGTACCTCCATCATCCGGTTCTTTCCCCAGCGCCCGGATCACGCTTAGGCGGTCAAAATCCGCCAGGGGGCCGTAGTTCCAGCTTGCGTAGTAGGTGCTGCCGCCGGGGATTTTGCCCCGGTCCTCCAGCGCCCGGATTTCATCGGCGTTGAGGGCGCCGATCTCCCGCAGTGCCCGGTAGTAAGCAGCCTGAGCCGTAGTGTCGCCCTTGAGGAACACCTTCAGCTCCCGCTTGATCCGCAGACCGCCCGCCCGCTCAGACGGCAGCAGCAGCTTGTAGGTGTCCTCCTGCCCCCACTGGGTCTCGTAGCCCAGCAGGGTGTAGTTGACAAACTCAATGCCGTTTTGCTCATTGCTTGCGTAGCTCTGTTTTCCGGCATAGGCCAGATGGAGGGGCACGCCGAAGAACCGGCACACATCCGCCACCCGGATCTCGTTGCTCTCCACGAATTGTGCGTCACTGTTGGTCATGGAGATAGGCTGATACTTCAAGCCCAGATCCAGCACCGCCACCCGGAACGCCTTGTCCGGCCCCCGGTGCACACTCTCCCAGGAGCGCCGCAGCTCCTCCTTGGGATCCACCCATACGGTAGAGCCGTCCGCCTGCACACGCTGTACTTGCCCGCCTAGGTCGGAATCCGTGGTCAGGATGCCGCATGGCTGCCCGCCGTTGAGCCACGTGCTGTTTTCGTACTGCGCCGCCGCCCGGGCAGTGCTCAGGGTCAGAGACGCCCTTTTGAGCACGCTCACGCCTTCGATGCCATCCTCGCTGTATGCCTTGTAGTGGATCACGTCCTCCGGGCGAAGCAGCGTCATCTCGCCGCTGACCGGGTGGGTGAATACATACCAGAAATCGCCGATATCATCGAAAACCGGCGATACATAGTCCGGAGGCAAAGGGATCAGCTCTTGCGGCCGGCCGCTCCGGGGATCCCGCACGATACCTGCATAGGCATTGCCCCGCAGCAACTGGTTGCACATCATCAGCCGCTGGTAGTCGAAGGTGCTCATGGACTCATTGGCCCGGCTCCACAGCATAGGCTGGAGAGGATGATCCGGCAGCCGCTCCTTAGTGGACTCATTCATGGTGTACACCGGCAGCACCGCCATAGACGTGCTCAAGACCTCCACGCACCGGTTGACCGTCGACACCTTCATGGCCTTGTCCCGGCTCATGGCTACATTCTCCTCGCCGGAGATCCAGCCCGCCGGGTTATCCAGAGTTAACTTTGGGATCACTCCGCTAAGAGATTTCTGCCGGGGACTGTCCAGTGTCCGCCCAGCTCTCACCAGGCCCTTGCGCAAACTCATCTGTCGTCCTCCTCACCAAACATGGCTACCACAGCACCAGCCATGGCCAGCACGCCACCAGTAATCAAACCGGCGGGCAGATAGATCATCCCGGCGCCTACAGCCGTAACGGCCGCACCGGCCACCAAAACGATCATGCTGACATTTTTGACGATTGCCGTTGCAAATCTTTTTCTCATATCTCCACTCCTTACAAGTGATACGCTCGCTGCCGCATAGCCTCTGCCAAATCCGGCTTCTGGTTTCGCTTTACGATCCACGCCGCCACGGCGATGATCCACGCCACCGTGATATCGATGCGACCGATACTCCGGTTCTTCATGGGCTTCTGGTTCTCGTTGCCGTCCACCGCGCACCGGACGTTGCCGAAGCACCACCGGGCGCAGGTGTTGTGGACGTGGAGCATTTTGTGTTCCCGGATCAGGCCCTCCAGCTCCTTCATGGCCGGACTCATGCCCGCCATGGTCTGAGGGATGGCGATGATCTCCACGCCCTCGTCCTGTAAAAGCGGTGTCATGGTGGCGGTCAGATACTGGTCGATGCCCAGCGCCCGCAGGTCATATCGCTCCTTGGCGTCCAGAATGGCCGCGATCACGTCCCGGTTGTCGATCATGTCGCCCTGACAGAGGGTGAGGAACCCGGCCCGCTCCCAGTCCCGGTATGGGACATGGTCCCGCTGCTCCGCCTCCGTCACGCCCTCAAGGGGCCGCCACGCCCGGAACAGGGCCACGCCCTGATCCAGTCCCGGCTGGGGCGGGAACACCAGCACCAGGGCGCTGAGGTCCGTCCGCAGGGACATATCCAGCCCGCCGTAACAGGTCTTGCCCGTCAAATGCTCCTCGACCCACGCCTCCCGCTCCGCCTTGGCAGAGGGGCCGATCTGGGTCTTATCGTAGAGGGTCAGGGGCAGCCACCCCACATCCTTGGTGCTGATCCACTGGTTGAGCCGCAGCCACCGGAAATTGCGCTCCGCCGCCTCGCTCATCTTGGCGGCCTGAGCCTCCTTGCGGAATTTTCTGGCCTTCATGGTCACGCCGTAGCTTGGATTGCAGGTTTTCCACAATTCCTCGTCATAGATGTCCAGATCCGCGATTCTGTCCGGGTCATCTTGGGTCAACGTGGAGATGCCGTACATGATAGGCAGCCACTCACTGTCATCTGTGTCGCTTGGCCGCTCCGGTTCACCCCGCCGCCACGCTAAAATGCGGCGGCAATACTCATGGCGATCCCAGCCGATGGACGTGCGGTCGGGGTCGTTGCCCGCTGTGGTCAGCACCATGACGGTCTGCTGGGCGCGGGCGGCGTCTGAGCCTGTAGTCAAAACATTCCACCGTTCCCGGCCTGCCCGACCCGCCCATGCGTGGAGCTCATCGCAGAGGATAGCGGAGAAGCTGGGGCCATGCTTGTTATCCACGTCACCGGAATACACCTTCATCCGTCCGCCAAAGCGGGTGCGGATCTCCCGCACGCTGGGGCGTGCCCACGCCAGTGGCCGATGTTGCGGCTGCCCAATGACGGAGTTCTCCACCATGGTCTGAGCGCAGCGGTAAATGATATCGGCGTTCTCCGTGTCCACGGCAAAAATGCCCACGTCTGGCTTCTGCTCGCCGTCAGCCAGCAGGTGGTACAGCCCCAGCCCCGCTGCCAGCTCGCTCTTTCCGTTTTTCTTCGGGATCTCGTTATAGAGGAAGCGCCGATACCGTACCCAACGCCCGTCATCATCCTTGACCTCGATGCCGTAGAACTGCCGGATCAGGTCGCGCTCCCACGGAAGCAGTTCAAAGGGCTTGCCAGCCCAGTCATTCTGACCGAACACCAGCATGGAGAAAAAGGTTTCCACACGCTCTACGGCGGCCTGGTTGTATCGCAGCTCCGCGCCGTCATCCGGCGTCGGTACCTCGATACCCGGCGCCAGCGTCAACAACTCAGGCATACCGGTCCATGCCTCCCCGGATCAGCTCCAACATGGGGTTGCTGTCCTCCGTCGCCTGCTTGCCGGTGTCCGGAACAACCAGGCGGCAGCGGCTGGTGACGGTCAGGCCCATATCGTTGGCACAGTTCCGGGCCTGTTTGAAATAGCGCTCCTGGATCTTGCCCCAGCCGTCGGCACCTTCCTGGTCCCGCTGGGCCAGTGCCTTTTCCGCCTCACCGGTGGCAATGAGCCACTGGTGCTGGGCCACCAGATAGCGGCCCAGAGTGTCGGCGTCCAGCTCCGTGTAGAGCCCGGCGGCGATCAGCCGCTTGCCCACGGCCCGGAAATCCTTTTTCAGCGTCTCCGGCAGCCACTTGGGCGGCTTGGCCGTCTTGGCGGGGGAGACCTTCACCTCACCGGCCCTTCGCTCCGCTTCTTCGGCACGGCTCAGGTGCTTGCGCCCGTTGGCAATGACCACATCCGTTGGCTGTCTTTTCCCGGCCATTCCGGCCCTCCTTTCTCCGCTGGTTTCTGATAAACCGCTGCATGTCCCGCTTCAGATACGGACTGCTGGTCCGTGCGATGATCCGCTCAGCCTCCTGCACCGTCATACGGCACCGCCGTGCTTCCCAAGGCTTTTCACAAGAGCCTTTTCGCGGTCAGATAATGGCCAAACGATTTTCCCATCAGCTGACATGCGGGAGTTTTGCTGAGATTCAGAAATGGCAGCCCAACGTGCGCTCATGACTTCCAACGCAGTTTCTTCTGCTTTGGATTTCTTAGCAGCCGCCGCCTCTGACAACAAGAAGCCGCCGCCAAAAATGGCCTTGCCTTTTTCCTTTTGGGCATCCAGAGCTCGTGTAAATTGAAGATCCTCATCGGAAAAACACAATGACTGGCCATGCTTCGCAAGGTCAAAATCCTGAACGCATAAAACGTTGCGCGGATAAATGTACCCCGGAAGCTCAATCCGGGATTCACCCCGGTTACGTTTATCAGCTTCGTCTATCAAAGAGAACAACTCCCCGGAAATCTCCACGCGCCACCCCCCCCAAATTTGTGACAAAGGAAGTATTAACGCGGGCACCGTTTTCGTATGTAACCGAGGCCGAAACAGGCACATAGTTTGATTTTCCCGCATTTGTGGAAAACAGCGTCAGTGCTGGAGCAAACAAGAAGTAGCGGATGCTATGCTCATCGAAGAATCTGCAAATCTGCGAAAGAATAGAAAATGGCGGATTGTCGATCACCACGCAGCCTTCCGGGTAGTCCTCGTGCTCATAATCACCGCCCGGGTAAAACGGGCGGAGGATCTGAGCGTCACCCAGTTTATAATGCGATATAGCCCAATCCTTGACGGCGTCATAAACGATCTCAGGAGTAAAACAATCATCCGTTGTTTTCTTGGCCTTAAACTTATCGGTAAACGCCTCGTATTCCTCGGAGCCTTCGCCCTCCTCGTCGCCCCAGAAGTGCTTGCCTTCCGGCTCCGCTGCATCTTCGGCAGCCGTATGGCCGGAGAGGTTTGCTTCGATCTCTGCGAAGCTCTCCGCATCAAAACCGGCGATCCCGGTGTCAAAGTTCAAAGCTTCCAGACCCTCCAGCTCGATTTTCAACAGCTCCGTGTCCCATGCTACCGTCTCGCTCAGCCGGTTGTCCGCCAGGATGTATGCCTTGCGCTGGGCCTCCGTCAGGTTGGTCACCAGCACGCATGGCACCTCGCTCATGCCCTCCGCTCTGGCGGCCTCCACCCGGCCGTGGCCTGCGATGATGTTGTTGTCAAAGTCGATGAGCACCGGCGTTACGAAGCCGAACTCCCGCAGGCTGGCCCGGATCTGGTTGATCTGTTTAACGCCGTGCTTCTTGGCGTTGTTCGCGTAGGGGATGAGATCGTCAATGGGGACCATGGTCAGCTGCTCCGCTGCGATCCGCACCGTCTGATCGTCCCTCGTCGGCGCCGGATTGACGCCGCCCTTTCCGGCTGTCCCGCCGGGTGTCTTTTTCTTTGCCATGCTGATCCTCCTGTAATCCCGGCGCACACGGCGACCCTCGCATGGCAGCCAGGGCCGCCGACAGGAGGATCAAACCCGCTGCGGCGCGAACGCCGCCGTGTGCACCGGGGAAATGTGCCCAATTCGGACCGTGCTCCGGCCCATGACCCGGCCTCCGTGGTAGGGCACGGAGACCGGAAGGGAAGGGAAGAAAGGGTGGATACCGGCACAGGGGCCGGGTCACAAGCCGGAAAACAAAAAAGGCAAGGGCCGACGCGCACCGGTCTCCGGTGCGTGCTGACTCTTGCCTTTCAGGCTTTTGGTCTATGCCATGTGATTTACTTCTCG
>ERZ1026880.173-NODE-173-length-37408-cov-63.700399_pt1 | contig 37408 bp, 27 predicted proteins | sample MGYA00380170_ERZ1026880 | MGnify/ENA primary metagenome ERZ1026880 (study PRJEB33269, sample SAMEA4719806) | human gut metagenome | biome: human-associated habitat; feature: organic feature; material: feces | place: Cameroon | collected 2013-10 ...
TGTGACAAACAACAAGGGCTAAGACAAGTCAAACTAAGCAAGCATCAGCATCATTGCCACTCATAAGCATTCTCCAATTCAATTCGTATATTGGTCTTATTTTCCGATTGGCCACTCTACATTTTGTATGATAAAAAATTAGTACCAGGTACAATTTTGCATGAACTCATACCAGGCACAATTAAATTTCAATAAACTTTTCTCACCAGTAATTCATCCATTACATTTAAAATATTGCTCGTTCCGTGTGCATATACATTCTGGCATAGCTTCTTTTCGCCGCATTGCTCAATACAACGCTTTTTACGGAATTTTTCAACAATATCCACCTTCTCCTTCTTGGCAACACTCTTTCCTGTATACACTTCTTCAATATTTCTGCAAAACCATATGTATTTGTACTGATGTGCTTGGCAAAAGGCATTTATCTTCTCATTGTCTTCTTTCTGCATGCAGTCCGTATCATAACAATCTGTATCCGTGCATACCACAACCACGGTCTCTCCTGTATATTCTTTTGTGCATCTTTCGATTTTCTTTTGTACCTTGGACTGCAGAAGATTCATCTTTGTTCCCATATAGACAGGGCGAAGGCGAACTGTCCTATATACGTAAAACTGTTCAATCGTTTCATGTATATATACCCAGTCAGTATCCGCATTCTGGTTTGTTTCCAAGCAAAAGAGTATCTGCACCTCGTCATTCCCTCCCAAAGATTCCAATAAAATCGCTGGCCTCTATATTTAGCGGGCATCCCTCAATCATCCCGTCCCGGAACTGATTCTCCGGTGCAAAGTTTCCATTGACATTCCAGGAGATCACGCGGTTATCCGCAGTCATAAAATCAATAGACTTTTTCATCTGCTTCAAGAAGCGCATTGGACTGAGATTATGGGCTGTAAAACACAACTGTCCTTTTCCATACTGTGCCACATACTCAATTAGCTTACAAAGATATACATCATTGATATTGGCGTCCAATTCATCAATAAACACAATGCCACCCGAGCTTGCAAAATCAAAGCTCTCGAACATTCGCATCAGTTTCTTGATACCGGTGCTTTCAAACTCTTCATTAATCTTGTAACCTCCATAATCAAAATTCAGTGTGCACCGATAGACATCTCCATCCTCCGTCCGATCAATAAGAATTTCCTGAAGGTCCGGCTTAAACTTTTTCAGAAACTGCTCCAATCTTTCTATCTGATTCTCATATTCCTCAAATTCGCTTTTAGATACATATTCTTTCAGTACGCTTCCCTGCATCTGCCGTTTCATATTTCGAAGAAAGTCTCGCCATTTCACCTCCGCATCCTCCGCAAGATTCAGCATATTTTGCATAGACTGGTTCAGGAAAAAGCGGTCATGCCGGTCTTCCTCATTCAGATAAGCCTTAGTAGACGCAGCAAAATAAGCTACATCAATCAAACGTAAAACAAATCTGCTGTTCTCCGTTCTATGATAGATTCTAGGGAACAAAGATATCATGCTCCTCTGGAGCAGCAGATTTGCTGTAACTGTTCGGATTTTCTCTGCATCAGCTTTCTTGCCTGCTACAGAACATATTTCGCCATTTTCCACAGCATAGATCATTTGTCCGGTCGACTTGGGATTTGATCTTGGTTTCACTGTCAAATCTTCCCTGCTGATAACATATCCCCCCTCTTCCGGGTGATTTTCCACGCAGACATGATATTTTACAATTTCGCTTTTTCCTTCTGTATTGTTCAGGAACTCTGCTGTAATCTCCAGATACTGCATTGTCTTATTCACCAGATTTTGCAGCATTTTCTGTGTCTTGGAATCACTAAGATATCCGGCATTCAGAATCAGTTCACGCAGAATCTTAACTCCTGTGATCACTGCAGTTTTCCCTACGCCATTTTCTCCGTAAATTGACTTCACCCGATAATCTTGCGCATTGAAGTTTTTCGATATGGTCTTCTTGTAAAAACGAAATGAGATGGGTTTCTCAATGTTCTTCACTCCGCACAGTTCAAGGTTCAACAAAAAAATACTCATCATTTTTTCCTCCTGAGGCAAGTGTAGCACGAAAATTGAAATAAATATACACTTTGTATTTATTTATGGTTATTTTGTGGCTACAGACTTCACTATAAGGCAAAACAATCTGTTTCTTCCCCGGAAGCCTCTGCAGACAGCTTCTCGACAGAAGAATCGGTCCGATTCCGAAAACGCCGACGCAGGCTGCATAGCAGGATCCGGCACGCTTTGTCTTCGCTTATGGAGGCTTTTTATTCTGCTTCTGATCGTCTCTCTTCTTCTTTCTTCTCTGCTGTCCGGAAGCTTTGCGGATGCATGGAGCGGAGCAGATGGGTGGATGATGGGATTTCTGGTACAGGCGCTTTCGCTTTTCTTTGCCTTTCTCTTTTCTTTTCCGGTATCCGGTACCGGGGAGCATGCCCGTAAATTTGGAACATACTGCCTTTACGCAGGAGCCGGAATTACGATTTTTCTCGGAATTGCCAATCGCTTCCGGTTCTATCCTTTTTCCTATATGGGGATCGATTACACGTATCTGTCGACTCTGGGAAATATCGACTGGTTCTGCGGATATCTGTCTGTTGTCGTTCCAATTCTCATGGGGGATCTGTATCTGGCAAGGCTGGACCGACAATCCGGCCGGAAGGTTTATGTGAAAGAGCTGCTTCTTGTGATGTCCTTTCTGATCCTGATTTTATCCGGAACCGAGAGCTGCTATCTGATTCTGGGGGGTCTGCTTTGTCTCGCTGGCAGTCGTCAGTGTTCAGAACAGGGCCGGTCTTCCTGCCTTTCTGGAGCAGCTGGCTGCCTTCTGCCTGCTGCCGGTTCTTCTTCATATTTGCCTGATCACCAGGAGACCGGAGCTTGACCGGTATCTGTACGAGAATACGCAGGGAATCTCCTGGAGGCTGATTCATGATTGGTACGGGGTCGCTCTTCTGGCCGCAGCGGTGTCGATCCTGTTGTGGAAATCTCGGATTCGGAATACCACTTCCCGCCACGCCGCCCCGGTCAAAAGCAGAAGGACGCCTCCTGCGCGAGGCATCTTCGATGGATCGCTTCGGCTCCTCACGCGGCCTCATCTGGAGTACCGTTCTGTTTTCCTGAACCGGTTCGGAATGGATATCATGAATGCGCACAGCATTCTCCTGAACCGGCTCCTGACGACAGGACTTATCGGGATGATGCTTTATCTTGTTATCATCGTATTGTCATTGCGAATCTGGAATCGGAAGCTTCGCTCTCTTCCTTACATTATGATGCTCCTTTGCTATCTTGCGGTCGGGACAGTGCTTTTTGATCAGATCACCTGTCTGCCGCTGATGCTGATCCTGATGGGAATCGGGATCCAGCAGGAATGAAGCGCAGGTTGCAGTAAGCGCTCCCCTTACACAAACATCGCCATGTAGAGCGGCATAGTTACAATCCCATTCTCCGCAGTTCCGATATTGCCGTCATGGAATTTATATGCCAGAGAGATTTTCCTGTGATCCATAAGCCAATTCAGAGACGAGGCTGCCGAGTTCCCGCTTTTGACTTCAATTGGAATGATGGCACCGTCCTTTTGCGTCAGGAAATCAATTTCTTTCTTCGTTGTTTCATTTTTATAGAAGTAAAGCGGGAGTCCTTTTTTGCTCAGAATATCCGCAATCAGACATTCATACAATCCGCCCTTGGAATTCGCCTGCAGCGTGTTTTCGATGATATGCTGCTTCAGACCGAAATCCTTCATCGCGATAAGAAGTGACAGATCCGTCGTATACGCTCTGAAGAAATCATCTCTTGCGTAATCATCCAGATCATACATTATATCTGTGACCAGTCTCGCGGTTGTAATAATGTCGGCCGAGAGAAGCCACTCAATACTGGAGTAGTATTTCTGTGCTCTTCCGCCCTTTTCCACTTCTTTATATTGAAACTTATGATTCTCTTTATCGAGTAATTGCTTTCCAAGCGACAGGTAGCATTTTTCTGCCTTCACCTTTTCTTCTGATTTTGCATAATGAGCAATATCGTACCGATATCCGGTCAGAAGCTGGCGCTGGATCCGGTCTGCACTCCGATAGTCTTTGTTTTCCACATAGTCGTCGATGACCTCCGGCATCCCGCCCAATGCAAGATACTCTCTTAAACAGGCCATCATGACGCTGTGGATTGCCTCAGGAACCATGACTCTCTTTTCAAACATCTCCCTGAGCTTGTCGATCAGATCATTCTGAACGCCCTTGCTCCATAGGAATTCCTCGAAATCAAGTGCAGACATGTGCAGATATTCGACATAACCGACTGGATAGGAGGACGCTCTGTGATAATCGATTCCAAGAAGAGAGCCTGACGCAATAACATCATATCTCCCGTCAATACTCCAGAATTTCAAAGAAGTAATCGCTTCCGGACACTCCTGAATTTCGTCCAGAAAAATCAATGTTTCCCCCGGCGATATCTTACGTTCCGGATATCGAAACCGCATTGCTGTGATCATAGCGTCCACATTCAGATCTCCAAGAAAAATATCCTTGCTGGAGCTTGTTTCTTTGAAATTGATCGTCAGGACCTCTTTATAAGCCTGTCTGCCGAAATTTTCGATTGCATAGGTTTTCCCGACCTGTCTTGCCCCAAGGACAACCAGGCACTTTTTTCTGGCATTGTTTTTCCAATCCCATAACTGCTTTGTAATTTTTCTTTCCAGCATCTCTGTCTCCAATTGCAGTCTTAATTCACAAAAATCCATATATCAACATTTCCATTTTCCAAAATGTTGATATATGGACATATTATTGCTTCAAAATGTTGATGTGTCAATTTTCCAGATTCTTCCTCAGCCTCCTCTGGAACATTCAACACGATTTCAACGCCTTCAGATGTCCTCTTCCAAGCTCGCTCATCATCAGAATCAGTGCTATGTAAAACAATCCCATGTTGTAAATCATATATCTGGTCTGCGGGAAAATAATAGCTCCCACCACCATACAATTGACCAGTGTTCCGAGAAGAACCAGTGACGCAAGCAGAATCGTATCAACACACCGCTTCTCTTCTGCCGCATTGCATGCATTCTTTTCTGACGTCCGGAATGAATCACCGGACTTGTGTTTTTCCCTCCGGATCAAAAGAAATAAAGCCGACAGATAGGAAATCCACAGGACCAGAGATGCCCAGTTGAGCACCGTGCTGACACGAAGGACGGTATTGACAAAGCCCTTGCGGACATTGTTGATCCAGAGATACAGAAGACGTGAGGGGTTCTGTCGGATCAGCACATGCTCCAGACTCTGACAGACCTGATCCGTCGCAATCGCAAACTCCATGCTCCCCGGGATCAGATCTGGCTGATTCGTTCGCACATAGCTGTCCACAAGAGGATCCAGGACCTCAAAGCCGATGATGTCATAGCTGTCCGCATAGTGTGAGCAGAGCTCCACCCAGGAGCCAGACGGTGCATCTACATATCGAAGCTGTTGCCCTGCAAGCTCTTCTTCAATGCTGAGGAAGAGCTCACGCAGGTTATCCGCGTCATCGGGTGCAGTTTTTTCATTCGATACAAACAGCTCTGCATCCTTCTCGGTAACTGTGTAGAGCAGCGTACTGTCAATCTTATCTGCACTTCCTGTATGGAAGGACCACACTCCGTGGAACGTCAGGTTATAAACGTGTCCGATCAGGAAAATCAGAACTCCTGCACAAAGAAGTGCCGCAGCATCCCGGCAGAGCCAACTCAGTGCCGTTTTTCGTGCTTCTTTTTTTCTGCAGCATTGCTGACCGCCCTGATTTGCGGCCTGATTTCCGGTTTTCACGAAGCTGCGGTACCGGATCAGGAGCCGCAAATCTGCAAAAATCGCGGCAGCTGCAAAGATGATCAGGGTAATGGTCAGCTGCTTGTGCTGGGATGCACATAAAACCATCATCAGAACAGAAAGCCGGAGATATCTCTTCCAGGATGTTTCGTTTCCGAGCTCCATTCTGCGGCGCAGCCTCAGATACTGAAAAAGGCTCAGAAGGAACAGGATATAAAAGGAAACGCCAAAGCCTTCTGTCATAATACTCTGCGTGTAGGTTGATCCCCGTTTTGCCCCGAAGCGATTCAGAAGATCAACGCCCCACATCACAAGATTTGTCGCAGCAGCAAAACGAAGCTTTCCGCTGATTTCATAGCAGAGCTGCGAAAGAAGCCACACCGTAACAGCCGCAAGAATCGACTGGACTACAATAACCGCCATCAGATAGAGCGGCTCCATCGCAGGTGCTTTTCCCCCGAGACGGTCCGTAAGATCCCAGCCGTGCACCATCATATTTTCACCAAAGAGCTTTCGCATAAGCCACAGGAAAGTGGGATAGATCGGCTCTCTCGTGTAGTCCATCGTAGCGTAGCTGTTCGAATCCCGGCACCAGACCGGCCCGTCAATCAATGCGAAGCCAATGTAAGCTGCAAGGTTTACAAAAAGGATCAAAAGCCTCCAACGCTCTTTGATCCGGCAGGACAGACTGCGCCGCTTAGTCCTGCTGTTGTTCATGTGGTTCATAAATACGTTTCTCCAGATTTTTCGATTGAATTTATGCTTTTGCCCAAACTGCTTAATCATGACTGCGTTTCAGTCTGGGTTACAATTTCTTGCTCTCTGTCCTCTGGCACTCCTTCTGCACAGAAAAATCATCAGAATCACTCCGGCAAGCGACACAAGAATCCCCGCCGTTCCGCCTGGCGTACGATATACCAATCGGATTTCGTGGCTCCCTGCCTCAATCGGCATACCAAGATACATCAGATTTGCTTTCTGCAGCTCGGCCTTTTTGCCATTATCATACACCGTCCATCCCTTGCTGTACGGAATGGAGAACACCAGATACCGGTCCTGCTCCGCATTCACCGTTCCTGTGATCTCACTGCTTGCAAAAGACACCGGATTCCGGTGGAGGTCGACGTCCGTCATTGTGCAGACGAGTCGGTCCACCGCATGCCGCATCATCTCCTCTGTCGGCTGTACAACAACGGCAAGCTCTGACATGGAATAGACTCCTTCGCTCTGGAACGTAATTTCCAGTGCATCTGCTCCATGGCTCCGGTATCCCATGTTGATGGCAAAATCCTTCCAGCCACTGTAATACTGGTTGATTTCCGTTTTATAGTTCAAAGTCTTGTCCGTCAATGCAGTGCCGTCTCGCAGGGCAGTGACATGGATGGGATAGATTTCCTGCATTTCTGCCTGGATATCCGATTTCTCGTCTTCCCCGTCTTGCACGCCTTCCCCGTCTTTCACGTCGAGTGGTCCGGCGTCAAGATCACGCAGCACCAGATAGGTTTCCGCCTCTTCTGCTGCCTCAAAGCGAAGCGTCACCTTCGCTCCGGCCTTCGTCACACGAAAGCACGGGGCAGAGGCTTCCTTCCCATTGTCCGCAGCAGGCGCCGCAGGGCCTTCCAAAGCATTCGAGACTCCGTCATCGGCTTCTGCAGCATACGAAACGCCGTCTCCGGTTTCTACAGTGTACGTGCGCTTTTCCTCCGAGAATTTCGGCTGAACCTGCTCCAGACCGCTTACTCTGGCTTGCAGGCCTTCTCCATTTCCGGTTTCCTGACGGTCCTCATTTCCGGCCTTCATCCTTTCTTCGTCTTCATCTTCAAGAACAACGCCCTGAAGCAGAGCCTCCTGGCGCTCGGTCAAATCCATCGCATCAAACGCGCTTCTTGAAACAAATCCGGTATAGGTATAGCCGATTGGCAGTGCAAACGTATTCTGATAAATGTGGTAGGTCGGTACCACGGGCTCCCAGCTGTCATCGCCGTACACGGCACCTGATTTTTCCTGAAGGCTCTCCGCGGAATTCCAGGCTTCCACGGTTCCGCAGTCTGCAAAGCCGTACGGAACAAACTGCTTCTCGTAATCATTGTCGTAGGCAATGGTGTAATATTTTACCCCGGCAAGCGCCTCCAGCGCGGTCCGATCGTCCAGGCCGGTATAGCTGAAGTTCTGCTCCTCATTCACGCCAAGCGCCTTGAAAAAATCGGCCACGGAACCGTTTGCAAGGCTCCAGCAGAACTGCGTCGAGGAGGTCTGTGTCTGCGTTCCCGCATTGTAGGTAAGATCCCGGCCGGTATAACGATAGAATGCCGGCGCTTCCGTCTCTTCAGCATACTGCGTCACCGCAGCCGACTCATTCCGGCCGGCTGCAGTCATGTATTCTTCTGCCGTCTGCTCATCCGCAAACTCCGACGGGAAGCCGTTCTGACCGGAGCCGCCGTTTTCTCCTGCGGGGATGCGGACGTAACCGATTACTATATTCAGCGCAATCGTCACAAGGACAAGCGAAAATGCGAGGCCCCGGCCAATGTTTTTCCCCCGGAAATGGACCTGCGCATCGCTCCAGACAACCGCAAGGACAAAAGCGAACAGGAATTCCACGGCAAACGTCCACCGGTTGATCACATACGCCCCGCCATTCATCACGTATCCGGCAGCAGGCAGGCACAGCATCACAGCAGCACCGATGACTGCAAGCTTCAGCTGCCCGTTCCCCCGCAGGAAAAACAGTGTGATCACCGCCGCGATACAGACAACCGACAGGCAGAGCTCGGTGTCATACAGCGGATGGTTGAGGAAGGTCACCGCATTTTTCAGAAGCTCCGAATAATATTCCTTCTCATAGAAAAGCGGCAGGCCATACGATGTGGCATTTCTCGGATCGCTTTGAAACTGCACCAGAATCGGGATCAACACCGCGCCTGCTGCCATCGTTCCCGCGGCGGCATAGCCAAGAAGCTGCAGGAGTCTGCGGAGTGCCTCCGGAATCCGGCTTGCGCAGTTCCTGCGATGTGTTTGCCCCGCTCCTGCGGTGCCAACGCCTGCATTTCGGATCGCCTGTTCTCCGCGCGTTCTCGCGATCACCCGCACCAGTGCATAGACCGCGGTCATCAATGCGAGCATGTAGAAAAAATAGAAATTGGACAGGGCCGCAAGCCAGACGGTCACAAGGAAAATACGCGGCTTCCTCTCCCGCAAAACCTTCTCGACGCCAAGGAAGAGAAGCGGCAGATAGATCATCGGAGTCACGAAAAACGGATGCAGCATTCCAAGATACAGCACGGTCCCGCTGAAAACATAGCAGAGCGCACCGCATAAAATCGGGAACGAACCGGAACCTGTAGTCGTGCAGCTCGCGGTCCCATGGAGCTGCTTTCTTCCGATCATATATTCTGCATACGCAGAAAACGAAAGTCCTGCGAGATACGACCGCAGCAGAATCAGGAATTCGAAGTAATACTTGCTAAACCGCTCCGGAATAAATACCGTCAATGCCGTCAACGGCTCCCCGATGCAATAATAGTGGAGCGTTGTCAGAACATCCGATCCATATCCAAGGCCGAAGGACCAGGCCTGCGGCGTCAGGGAATGATCATGAAGAAGATGCCACAGATTCCCCCGAAGCCACTTCCCGTAATAGGCAAGTGCGCGGAGATGCTGCCTCCATGCATCCGCATGGTAGACCAGCGAACGGTTCTGCAGCCTGAAGAACAGGACCAGGAGTCCCGCCAGAATCAGATACAGGATTGTATATGCCAGGACGTACCGCAGTCTGCGGTTTGATTTACGATTTTTCAACATGTTTTCCTCTTTGACACCAGCTTCGATTCCATGGTGTTCAATATCCTGCAGGACATCCTCAGGAGGGCGTTCTGCGTTTTACGGTACCAGCCTTCTCACAATCGGAATCTTCTTCAGCAGCCAGGTAATTCCCGCACCGCTTCCATCCTGCTTCCGAAAAGCTTCTCGTAGTCTGCATATTTCAGAAAGACAAAGACGGCGATTGCCTGCAGAAAGGCCGGAAAATTCGTATATCCCTTAAAGGTAACATCGACTCCGATCTCCCCCTCGGAAGCAAGGATCGTCCCGATAAACTGCATCAGCCATCCAATGATCCCGAGCAAATAGAAGGCACACCGCGTCTTCCTATCCAGATCCACGCGGTCCAGAACATACCCGAGCATGACATAAATCAGATATCCTCCCGCGATCGGAGGAATCAGCTCATGGTTCATCTGAACATCAAGAAGCCGACAGATACGACTCTGCCGCAAGGCTCCAGAACAGAAACGGAATCAGAGTACGCGATATTCTCTTTTTCAGAAATTCCACCGTGGAATACCGCTCCCGATAATCCAGCAGGTTGGCGCCGGACAACATGAAGAACACCGGAACCGGCCAGTAAAAAAAGGTTTCCAGAAAGCAGGAGGTGATCCAGAGTCTCCCTCCCGGCTTTGTCCAGAAAACAAAATTTGTATGAAGAATGATCACTCCGAAGCAGGCTGCCACATTCGCAGCTACCATGTAGAATTTTTTCTCATTTGTTTTCGTATGACACCTCCGCTTCAGGGACAGTTAACTTCAGAGACATTTCACTTCAGGGACAGTTCGCTTCAAGGACAGTTCACTTCAGGAACATTTAGTTTTCTGCAGATATCTTCCAGAATCTCGCAGGTCCTTGCCACGCCCGCAGCAATGCAATACTCCATCAGAGCGGTGTCGCAATTTCTTTCATAAATCCGGAATGCCTGCCGATATTTTGACTGATTCAGAATGATTGCAGGCATCCATCCTTCGTTCAGGAGCATCTGATTCATGACAAAACGGCCGGTGCGCCCGTTCCCATCCTGAAAAGGATGAATCATTTCAAACTGAAGATGCAGCTCCGCAATCCTGCGGATTATCCGGGCAATATCTTCCTCCGGTATCGTCTCGCGGACATGGTGCAGCCACTGCTCCATTTTCTCCGAAATCTCCTCCGGCCTTGCAGGCATCCACGCGACCTCGGCAATGCTTCCCACATACACCTGCCGGGTTCGAAACGCTCCGTCTGTACCCATGATGATTCCATTGATCCGGTGGAGCAGTTCCAGGTCGATTTCTTTTCGATCCGTAAAGGAAAGCTCACAATTTGCCTGATAAGCAGTCTTCGCTTCCGTGTACTCTGAATAGGTGTGGCCGCTTCGAACCTCGTCATATTCCAGCGCATCCACCGTTTCTTCCAGTGTCAGAGTATTGCCCTCCAGAGAATTCGTATTCCACGACAGACGGATCCGAAGCTCCTTTTCAAACGCTTTTCTTACTTCCTCCGGAATTGAGGAATATTTGTATTTATTTAGAATGGATTGAATGATCCGGTAGTATTTCTCACTTGAAATCTGCATTTGCCTTCCAATTCTCTCTAATCATCTGCACTCCACAAAAAATCCATACATCAACATTTTACCTCAAAAAATGCCGACGTATGGATATTATTGTTGTTTTTAACCGTTTGAGATGTCAATCGGCATCGCAAGCGATCGTGATGGAATCCGGTCAGTAGCGCAGATCGTTGGGACACGAAGCTTCGACTTCATGCTTCCTCCAGTGCATAGCCAAGGACACTCGCTGCTTCCCGGCAGAGCTCCTGAAACTGCAGGTTGAGCCGGCTTCGGATTTCATTTGCGGGAATCGTGTCGGAATCCGAGAGTACCGGATGCTGCCGCGATCCTGTTGAAAGGGACGCCAGAATGCCGGGGTGCTTCGCGTTGTTCAGGATGATCCGGCTCGCAGCTTCGTTCCGATCAAACGGATAACCCTTCAGAATGTCATAGGTGGACAGAATATCCTTGCCAAGATCCGATGACATCCTGCTGTTTTCCAGCTGCTTCAGAAGCTGCTCCAAACTCACGCGTCTTATTTTCATAGGCGAATGGCTCCTTTCTGGAATCACAATTCCGATTGCCTTTCGCCCTATCATACGATATTTTCTGTTTATTTGGTTGCGCTATTTTTCTGTTTGAGCTTTTCTTAGCATGACATTTACGTGCCAGGCGGCTTTTGTATTCTCTGCTATCGTCTCCCCGCTCCCGGCGATGACTTTCTGTTCCACAGGAATTACTTTGTCCCGATCAGAGGCATCTCTATCTGACTTTTCTGTTCCACAGGGATTATTTCGACCGCCTAAATGCATCTCTATCTTGCTTTTCTGTTCCACAGGGATTATTTCGACCGCCTAAATGCATCTCTATCTTGCTTTTCTGTTCCACAGGGATTATTTCGGCCGCCTGAATGCATCTCTATCTTGCTCTTTCCCTCCACAGGGATTATTTCGACCGGCTGAATGCATCTCTATCTTGCTTTTCTGTTCCACAGGGATTATTTCGGCCGCCTGAATGCATCTCTATCTTGCCTTTTTCCTCCACAGGGATTATTTCAGCCTCCCGGATGCATCCCTGTTCTGTCCAATAAACGATTTTCACGATCGTATCACAAAAAGACAGCAAAAGCGGGGGCCAAATGTCCCCGCTCCGGTTCATACTGTCCGAAAAATATTTTCAATGTGCCTGCGTACCTTCCGCAGGCCTCTGCGCCAATCGTTCTGCCGGTCTTTCTGCGCATACTTTTTTACGCGAACTTCACTGCCGTGTTCAGTGCGATCTCCATCATATCCGTGAAGCTGTCCTGGCGCTCCTGTGCGGAGAGAGCCACCGGCTTGAAGAGGTGATCGGAAATGGACAGAATAGCCAGTGCCTTCTTGTGGTTTGCGCATGCTGTCCAGTACAGGCCGGCTGCCTCCATCTCAACGCAGAGGTGTCCGAAATCGCGAAGCTTCTCGTTCACACCGGTCTGCGGATAATAGAAGAAATCCGAGGTATAAACCTTGCCGACCTTGTAGTTGCAGCCCTGTGCCTTGGCATTCTCAACCGCCTCTGCGAGCATGTCGTAGTCTGCGCAGGCTGCCAGCTGTCCGGGAATTCCGTATGCGTTTCCATAGTTGGAGTTGCTGGATGCTGCCTCAGCGATAACAACGTCCTTCGCATCTACATCCATGTCCAGTCCGCCGGCAGAGCCGATGCGGATGATGGCTTCCACACCGAACTGGCTGTAGAGCTCCTGCGTGTAAATGCCGATGGACGGAACGCCCATGCCGTGACCCATAACGGAAATTCTCTTTCCCTTGTATGTTCCGGTAAAGCCCAGCATGTTGCGGGTGTCGTTGAAGCAGACCACGTCGGTCATGAACTTCTCGGCAACAGCCTTTGCGCGGAGCGGATCGCCCGGCATCAGAACAACCTTAGCGAGCTCATCCTTTACTACGATACTTGCGGAAATACTTTCTCTCGGTTCCATATTCTCTTCCTCCTGAATTTGTGAATTCCATTGTCTCCTGCTGTACTGCCGCCTGTCTCCGGAAAACATTTCCCCGGCACCCCAGCAGCTTTTCTGACGGCCACGCCTTACCGGTCGAACAGCTTCTTCAGATTCTCTTCAAACGGCGGGTAAACAATGCCGCGCTCCGTTACGATTCCGGTCAGAAGCTCATGATCGGTCACGTCAAAGGACGGGTTGTAGCTCTTGACCTCCTTCAGTGCCATCGGCTCCGCGTACCACATATCCTTGACTTCCTCAGGATCACGCTGCTCGATGTGAATGTCAGCTCCTGTCGGCGTGTCGAAGTCAATCGTAGAAGACGGTCCCAGGGTGTAGAACGGGATTCCGTAGTGCTTTGCCAGGATCGCAACACCGGAGGTGCCGATCTTGTTGGCAAAATCGCCGTTTGCCGCAATGCGGTCGCAGCCGACGAATACGGCGTTTACCCAGCCCTGCTTCATGACGATGGATGCCATGTTGTCGCAGATCAGAGTCACATCGATGCCTGCCTTCTGAAGCTCATAGGAGGTCAGTCTTGCGCCCTGAAGGAGCGGTCTTGTCTCATCGGCAAATACGTGCAGCTTCATGCCCTGCTCCGTTGCATAGTAGATCGGAGCCGTTGCCGTGCCGTAGCCGAGGCAGGCAAGATAGCCTGCGTTGCAGTGCGTCAGAATGCCGTCGCCGTCCTTGATGAGCGTTGCGCCGTACTCTGCGATTCTGCGGGTCATCTCGGTGTTCTCTTCCTCGATTGCCTTTGCTTCCTTTCCAAGGAGCTTTACAATCTCTGCCACCGGCTTGTCGCTGTTGTCTTCCACCACCTTGATCTGACGCTTCAGCGCCCAGGACAGGTTCACTGCCGTCGGGCGGGAGCTGTTGAGATAGTCTGCCTGCTTCCGGAACTTCTCCAGAAACTCCGGATAAGGCAGCTCCTCATAGCGCTGTGCCAGCACGTACATAGAATATCCGGCAAAAATACCGATCGCCGGTGCGCCTCTTACCTGCAGCAGCTTGATGGCCTTCCATGCCACCTCTTCCTCATGAATTCTCAGATACTCCTCGTGATTGGGAAGTCTTGTCTGGTCCAGGATGATGACATCCTTCTCATCGTCCGACAGCTTGATGATGTCGAGACGCTTCTCGTTCTCACTGCTCATTTTGCTTGATCCCTCGTCTTTCTATAATTGTTTCGGAACGCAGTTACATGCTTCCGTAATTGCTGCGGAACGCAGTTACCTGTCTCTGTAACTGTCGCGGAACGCAGTTACCTGTCTCTCTGTAACTGTCGCGGAACATAGTTACATTGTAAGGCTCAGCCAAGGACAGCGTCAATGATCTCCGCGGGCCCCATTTTCACAAATCCGTCGGGATCCGTGAGAACGCCGTGCTCCAGATCCCAGTGCATGAGGTTTCCGCCCCGGTAGTCCAGTGCACATTCCCTGGTCGCATAGAAGCTGTGGCATCGGGGAAAATATTTTGCCATGGCAGCCTCTGCGACGGCGTAGGACTGCGTGGTCTTCTCTTCCTTTCCGGGCAGCATGCTGCCGGAGATCTGGACGCCCGTGTTCGGGCTGCTGTGCGTCAGAACGACGCTCCCGTCCTCACACTGACCGATGGCAATCCAGACATGACCGTTCATGCTGACAATATCGCCGGGACGGTACTCCGTGATCTCCTCGTTCGGCACGTAGGTGCCGAAGCCGCGCTCCGCAAAGGTTTTCGCCATTGTCGTGGAGCTCATGACATAGCCCGGAATTCCGGGCTCCTTCTCCAGCGTGTTGTAAAGCGTCCAGCCGACGAATCCGGAGCAGTCGAGTCCGTGTCCGAACTCGAAGCGGTGCTTGTCGTAGTCGTAGGTGCCGGCATTTTCATCGAAAAACCTCTTCCACTCCGGATTCAGTCCGATCCGCATGCCGTCCTCTCCGGCTCCGGTGTCCTCCCTGTTCCAGCCGCCGCCCCAGACGTACAGCGTCTGGCCGCAGGGCCGGAAGGCATTCTCAAACAAATTTCTAAGTGTAGGCATTTTGATTCACTGACCTTTCCTGATGCTCCCGATTTTTCTTCCGGCATGAAACCCGGATCGCGCGGAGTTCACTTTCCTTTCCTGATTTTCTCTGCAAAATACGTAAACAGCGGCTCGCCGTCTGCAACGCCCTCCTTTGCCGTATCCCAGCAGTTCTTCTCCGGGTGCCACTGAACGGCATAGATCGGAAGGCTCCTGTGCGCCATGAACTCGATCACACCGTCATCGCTTTTCTGCAGAACCTCGAGGCCTTCCCCGACCTTGCCGATCGCCTGGTGGTGATAGCTGTTGGTTACGACATGCTCTCCGTAGAGCTTCGCAAGAAAGCTTCCGGGGACGATGTCCGTCTCATGGTACTCTCCGGTTCCAAGCCCCTGGTGATAGGAGTGATGCTCTCTTTTGCCGTCCGGAAGATCCTGGATGATATCTCCGCCGAAGCAGACATTGATGACCTGTGCACCCTTGCAGATGCCAAGAATCGGCTTTCCTTCCTCTGCAAATCTCCGGCACAGCGTAAGCTGCGTCACATCAAGCTCATGATCGATGTCCCGCGATCCGTTCATTTCCTGATGAAAGAAAACAGGATCAATGTCATCACCGCCCGGCAGAATCAGTGCGTCGTATTCCTCGATGCTCTCCGGAATTTCGCGGGTGTTGACACATTCCGCGCCAAAGTGCGACATGGCCTTGATGTAGTTGGGTGTGTCAAGATTTGTAATCAGAACCTTCATATACGGAATCTCCTTTTTCATAATGACGATTATACATAAAGCTGCAGGCGAAAATCCACTCCGGGATTTCGCCTGCAGCTCTTCCTTGGGCTGTCAGCCATTTTAATCTGTAATCTGAATGGATTAATTTTGCTCCAGCTCCTTGCGGTAATCCGCAAGCTCCTTCTCATTTGCCAGAATAAAGTGTCCCGGCAGGATTTCGCTCCACACCGGCTTGTCCGTCGAATAGTCGTGCATGGAAGGATCGTACACGATCAGCTTCTTGTTCTTCTCCTCCTCCGGATCCGGCTGAGGGATCGCAGACAGAAGTGCCTTCGTATAAGGATGCAGCGGATGACGGAACAGCTCCTCCGACTCCGCAAGCTCTACGATCTGACCCTTATGAATGACGGCAATGCGGTCGCAGATGAAGCGGACCACGGACAGATCATGTGCAATGAACAGATAGGTCAGCCCGCGCTCCTTCTGGAGGTGCGACATCAGGTTCAGAACCTGCGCACGGATGGAGACGTCCAATGCGGAGATCGGCTCATCCGCCACGATGAACTTCGGATCCATGACAAGAGCTCTTGCAATACCGATTCTCTGTCTCTGACCGCCGGAAAATTCGTGCGGGAAGCGGCTTGCAAACTCCGGAAGAAGTCCGACGTCGGAAAGTGCACGGTCAACCTTCTCCTGCCGCTCCTCCTCGGTCAGATGATGACCCGGAGAATACAGTCCCTCTGCAACGATGTATCCGACCTTCGCGCGCTCATTCAAAGAGCTCATCGGATCCTGGAAAATCATCTGAATGTCCCTGGTGACCTGGTGATCCTCCTCCCTCGTCAGCTTGCCGGAAATTCTCTTTCCGTTAAAACGAATCTCGCCCTCCGTCACCGGATTGATCCGGATGATGGAACGGCCGATCGTTGTTTTCCCTGAGCCGGATTCTCCGACAAGGCCGAAGGTCTCTCCCTCGTAAATATCAAAGCTGACATGATCCACTGCGGTAAAGGGGTGCCGCTTGGAGCCGAACTGGACCTTGATGTGGTCCACTTCAACCAGTTTCTTCCTCTCAATCATCTGCGGACGCTCCTTTCTGTGACATATCGGCAGACCCGGTCTCAACAGAGCTGCCTTCTTCCGTTCCCGGAACCGGAACGCCCCTCAGGGGAGCCGAAAGGCCGAGGGCCTTTCCCTTTTCCTGCAGAACGCGGATGTGCTCCGGCGGATCAATCTGCGGAGCTCTCGGATCCAAAAGCCAGGTTCTTGCCATGTGCGTCGGTGTCACCTGGAACATCGGAGGTCTCTTTACAAAATCAATCTTCAAGGGGTGCGGATTCCGTGCCGCAAAGGCATCCCCGTGCACCTCCTTGAACAGGTTCGGAGGCGTTCCGACGATGGTATACAGATCCTGCCCCTTCACGCCAAGCTGCGGAAGGCTCGACAGAAGCGCCCAGGTATAGGGGTGTCTCGGATCGTAGAAGACCTCGTTGCAGCTTCCGATCTCGACAAAATCGCCTGCATACATGACCGCAATGCGGTCCGCAACGTTCGCTACCACGCCAAGGTCATGCGTGATGTAAATGGTGGTCAGATCGTACTTCGCCTTCATTTCCTTGAGAATACCAAGGATCTGCGCCTGAATGGTAACATCCAGCGCCGTCGTCGGCTCGTCGCAGATGAGGATTTCCGGCTTGCAGGCAACCGCAATCGCAATGACAACTCTCTGGCGCATACCGCCGGAGAACTCATGCGGATACTGCTTGTAGCGGCGCTCCGGGTCGCTGATGCCGACATCGGTCAGAAGCTCATAAACTGCCTTCTTCGCCTCCTCGCCGTGCAGGTTCTGATGAAGCTCTACGGCCTCCTGAATCTGGTAGCCGATGGTCTTCAGCGGGTTCAGGGAGGTCATCGGATCCTGCATGACCATCGCGATCTTCCTGCCACGGATCTGTCTCCAGTCCTCATTGGTGTGAAGCCTTGTCAGCTCCCAGCCGTCGTAGGAAATGCTGCCGCCGGTGATCCTGCCGTTTGCCGCATTCAGGCCCATCAGAGTCGACACGAAAACCGACTTTCCGGAGCCCGACTCGCCGACAATGGCAAGGCTCTCGCCCTTATAAACATCCAGTGAAATTCCGCGAAGTGCATGCAGCACCTGACCGCGGAGGGTAAATTTGAAATCCAGATTCTTTACAGAAAGAAGGACTTCTCTGTTTGTATCGCTCATGTTCGTCCTCCCTTCCTCAGTTCATGTGATTCTTCGGATCCGCTGCATCCGCAAACGCGTTGCCGACGATGTAGAGAGAAATCGTAATCACCGCCAGAATCGCTGTCGGGAACAGGAGCTGATACCGAAGCTCCGGCTGGCTCATCAAAAGACGTCCTGCCTGAACCAGGTTTCCAAGAGACGGAATGTCGGTCGGAAGGCCGATTCCGATATAGGTTACGAAAACCTCATTTCCGATCGCCGCGGGGATCGCAAGGGAAATGCGAAGCGCGATGACCGATACCAGATACGGAAGCAGGTTCTTCGTGACAATTCTTCCCGTCGTTGTGCCAAGGCACCTGGACGCCAGGTTGTAATCCCGGTCACGGATGATCACAACCATGTTCCGGATAAAGCGCGCCATCGACAGCCAGCCCGTCAGACACAGCGCGAAAATAATCGTTCCGATGCCCGGATTCATGATATAGGAAATCAGGATCAGCACCAATGTCTGCGGAACGTTATCGAAGATGTTGTACAGCTCCGTGAAAAACGTATCCAGCTTTCGTACATAGCCCCAAAGAAGACCGATCAGAGTGCCGAAGCAGGCTTCAAACGCAGCAACGGCAAAGCCGATGCCGAGCGATGTTCTTGTTCCTGCCCAGGTTCTTGCCCAGAGATCCTGTCCGATGGAGTTCGTACCGAACCAGAACTCGGAGCCCGGCTGATGGTTGATGATCTGAATGCCCGTCTGCGGATCGTTGTAGATGGTCTTCGGACTCTTCTGATTCGGCAGAAGGGGCTGAACAAACGTAAACGCAAGAACCGCAATGATGACGATCAGGAAGAACACCGCCACCTTGTTCTTGAAGAACGCACGAAGCGTTGCCTTCCAGTAGGAATAATTGGAATAGCCGCCGCGCTCTGCATCGGATTCGTCTGCTGCTGCCTCTGCAAACAGCTCCTCCTCCGGAAGCTCCCGGTAGCTCTCGTAGGGAGTCAGCTTCTTCTTCAGATCGGCTGTGATGGCATTCTCCAGCTGTTTTTCTTTCTCTCCTCGAATGGTCATGCTCTGGAGCCCTCCTTTTTCGTAAAGCTGATTCTGGGATCCACCAGTGCCATGAGCACATCACCCAGAAGAAGGCCAACGACAGAGATGGCCGCGTAGATGACTACCAGCGCCTGCACCATCGTGTTGTCCTGAATCTTAATCACCTGAACCAGAAGTCCGCCCATTCCCGGAATGGAATACAGGGACTCTACATATAAGGAGCCCATCAGGGTGAACAGAATCGAGTTCGGGATGTACTGAACCAGCGGAACAAATGCATTGCGGAAAATATGAACACGGCTGATCTTGCCCTCCGGAACGCCCTTTGCTCTTGCCAGACGGATGTAGTCCTTATTGGCCTCATCCACCATGTAGCGGCGAAGCCACATCGCATAGTACACGATGTTGCCAAGAGACAGCGAGAACACCGGAAGAATCCAGGTGACCCAGTTGTCCGTATCAAACAGCATGGAAACACCGAACAGCTCGCTGCCGTAGAGCTGAATCAGCAGATGATAAACCGCGGACGGTACCGCCTGAACAATAACGATGAGCACCGTTCCGAATTTATCCCACAGCTTCCACCGGCTTCTCGTGGACTTCGCCATCGCAATTCCGAGAGGAAGTCCGACCGCCAGCGCGATTACCTCCGAGAGAAGACCCATCTCTATGGAGATCGGTGCCTTCTTCGCAATGATCTTCGCGATCGGGTATCCGTTGCGGTATTTGTTGGAAGTGCCGAGGTCTCCCTTTGCAAGCTGGCCGAAATACTTCGCGACCTGAACCGGTGCCGGATCCTTCAGTCCGAGCTTCTGCAGCGTGACATTGATCTGTGTCTGGGACATCTTCTCATAGTTGTTAAAATATCCCTCGATCGGCATTTTGCGGAGCAAAAGCAAGACAATGGTGATGACGATACACAAGGTGATGAGTGAGTGCACCAGTCGTTTGAGAATGTATTTACCCAAGGGGTACCTCCTGTTACGTGCCTTTGGATTTCCGCTGTGCTGTCCCGTTGAATGCTCCCATTGCGCTTTCGCACGGGAGTTCTTCTGAAGGATTTTCGCACCGCAGTATGCACGTAAACCGGCAGGTGCGGTAGGCGCCTGCCGGATTGATTTGACGCATTACATTAATAATGCCTTTATTGAAACGTGATTGCAATAAAAATATGTCTGTTTTGATTAAGGCGCCAGTGTTACTCCGCGCTCTCCAGAGCCTTGGTTCTTGCTTCTTCCCACTCAGCAAGTGCGGTGTTGAACTCATCCATGCTCATGGACTTCTCGCCCAGATGCTGGAACTTATATCTCTGAAGTGCTACGCCGTAAGGAGCAAACTCTCCTTCCAGAGGATTGACCTTGGAAGCGGTATAGCCGCCGTTCGAAATCTCAAAAGGAACAATGATTGCGTGATCGATCAGGAGCTTCTCCGCCTCTGCAAACGTATTGTAGCGGGCCTCGTCATCGGTGCAGATTGCCTCTGCCTCGGTTACCTTGTCGGTCCACTCCTGATAGATTGCCTGTGTTCCTTCATCCTCGGAGATATCCCAGAAGTTGTAGTTGTTGCCTTCCGTAAACGGCTCTGCCCAGGTCTGAGGATCTGCATAGTCCGCACCCCAGTTACACTTCATGAAGGCATAGGCACCGCTGCGGCGTACTGCAGAGAGGAAGCCGGTCTCAGGACCAGCCTGGACGATGATATCAATAAAGTCCGTTCCGAGAACACTTTCCATCTGCTGCTCAAGAACCTGGCATTCCTTGTCCCAGTTGGTGACAGAGGGGTTGTAGGGCATCAGAACCTTGACAGGGAAGGTGCAGCCTTCCTTCTCAAGCTCTTCCTTCGCCTTGTCGCGATACTCCACTGCCTTGGCTGCGTCGAAGCTGTCGCCGTTTGTGATGTCCTTCAGGGCATCGTACTGTGTGTAATCCTTGCCGGCAGCTGCTGCGAAGTTTGCAGGAGTTACGGTGTTGTTCAGAAGAGATTCCGGATTGTAGGGCTCAGAAACCGTCAGTGCCTTGACGCGGTCCAGAGAGGCCATCAGAGCCTTTCGGAAGTTCTCGTTGTTGACTGCGAGCTTCCAGTTCTCCGGCTCGTACTGCGCGTCAAACTGCGGATCGAAGTTGAAGCAGAAGAAATAGCTGAAGGAGTTGTTCGGTCTGGAGCCGTGAACCTGATCCTTAACAGCGTCATCCTTCAGCCAGGAATCCAGAAGGTCTGCGCTGATCGATGCATAATCGATCTCGCCGTTCTTGTACATGTTGGCTTCTACACTGGATGCATCTGCATTATAGGTAGAAACCACCTCGTCCAGATAGACGTGATCCTTGTCCCAGTAGGCTGCGTTCTTGGTCAGAACGTGCTTCTCCTGAGGCTCATAGGTGGAGAGAATGAAGGCTCCGTTGTACCAGAGACTCTCATTGTCAAGGCCAAAGGAATCGCCGTACTCATCCAGGCATGCCTGAGAAACCGGCATATAGGAGGTGTAGGAAACGATGCTCGTGAAGAAAGAGCAGGGAGCATCCAGCTTGTAAACCAGCGTGTAGTCATCGGGAGCTTCCACGCCGATGTCCTCTGCGCTTACCGGATCCACAGGCTCGAGCTTCTCGCCGTCTGCATCCGTATCCTTCGTTCCGTTCTCGCTTGCCAGCATGTAAGCGGTGTAGTCGTAATAAGCCTGTGCGTTGTGAACCACGGCGCCGGTGTCGTACATGTACTGGTTGTCAGACTCATGAGCCGCATCGTTTACGTAGCGTGCTGCCGCAACCCAGTCGTTTGCCGTAACATCAGCCATCTCCTTGCCGTTGTTGTCAACCCACTTCACACCCTTGCGGATGTGGAAGGTCCACTCGGTCATATCGTCATTGGATTCCCAGCTTTCTGCAAGGCCGGGAGTAATGTTTCCGTACTGATCATAGTCCACAAGGCAGTCGACGATGTTCGCGCTGATCGCGTAATCATTGGTGGTACTCGTGGTCAGATAGTTCAGAGTCTGTACTTCTCCGGAATAGAGGGATCGGAACGTTGTCTTTTCTCCGTTCTCTCCGCTGCCGGATGAGCCAGACGAGCCGCTGCCGCAGGCTGCCAGTGACAGTGCCATCACACCCGTCAAAAGGCCCGCAAGAATCCTGCCGGTTTTCTTCATAACTATTTCCTCCTTTTTCTGCAAAAAGACCTTCCTCCTCAAGCTGGAAACCGCCTGCGGCAGACACTGCCGGATGCGGAAAAACAGGCGAGGTGCTTTCTGTATAATTGTATACGATAGTACAGCCTGACTGCTCATCTGTCAATAGAAAACACCCTGCCTTCCCGGTATGGTATAGAGAACACCTTGTCTTCCCGGTACGGAAATCATATCGGAAACACATTTCTCCGGATTGCATCCGGTGATACAATGATGCAAATGTTTTACCTTAAATATAGTTAGAGGAGGACGTCGGTATGAAATACATTGACATGCATTGTGATACCATCTCCGAAATCTGGTATTCCAGACTCCGGAAGGAGAACCAGACGCTGCGGAAGAACAACTTCATGATTGATCTGGAGCGGCTGAAAAAGGGTGACTGCCTGTGCCAGAACCTGGGACTTTTCGTGGATCTGCACCGAAGGGCTGATTTCGAGGAGAATCCTTTTGAGCCGCAGGAAGCAGATGCTGCAGGTGCAGCAGCCGGAGCTTCCACCTCCGCGGCGCCCGCTGCAGCGGCTGCCACATCCGGCGGAAGCGGATCGGATTCTGAGGCGAGCGCTTCGGAGCCCGCGTATCTGGATCCCTGGCACACCATCTCCTGCCTCGTACAGGTTTTCAAGGAGGAGGTCGCTGCAAACTCCGATCTCATTTCCCAGGTCACCAATGCCAAGGAGATTCTCGCAAACGACAAGGCTGGCCGCATGTCCGCTCTTTTGTCCGTTGAGGAGGGCGGCTGCTGCAAGGGCTCTCTCGAGCACCTGAAGGAGCTCTACGATGCGGGGGCCCGCATGATGACGCTCACCTGGAATTACGAGAACGAGCTCGCAAGTCCCAACCATCCGGACAAGGAGCATTATTTTGCCTTCCGGCCGGTGAACGACCACGGCCTGAAAAAGCGCGGCGTGGAATTCGTGGAGGCAATGCAGGATATGGGAATGCTGGTTGACGTATCCCACCTCTCCGATGCCGGCTTTTATGATGTTTGCCGCATCGTAAAGGGACCCTTTGTTGCAAGTCACTCCAACGCAAGAGCTGTCTGCGGCTGCGGGCGCAACCTGACGGATGACATGATCCGGAAACTCGCCGAGCACGGCGGCGTCACAGGCCTGAACTTCTGCCCGGAATTTCTGGAGCCGAAGAACAAGGATCCCCGCCAGAGCCTTTCCGCCATCGCGGCACACGCGCGGCACATCATGAACGTCGGCGGCAGGGAATGCCTCGGCCTCGGAAGCGATTTTGACGGAATCAGCGGACTTCTGGACTACGGCACCGCCGATACACTTCCGCTTCTTGCGGAGGGGCTCGAACAGGAAGGCTTTTCGCAGGAAGAAATCGAAAGTATCTTCTATAAAAATGTACTTCGCGTATATAATGAAGTTCTGAAGTAATTTTGACAAAAACAGGAGGATCATCATGGAACCATTTCGCTACAACGACCTGGAGGCGCTTTCCACAGCACTTCCTACCGACATTGAGAGCCGCAAGGAATTCGGCGATTTTGACGGAGAAGCCCGTCTGATTGAACAGTGGCTTCAGAAGGACATCAGTGAGAACTTAAAAGCCAAGCTTCGCGTCGAGCGTGAGATTCTTAAGAGACTTCCGTCGGATTACCCGTATTCCTTCGAAGAAGCCTATGAAAGGGCGAAGACGGTCATCAAGGATCTGACTCCGGAGCAGTTCCGCGAGCTTCAGGACAAGGGACGCATCGACTGGATTTACGTAAACGGCAAGGAGCACTTTATCCACAGCACGGCCGGCACACTTCGCAACGACGTCGAGCATGCAGCCCGCAAGGAAAAGGGCGGCGCTCTGCGCACGGAAGCCCCCGGATCTGCTCCAGACAACACGTTCTGGCAGTCTCTCATTGACATGAAGAAGAACGGCTCCGACTCCTGGCGCTTCCGCATCCGTTTCACGCTCCGCGTGGACGACGATGCCTTCCGCCCCGGCAAAATCAAGGTTTACATCCCGGTTGTCTGCGCCTGCAGCTATGTCTCCGATATTAAGATCCTCGAGACCTCTTCCGATCATTACATTCTTGCAGACGAGAACGCTCCGCAGCGCACCATCTGCTATGAGGAGGACATCAGGGAGAATCACGATTTCTTCGTGGAGTACGAGTACACGGTAAAGAGCGTTTATCATGACCTTTGGACCGAGGAGGCCGTTGCCGCAAACCGCGCTGAGATGAACAAGCCTTATCCGGAAGAGGAGGTAAAGCCGGAGGATCTTGCCGAGCAGCAGCCTCACATCCGCTTCACTCCCTTCATGAAGGATCTTGCGCTTAAGATCACGGAGGGCTGTGAGACGCCTCTTGAAAAGGCGAGAGCCATCTATGAATACATCACGACGCAGGTGACCTACTCCTTCGTCCGCAGCTATTTTACCATTGAGAACCTCGGCGAATACGCAGCCATGAACCGCAAGGGCGACTGCGGACTGCAGGCTCTGATGTTCATCACGCTCTGCCGCTGCCTTGGCATCCCGGCCCGCTGGGAATCCGGCAACGAGTTCTATGAGGGGGATCCCGGAAGCCATGACTGGTCAATGGTCTATCTTGCACCGTTTGGCTGGCTCTATGTGGATCCGTCCTACGGCGGAGGTGCTTTCCGCAGCGGAGATGTCTGGAGACAGCGTCACTTCTTCGGCAACCTGGATCCGTTCCGCCTGCCCTCGAACCCGCAGTTCCAGAAGCAGCTCACGCCTCCGATGACCTATTTCCGCGACGATCCGTACGACAACCAGGCCGGCGAAATCGAGTACGAGGACGGCAGCCTGACCGGCGACCAGTTCACTTCCACGAGAAAGGTTACGCTCTCCGAGCACCTCTCCTGAAGTCTTACGTAATTTCCCGGCAGCTTCACGCCGTGCCGGATCCTGCCATGTCAGAATCCGGGCCGGCATGCCGGGGCAGAATTTCATCACAGAAAAATCCCGCAGGGAAGCTCCTTTCCGGAAGCTCCCTGCGAGATTTCTATTTTTCTCAATTCATTTTTCAGCCTGCTGTTATGCGCAGGAAGCCGCCTGCCTCAGTTCTTCAGCTCCTGCGTGCGAACAAGCTGTGCGTACGCTCCGTTCTTCTCCATCAGCTCCTTGTGCGAGCCAAGCTCGATGATGCGTCCATCCTCGATGACCGCAATCCGGTCGGCATTCTTTACCGTGGAAAGTCTGTGTGCAATCACAATGGTGGTTCTTCCCCTGGAGAGCTTCTCAAATGTCTCCTGAATTCTCGCCTCCGTGACGCTGTCGAGCGCCGAGGTTGCTTCGTCCAGAATGAGAACCGGCGGGTTCTTCAGGAAAATCCGGGCAATGGAAATTCGCTGCTTCTGTCCGCCTGAAAGAAGGACTCCGCGCTCTCCGACGTTCGTCTCAAACCCGTCCGGCATCGCCGCAATATCCTCCGCAAGCTCCGCCTTCGCGGCAGCCTCCCTCACCTCTTCCATCGTGGCATCCAGCCGTCCGTAGCGAATATTCTCTGCAATGCTTCCTGCAAACAGGAAAACATCCTGTGACACGACGCCGATGTTCTGATGCAGCGATTCCTGCGTCACCTCGCGTACGTCATGCCCGTCCAGATAAATTGCGCCCTTCGTCACATCGTAAAAGCGGGGAATCAGCTGGCTGAGTGTTGTTTTGCCTCCTCCGGAGGAGCCGACAAAGGCAACCGTCTCGCCCTTTGCGATCTGCAGCGAAACGTCATGCAGAACTCCCTGTCCCTTCTGATACGCAAAGGACACATGATCCACGTTGATGTCACCCTGCACGTTCTGAAGCGCAAGCGCACCCTCGCTGTCCTGAAGCTCCGGCTCCGTCCGCATCAGCTCCACGAAGCGGTGCAGCCCCGCCGTACCGTTTGCAATCATCTCCGACGTGTTCGCGAGCTTCCGGATGGGACTCACAAAGGTCGAGACATACAGGCTGAAGGTAATCAGGTCGATGACATTCAGCTCGCCCTTCATAATGAGGGCGCCGCCCACCGCGATCACCGCCACAGACAGCATGCAGAGGAAAAATTCCATCGCCGCATTGAACTCCGCCATGGCGCGGTGAAAACCGAATTTTGCCCCGCGGTAGCTCTGATTCGCCTTTTCGAACTTCTGCAGCTCCTCCGGCTCATTGGCAAAGGCCTTCGCCGTCCGGATTCCGGATAGTTCCGACTCAAATTCCGTGTTGATCGCGGAAACCGTCACCTTTACCTTGCGCGATGCATCCCGCATGTGAAGCCTGCAAAGCATCACAACCGCAAGAAAGATCGGCAGCATCAGCGTAAGAACCAGGGCAAGTCTCCACTGAATCCGAAACATGAGAATCAGGGCGCCAAGGATGGTCACCGTAGAAATAAACAGATCCTCCGGCGCGTGATGCGCCATCTCCGTCACGTCAAAAAGATCTGTCGTCAGGCGGCTCATCAGCTGTCCCACGCGGTTGTGATCGAAGAAGCCGTAATTCAGCTCCTGGATGTGCCGGAACAGATCTCTCCGGATGTCCGCCTCGACCCGCGCCCCGAAGTTATGCCCCCAGTAGCAGATAATGTAATAGAAAACAGACCGCAGCGCATACGCGACGGTCACGACCAGCATGACCGTCCAGAAGGTCCTCCACGCGTTGTCCGGAAGCAGCGTGTACATGCACCAGCGCGACACCCACGGAAACGCAAGATCGATCATCGCAATCAGAAGCGCGCTCACCATATCCAGGTAAAACAGCTTCCTGTGCGGCTTGAAATAGGACAGAAAAATCTTAAGCTCTGACCAGTTTTTGAAATCCTTGTTCATAAAAAACTCCAACTCTTAGTAAATCCGGTCCCGGCAAATCCGGTACTCAGTAAATCCGGCATCTGCCCCGCATTTCCAGCGCTCAGTAAATCCGGTACTCCCCGGAAAGCGCAAGGAATGCGAACAGATACAGGAAGTTGTCATAATACCGCCGGTTACCCTTACGAAGCGGCGTATTCCAGAACTTCTCCAGCCAGAATCTGCCGTTCGAAGCCGTTTCCTCATCCCCGGAATGAATCGTCACAAGCGAGCACTCCGCAATCGTTGCAAGGAGTCCCACCGGATGCAGCGCCTGACCCTCGATGACACGGCCGTCCTTCTCGTAAATACCAAACCCTTTGTCAGTACCCGAAGCAGGCTCGTGCTCCAGGAAAAATTTCTGGTACGCGGCAAGCTCACTCTCCTTCCAGGCGTCCGCGCCAAACCACCTGGCATCCAGGCTGACATTCCCGGCCGTCCGGTAGGCATCCGAATAAAACCAGTCGTGGCGATAAGGATTGCCTCCCTCGATCTCTGCCTGCGTCCGAAGATGCGGCGTTCCGTCAAACTCGGCGTACTCCGCGCAAAGTCCGGTAACAGGATCGCAGGCCTTCTGCAGATATTCTCTGCTCGCCTCCGCCGCCTTCTGCCAGAATTCGCGGTTCTCCTCATCCCACAGCGCAAACAGCTCATAAAAATGCGGCAGATGATAGGAAGGGTCCGTAAACGGGCAGCCCGGCACGAACAGAATCAGATGATTGTCGCGGTTCCACATCGCCTTATTCGCCGGTGCGCCGTGATAAATGCAGGCCTGCAGGATTTTTTTTGCCCAGGAGCTGTATGCAAACACGCCCTCTCCGTCGCCCCAGCGGTGGGACGCAAAGAACAGCGCCATTGCAAAATACTCTTCCCCGTCCGGCGCAGGTCCCATGGAATTCTTCGTCCCGTCCGGCTGGCAGGACCAGGCAAAATACCCCGCGTTCTCGCCTTCCTCCATGTACATGTAAGTGACCGTCCACTTCCAGATCCGGTCAAACTCTTCCTTGTGATCCAGCTGCACGCAGGCCATCATGCCGTAGGACATTCCCTCCGTCCTTGCGTCGTGATTGCCCGTATCCTCGATGTAGCCCATGTCCTCGCCCACCGGATGATAGATTCTCTCATCCTCCGGGCCGTAAAACATGGTCTGCCAGATTTCCTCCAGCCTTTTCCTGCTCGCACCCGCTGCAGAGAGCCCTGCTGCCGCAAAGGTATCCTCGTACGGAACGCCGTCCTTGACCTGCGTTGTCTTCTTCGGCTCCTGAACCTTCCGGATATCAAAAAGAAGATTGGCAAGCTCACCGTCTTTTTTTGCCACATAGTGAAGGCAGGTATCGTCAAACTTTTCGAAAGCAAGCCCTTCGGTCTTCCTGGAAAGAAGCTGATCGCAGCGCCCGATCATCTCCGGAATCAAGGACTTCGGAGCTTCGTCCACAGGGTGGGACAGAAGCAGCGAATCCCACTCGCTCTCACGCGTTTGAAGCTTCACAAGACTCTTTCGGAACCGCTCCACCGTAAGCCCTGATTCAAAGTGCAGATAGGTGATCCAGTGGCAGGCATCTCCCGTAAGAAGCAGTCTGTCCGGCCGGATCAGCATCGCCATCGTTGCCACCGTATGTCCCGGGCAGCAGATCGCCTCGACCTCAACACCTCCGCCAAGCTCGAACACCCTGCCATCCTCCAGATCCAGCATGCGGATGTCACGGACTCTTGTCACTGCCTCCGGATCGTCGGAAAAGCCGTGCTCTTTTGCGATGCCCGCGCCCTTTTCCTCGGTGTAATGAATTGCCGTCGGAATCCGCTCCTCCCGGTTCAGGTAAACCTCATCGAAGCGGTACATTCCGCCGCAGTGGTCATAGTGCCCGTGCGTCAGCACAACCGTAAGCGGAAGCTCCGTCAACGTTCCGACATACGCCGCGATGTTTCCGACGCCGCAGCCCGCATCGATCAGAAGCGCCCTGTCCTCTCCCTCCACAAGGTACATATATTCTGAAATCGCACCGCAGATTCTTGTAACATGTGCAGACACCCTCTCCGAGGTAAAATACACTGGTTTCTTTTCTTTCATACTGCTGTCCATCCTGTTGTCATCCTTTCCGTTGTCTCTTCTGTTGGCCTTTTTGTTGGCTCCCCATTGGCCCTCTTGTTGGCTCCCACATTGGTCCTCTTGCCGGCTCCCCATTGGTCCTCTTGTTGGCTCCCCCCATTGGCCCTCTTGTTGGCTCCCCCATTGGCCCCCTTGCTGGCTCCCCCATTGGCCCTCTTGCTGGCCGTCCGGCTTTCTTTCTGGTTTTTTCAGCACCTGCTCCATCTCATACACTCTCTGTGACCCGTTTTCATTCATCTGGGAGAAAATCTGCCATCACAGCGTTGCTTACATCAATTCCTCTCTCTGTGAGAAAAATCCATCCGCCTTCTCTTTGCAGCATGTGCAGCTCCTGATAGCGCTTCAAAACAGGACCGTACACCTCTTCCATCGTCCTTCCGAAGCACCGCAGGAACTCCGCTTCCGAAACGCCCTGCATCCTTCGAAGGCCAAGGAACATAAATTCTGCCATCCGATCCTTCTCCGAAAGGATTTCTTTCTCTTCATAGATGGACTCCAGAACTTCTGCATACTCATGACATCTGTGGCCTGTCGCCTTCTCCGCAGATGACAGGGATTCTCCATCCGATTTTGCTGATGCGCCTGCACTCTCCAGCGCCTGCAGATAGGAAGTCATGCTTCTTGTATGGCTCCACCTGCAGCCAGCATAGAAAGAAGCTGCTCCGATCCCAAATCCCAGATACGGATGTCCTGTCCAGTAGCCGCTGTTATGACGGCTTTCAAAGCCTTTTTTTGCATAATTGGAAATTTCGTAGCGGTGATAGCCATGCTCCGCAAGAAAGCTCCTTGTTTCATGATACATCTTCCGGTCCTCATCTTCATCCGGAAGTCGAGGAAGTTTTCCCTCCAGCGCAGCTTCCTTCAAAGGCGTGCCATCCTCCAGAATCAGACTGTACGCAGAGATGTGCTCCGGAGCAAGAGCTACGGCCTCCCGAAGCGACTCCATCCACTGACCGATGTTCTGACCGGGAAGGGCGGAAATAAGATCCAGACTGATGTTATCAAAGCCTGCCCATCTCGCGTCCAGAACACACTGCCTTGCTTCTTCCGCCGTATGGATTCTGCCAAGGAGCTTTAGCTCCTCGTCCCGAAAAGACTGGACGCCAATCGAAAGACGGTTGATCCCGGCCTCCCGGAAGGCAAGCAGCTTTTCCCTGTCCACTGTTCCCGGATTGCATTCCATGGTAATCTCCGCTCCGGGAAGGATCCGAAACGACTCTGACAGCACCACCATCAAATGCGCCAGCTCATCCGCATCCAGAAGAGATGGCGTCCCTCCTCCGAGAAAGACGGTGTCTGCGCTCAGACGTTCATTTCCATTACCTGCAAGGTCTGCTCCTCTTTCCTGATCGCCGATGCTTTCAGGGCTGAAACTTCCATTGCCGAAGCTTTCGAGGCCGAAACTTCCATTGCCGAATGTCTCTGCACTCAATCGGATCTCCGTCTCCAATGCACGAAGATATCGCCTTCTCAACGCAGCATCATAAGGCCCGGAGAGAAAATCACAGTACCGGCACTTGCGGACACAAAAAGGAAGGTGCAGATATAAGCTGACAGGACTGCCGGTGAATTCACCTGCAGCCCTGTCGTTCATAATTTGCTGTTGTTCTTGGATTTTATCTGTTTGATACATTGATGTTTGGCACGTTGCAGCTTTACACATTACATTGCAGCTTTCTTTACACATTGCAGCTTGACACGCAGTTGCTCTACACAGGGCTGCTTTATGCACAGTTGCTTGACACAGGTGCGTGGTCCCGCGCAGGATAGCATCTGCATTCAGGAAAAAGCTCTGTCAGAGATTACTATTCGGTGGGGCAGAGCATCCCTCAGCAGAAAAAGCTCTTCCAGAGATGATTTTCTTCTGCGAAATGCATCCCTCTGCAGAGAAAAGCTCTCCCAGGGATGATTTCCTTCTGTGAAATGCATCCCTCTGCAAGAAAAAGCTCTCCCAGGGATGATTTCCTTTTGCGAAATGCATCCCTCTGCAGTGAAAAGCTCTCCCAGGGATGATTTCCTTTTGCGAAATGCATCCCTCTACAGAAAAAAGCGCTTCCAGAGATAATTTCCTTCTGCGAAATGCATCCCTCTGCAGTGAAAAGCTCTCCCAGGGATGATTCCTTCTGCAAAAATCATCCTCTGCGAAAAGTACCCTTGTCAGCTTGCCTCCCAAGCATTCCTCTGCAAAAAGTACTCTTGCCAGCTTGCCTCCCAGGCATCCCTGCGGAAAAGCACTCTTGCCAGCTTGCTTACTGATCAGCTTGTTTTACTGGTCATCCCCGAGCTTCAGCACATTCATGAAGGCATCCTTCGGAATCTCCACGTTGCCGACCATCTGCATCCGCTTCTTTCCTTCCTTCTGCTTCTCCAGAAGCTTCTTCTTACGGGAAATGTCGCCGCCGTAGCACTTGGCAAGGACATCCTTGCGGAAGGCGCGGACGGTTTCGCGGGCAATGATTCTGCCGCCGACTGCAGCCTGAATCGGGATCTCGAACATCTGGCGCGGGATCTCATCCTTAAGCTTCTCGCACATCTTTCTTCCGCGGTCGTAGGCTCCTGCCTCATGCACAATAAAGGACAGCGCATCAACCGGCTCCTTGTTGACAAGAATATCGAGCTTTACGAGCTTCGAGGGAACATACCCCTTCAGCTCATAGTCAAAGGACGCATAGCCTCTGGATCTTGACTTCAGCGCATCGAAGAAATCGTAGATGATTTCATTCAGCGGAAGCTCGTACTTCAGCACCGCTCTTGTTTTCTCGATGTAATCCGTAGAAAGATACACGCCTCTGCGCTCCTGGCACAGCTGCATGATGGCGCCCAGATATTCGGTCGTCACCATGATCTCTGCGGATACAATCGGCTCCTCCATATGCTCAATTTCCGACGGATCCGGAAGGTTTGCCGGATTTGTCAGCTCCATCATGGTGCCGTCCGTCTTGTAAATATGATATACAACGCCGGGAGCCGTCGAGATGATGTCAAGGCCATATTCGCGCTCAAGACGCTCCAGGACAACCTCCATATGAAGGAGTCCCAGGAAGCCGCAGCGGAAACCAAAGCCAAGTGCAAGAGACGTCTCCGGTTCATAGGAAAGGCTGGCATCAGAGAGCTGGAATTTCTCCAGAGCATCCTTCAGGTCCGGATACTTCGAGGTGTCCTGCGGATAAATCCCCGCATAGACCATGGACTGTGCCTTCTTGTAGCCGGGAAGTGCCTCATCGCAAGGCCGCTCCGCCTCGGTCACGGTATCGCCGACTCTCGCATCGCGGATGTTTTTGATGGATGCGGTAAAATATCCCACCATTCCGGCCGAGAGTTCACTGCACGGGATAAACTGCCCGGGGCCAAAATAGCCGACCTCCACGACCTCTTCCTCCGCGCCGCTTGCCATAAACCGAACCTTCGTGCCCTTGCGGATCACGCCGTCCCGCACGCGGATAAACACGATCACACCGCGGTAGGAATCATAAAGGGAGTCAAAAATCAGAGATTTCAGCGGCGCCTCGGGATCGCCTGTGGGTGCGGGAATCTTCTTCACCACATCCTCAAGGACCTCTTTGACATTCAAGCCGCTCTTTGCGGAAATCTCGGGGGCATCCATTGCCTCAAGGCCGATGACGTCCTCAATTTCCTGCTTTACCTCTTCCGGTCTTGCACTTGCAAGGTCCACCTTGTTGATGACCGGGAACACGTCAAGATTGTGCTCCAGCGCAAGATAGACGTTTGCCATCGTCTGTGCCTGAATGCCCTGCGTCGCGTCCACAACCAGAATCGCGCCGTCGCAGGCCGCCAGGGAACGGGACACCTCATAGTTAAAGTCCACATGCCCGGGAGTATCAATCAGATTGAAAATATACTCCTGCCCGTCATCCGCATGATAAATCAGGCGGACCGCCTGAGACTTGATGGTGATTCCGCGCTCACGCTCCACCTCGATATTGTCCAGAACCTGCTCCTTCATCTCGCGATCGGTAAGAACGCCGGTCATCTGAATCATACGGTCTGCCAGGGTAGACTTTCCGTGGTCGATGTGTGCCACAATACAGAAATTGCGGATTCTCTCCTGCTCTCCTCTTATTTTATCTGCTCTCTCTGCCATGCTCTCTTCCTTTGCAGCAGTCCGCAAGGGCCGCCTCCTCCTCCGGGGTCAGCCGTCGATATTCCCCGGGCGCAAGGGCCCCGTCCAACTCAAGCGGGCCGAAGGAAATCCTCCGAAGGTAAATCACCTCTTTGCCGCCGCCCAGGGCTGCCACCATTTTCTTAATCTGATGAAATTTTCCTTCACGTATCGTAACAAGCGCTTCCATGGGATCTCCAAAAGGAGACTTCTCAAGCCTTGCAGGGAGCGCTGTCAGATGCTCATCGTACTGAATTCCCGCCGCAAACCTCGCCGCATCCTCCCCGGTAAAAGCACTGCCGGCCGTCCGGACGAGATATGTTTTGTCCACATGAAATTTCGGTGCCAGAAGGCGATGCGCCATGTCGCCGTCATTTGTAATGAGAAGAAGTCCCTCGGTATCCTTGTCAAGCCTGCCCACGGGAAACAGATCCGTCCGCTTCCTCTCCGTAATCAGGTCCAGCACGTTTTTCTGCTTCCTGTCCTCGCTCGCAGACAGAACGCCCGCCGGCTTGTTCAGCATGTACCAGACAACCGGCTCATACTGCCAGAGCTCCCCCTGATAGATCACCTCAGGAAAAACATCAAAAGCGCCATCCTCCTTCAGAAGATAACCCGGATCAAAAATCAGTTCTCCGTCAACCCGAACACCGTTCTTCCGGATGCTCTTCCGGAGCTCCCCTCTCGTGCCGGCGCCCATGTCCGCAAGATACTTATCAATTCTCATGAAATCCTCAAATGCCGTTTCGCACAGGCCTGTTCCGCCGGCCGTCTGTCAGATTTTATGCTTCTCAACCCGTTCCGCCGGCCGCTGCACAAGCCACTCCGCCGGCCGCCTGTCAGATTTTATGCTTCTCCATCCACTCCGCAGGAATTTTGCTCTCGAAGCGGTCCTTTGCCGTCTCGGAGGGAATCTCCGTCGGATACTTCCCGTCAAAGCATGCTGCACAGAAGCTCGACTCGCTGCCGATTCCGCCCGCGAGCTTCAGGGCGTTCTCCACGGACAGATAGCCGAGAGTGTCGGCGCCAACGATCTGCGCGATCTCCTCAATCGAATGCTGACATGCAATCAGATTCTCTCTCGAATCGATGTCCGTGCCGTAATAGCAGGGATTCAGGAACGGCGGTGCGGAAACACGGAAATGTACTTCTTTTGCCCCCGCTTCGCGAATCAGCCGCACAATTCTTGCCGAGGTTGTGCCGCGGACGATGGAGTCGTCGATCAGAACCACACGCTTGCCGCGAACGGTCTCCGCAATCGGGTTCAGCTTGATCTTCACCAGATCCTCGCGGGCCGCCTGACCGGGCGCAATGAAGGTTCTTCCGATATACTTGTTCTTCAGAAGGCCGATCCCGTATGGAATGCCGGACTGCTTCGCATAACCAAGCGCCGCATCCAGACCGGAATCCGGAACGCCGATGACCACATCTGCCTGCACCGGATGCTCCAGCGCAAGGAACGCGCCAGCCCGGACTCTCGCCTCATGAACCGAAGCGCCGTCCACAATTGAATCCGGTCTTGCAAAATAAATGTACTCAAAGATGCACATGGACGGCTTGACCTCCCCCACATGATCCTCGATGGAACGAAGGCCGTTCTGGTCACAGACCATGATTTCGCCGGGTTTCAAATCGCGGACAAGCTCCGCACCCACGGCATCCAGTGCACAGGATTCCGAAGCAAAAACAATACTTCCGTCCTTCGTCTTGCCATAGCAGAGCGGGCGGAAGCCGTGCGGATCACGCACCGCAATCAGCTTCGTCGGGGACATCAGAACCAGGGAAAATGCACCGTGGATCTTATCGATCGTGCGATTCACCGCCTCTTCGATGGACGAGCAGTGAATGCGCTCTCTTGTAATTAAATAGGAAATAACCTCCGTATCGGTTGTTGTGTGGAAAATACATCCGTCATTCTCAAGCTTCGAGCGAAGCTCATAGGAATTGACCAGATTGCCGTTGTGGCAAAGCGCCATGCTGCCCTTAATATGACGGACGACAACCGGCTGGGCATTGCCGCGGTTGGAATCCCCGCTGGTCGAATACCGGACATGGCCGACAACGATCTGTCCCTCGCCAAGGGCCTCCAGGTCCTCCGCATGAAAAACCTCATGCACAAGTCCCCCGTCCTTATGATAACGGAACACGCCGTCCTCGTTCACCGCGATTCCGGCTGCCTCCTGTCCTCTGTGCTGCAGAGCAAACAGTCCGTAATAAGCCAGCATCGGCAGATTCTGTTTCTTCGGCGACCACATACCGAACACACCGCATTCTTCTCCAATTTTCTTCATAACAGGCAGATTCTCCTCTCAGCCGCAACCACTGCGGCGCAAACACGGAACATTGGGAAATATAACACACAGAAGTTACGCTTGACTAGCCTTCTGTTCAAAGACTAGCATATGTAGCTAATTATAAAAGCATTTACCGCTATATTATAAGGTAATGTTTCCCTCTTTCGGAAGTGAAAATGTGTATTTGATTTATGGAGGCTCGATATGATTCAATTTCTTGTTCGCAAATTCATTCCGGATGCGGATAACATCCAGGACGCACGGGTCCGCGGGCGTTACGGGACTCTTTCCGGAGCCCTTGGTATTTTCTTCAATCTTCTGCTGTTCCTGGTGAAAATTCTGGCAGGCGTTCTCTCCGGCTCAATCTCCGTCATCGCCGACGCCCTGAACAACCTCTCCGATGCAGGGAGCAGCATTGTCACGCTCATCGGATTCCGCCTCGCAAGCCACAAAGCAGATGCCGGACACCCCTTCGGGCACGGCAGAATCGAGTATCTTTCCGGGCTCTTTATCTCCATCGCCATTCTCCTCATGGGCTTTGAGCTGGCAAGGGAATCCATCGGGAAAATCATGCACCCTTCCCTGTCAGCTTCGAGTCCTCTGGTCATCACGATTCTCTTGTGTTCCATTCTGGTGAAGCTCTATATGTACCGCTACAACCGCTGGCTCTCCGGAAAGCTTCAGAGCGTAGCACTGGAATCCGCGGCCTGCGATTCCAGAAACGACTGCATCACAACCGCTGTCGTACTGCTCTCTCTGATTCTTGAGCATGTAACCGGTCTTCCGATCGACGGCTTCGGAGGCCTTGCCGTCTCCATCTTCATTCTGGTGTCCGGCATCCGGTCCCTGCTCGAAACAAGCGGCCCGCTCCTTGGCCAGGAGCCAGATCCGGAGCTTGTGAAAAAAATTACAGATGCCGTGCGCACCACCGATCATGTCCTTGGAATGCACGATCTCATCATCCATGACTACGGCCCCGGGACCCGGATGATGACCCTCCATCTGGAGGTGCCATCCGATATGACGCTTCTCGACTCCCACATGCTCGCAGACCAGCTGGAAACAAGTCTCCGCAGCAAGTTCGGGATCCAGACCGTCATTCACGTCGACCCCGTTGTCACAGATGATAAAGAAGCCGCCCTTCTCCGGGAAAAGCTCTCCGACTTCCTGTGGTACCTGGGCCCGGATTTTCTCTACCATGACTTCCGCGTCGTCCATGAGAAAGACCGCCTGAAGGTTCTGTTTGATGTCAATTGCCCGTACAACGTCCGCATGTCGGATGATGAAATTCAAGACTATCTGAAACGGGAGTTTGATAAGATAAGACCCGGAATCAGCCTGAGGGTCGGGGTGGACCACTACACTCGAAGCTGACCGATGTCAGCTTCGAGTGTTCGCAGCAGAACACCTGCGGATCCTGCTGCCCCTTCGGAGAAACCGCCTTCGCGGCTTTCTCCGAAGGGCACTCTCCATTGACCGATGTCAATTCCTCCTGTTCGCAGCCCCGCGTGTTCCACGCGTTGCTGCCGCTTCGGTTTCATCTCCAGCTTGCTCTTTTGTGCTGCAGATAATATGAAGTGACCTCACATTTGTAGCATCGTGGATTCGCCATTATACTATGTTTGATCCAATCACAGTAAGATGGTTTACCGCATACAAAAGGAGGTCACCAATGAATAGAATAATCAAAATCGGAATGGATGTCCATAGCACAAACTACACCTTATGCGCAATGGAGCCGGTGCTTGACGGAGAAGACAGAATCT